>Ga0206937_10177_pt2 | contig 18044 bp, 16 predicted proteins | sample Alteio_BWOrgHeat_11_FD_152923 | JGI IMG/M metagenome (GOLD analysis project Ga0206937, IMG submission 152923) | Enriched cells from forest soil in Barre Woods Harvard Forest LTER site, Petersham, Massachusetts, United States -... | ecosystem: Environmental > Terrestrial > Soil > Temperate forest >... | reverse complement strand
CATATAAATAGGCACCCAAAGCCATGGGTCGACATCATTGAGATTGAGATAGGCGAAATAGATAAACGCCAGGCAAAAGATAACGTTGAGGATGATGAGTATCATGGTTGGGTTTGATTGGTGGAAGAACTAATGTAGCGGTTTGTTATTTTACGACGTAATAAAATCAAAAATTAAAACCTAAATTTACATATATGAGCCTCAACGTTAATCGCATAAAGATCACTGTTTTACTATCGGCGGCATTTTTCATATGTTGCTCCATGTCTACCAAGTGCAATATACCCGGGCCGGAAACCCGTGTACATGGCGTGGTTACTGACGGTGTAACAGGTAAAGCCATAGGCGACCTGCCAATGGAAGTGGCCGCAGAAGGGGAAGATCCGCACTATTTTAGCACCAATGCCGACGGCAGCTACGATATAAAATTCAAACCGGAAAGGTTTGTTAAGTACCAATTATCTGTTACGTTTTCGGTTGCCGAGAGTTATTTTCTTCCTCAATTTATCAAAATAACACAGGGAACGGATACGGTTATTAATTACGCGTTGTATCCTTTAATAAATGTTTCGGTGCACCTGGTTAACCATACCAGCCACGGGCAGGCCGGTTTTATATTGAATATGCTCGACTCTCTTAAAGACGTATACCCGGGAGATGTCCTCTTACAGCTACCCAGCTTTAAGCCAACAATTGATACAGTCGCAAAATTTCAGATGGCCCATTTTACCACTGTCAGCTGCCTGAGCATCTTTTATGATTCGAAGGGCCAGGATATTGTTGAATACAACCAGCGTATTAAATTGGGTGGAAGGGATACCACGATTGCGATTAATAATCCGTAAGGACGTAAGGTATATTGCAAAATCAGCTCATCCCCAACCGCTCGCGTAACGGGTCGCGATAGGTACTGCCAATGGGAATTTTTTCGCCGTTAATGATGAGCTGGTGCACCTCGATCATGGTGATATGCCTGGTTGACACCACGTATGATTTGTGTACCCGCACAAATCCGGCAGCCGGAACAAGGTCAAAAATATCGCTCATGTTTTCGCGGATCAGGATCTTTTTATCCTTTAAGTGAACAGTAATGTAATTGCCGTCCTTTTCCAGGTACAGGATGTCGGCCACTTTAACCTGGTAGGTTTGCGGGCCGCTTTTGATAAAGACGGTAGTTTCGTCATCTGTCACTATGGTGCTTTTTGATGATAAAACTGACGCAGCTTTATTTAGGGCAACCAGAAAACGGTCGAAAGTAATTGGTTTGAGCAGGTAGTCCAGCGCATTCAGCTCATAACTTTCCACGGCGTAATGACTGTAGGCGGTTGTGAAAATGATCAAAGGCCGGGGCATTAAGGTTTGTACCAGTTGCATGCCGCTGATATCGGGCATATTGATATCAAGAAAAATAAGATCGACTTTTTCGCGCTGCAGAAATTCGATGGCTTTTACCGGTTCGCGGAATGTCGCTTTCAGGTTCACCAGGCTTGTTTTTGCGCAATAGCGTTCTATCACTTCCAGCGCTTTTGGCTCATCGTCTATGGCAATGCAAGTGATCATGCAAGGTTAATTTCAAGGGTCACCCTATATTTTTCGTCGGTTTCCTCAATCTGCAACTGGTATTTACCGGGATATAGCAACTGGAGCCGGCGTTTTACATTCTCAAGGCCGATACCGCTTATTTCCATATCCATTTTTTTAATAGCGCTGTGGTTGGTATTTTCACAGGTAAAGATCAGCATTTGAGCTGACACTATGATGCTGATAGCAATTGTAGTTGTTTGACCGATGGCTACCCCATGTTTAAAAGCATTTTCCACGAACGGGATAAATAACATCGGTGCAATACTGGTGGCGCCGGGCTGTTCGGGATAGTTAAACCTTACCATTACTTCTTCATCAGCATAGCGCAATTTGTTCAGCGTAATGCATTCTTCAAGGTAAGCGATCTCTGTGCTCAGCAGAACACTTTCTGCGTTACTGTCATAAAGCATATAACGCATCATGCCCGAGAGCTTTGAGATACCGTCGGCCAGCTCATCGTTCCCTTTTGCCTGCGCCATGGAGAACAGGTTATTAAGCGTGTTGAACAGGAAATGCGGGTTGATCTGCGATTTAAGGAATTTGAGCTCGGTACTCAGCTGGTTGGCCTGCAGCTGGGTTTGTATAAGCTCACTTTTTGCCCATTCCTTGAGGAAAAAATAAGCGATGGAAATGCCCAGTATCGAAAGAAAAATGATCAGTATGATCACCTGCAGGTGTTCCCAGTCACTGATCATGAAGTTTACAATACCGATTTTTGGAGATTCGCGCGGACCATTGTTGGCATCAGGCCGAATATGCATAATTCTTAAATCCATCTGCCGGATCAGGGGCAGCGGTGGCGGTTCGGGTATGGGGTTGGCATTGTTGAACAAAGGGCCTGCTACAAGGTAATTAGCACCAAATACAATCATGAACCAGGCCGTACACATCGCCAGTCGTACAAGTCCGTTTTTATACCGGATAGCTTTCTTGAACACCAAAAATATATTACCATAAAACAGCACCGCCAAAAAAAACAGTATGATATATACATATGGCGAAATGGAAGTATCATCAAACCGGTCCTGCACCATATGGCGGGTTTTTGCCCATACATGAATATGTGAGCTGTTTAACGACATCAACGTATAAAAAACACCCACCCAAAACGCAATGTGGAGCACTATTTCTATCCAGAGTCTTTTTTTGGCCGAAAGCATGATAACAAAGTTAAAATATCGCGCATCACGTCAAAATACATTGTGACTAACCGGCCTAAATGGTACCCGAACGCAGCGTATTTGAAATCCCCCGGATAACAAATAACTACCCTTTAAGCATACTAAACCTTTGTTCGTACCAAATTTTTCAGGAAGTGATGCCACGGAAATAGTATTGCTTAAAATTATTACAGTTATGAAGAAGCAATTACTGATAGTCGCGATACTGATACTCGCGGTATTCGCGGCCAGGGCGCAAAAACCCGATACGGCCGTGTACATGGTGCATTATAAATTTACCTGGATAAGGGATACCACGGACCGTACACATCCTTACACCGAAAACCTGGTATTATTTGTAGGTAAAAGCGCAAGCGCCTACAGAAGCTACGACGGGATAGTAGCAGATGCCCAATTTAAAAAAGCCTATGCCGAGGCAAGCGCCAACAGCCCGGATGGGCACATTATGATCAACCGGAGGGGTGCAGGTTCACAAACCCAATATTTCCAGTATCCGAATGAACAAAAATTGATCACGAAAGATAACCTGCTGATCAACGATTACCTGATCGAAAGCCCGATGCCTGCTATCGACTGGAAGATCAGCGCTGACACGGCAACTTTTGGCGGCTTGCATTGCCAAAAAGCCACCGGTCATTTTAAAGGCAGGGATTACATTGCATGGTTTTGCCCCGATGTACCGGTGCGCACAGGGCCGTGGAAATTAAACGGCCTGCCCGGCGTAATTGTTGACGCACATGATGCAAAAAACGAAGTGATATTTAAGTTTGACGGTGTGGAGAAAGCCGTCTATACGGAAGTAAAGCCAATAGTCGGCGCCAATGTAGCTGAAAAGGATGTTCCCCCCATATTGCGGGGTTTGGATGATAACCCCAATATCATAGCGCCACCTGCCAAGGGAATAAAAACCACGCAAAAGGAATTTGATAAGCTGAAGGTGACTATGGATAAAGACCCCGAGGCATTTGCGCAAGCGATTATGGCGAATAACAGCGCCCAGGGCGACGCACCCAGGATGGATCATATCAGGGTTATGAAGGGGCCGAGACCTGGTGGTAACAAACTTAACAACCCGATAGAATTACCCGAAAAGTAATGAAACAGATAACCAGGCTTGCAGGGCTGCTGGTTATGGGTATGTTGCTTTCTGTTGCTGTTTTTGGCCAAACCATAAAAGGTACGGTTAAAGACAGTACAGGCAGCGCCGTGCCTTATGCCGGCGTCAATTTAAAAAATAGCGTAAGCAATTCCATTATCGCTTACGCGGTGACTGATAGTAAAGGCGCTTATTTGTTGCAAGTACCGGCCGGTACAGCGATAAACAGCCTGACTGTGGAGGTGCGCAGTCTCGGGTTTAAAAGCCAGGTGAAAGCAATTACCGGTTTTGATGTACCGGTAGATTTTACACTGTCGCGCTCGGTAAACCAGCTGCAAACGGTTAATATTAAAAGCAGCCGGCCGGTTTTGCGTACGCACGGCGATACGCTGAGTTATAAGGTGTCCGATTTCGCTAATCCGCAGGACAGGACGATAGGCGAGGTGATCAAAAAACTGCCGGGGATAACTGTTGCCGCCAACGGGACGATCAGTTATAATAACAAACCGGTTTCGGCGGTGTACATCGGCGGTGATAACCTGCTCGATGATAAATACAGCATTGCCACCAACAGCATTCCGCAGCAGGCCGTAAACCAGGTGCAGGTAATTCAGAATGACCAGCCCGTAAAAGTATTACGAAATAAGGTGATGAGCGATGATGTAGCATTAAACCTGGAAATTAAAAAAGGCGCAAAGCTGCATCTGATGGGGCAGGAGAGCATCGGAGCAGGGGTGCCGGGGAATTACGACGTGAATTTGAACGCCATGATGTTTAAAGATAATTACAAGGCTATCAATTACCTGGCGGGCAACAATACTGGTTACGATGTGCAGCAAGACCTGCTATCGCATAACTTAACCGATTACAACCAGCGGATAGACAATGCGTTGCCCTCGACAGTTCTTTCATTGGGCGCGGTAAACACCCCGCAGCTGGCTGAAGACAGGTATTTATTCGACCGGTCGGGTATCCTTAATGTGAATAATCTTATCAACCTGAAAAACAATGTGCAGCTCAGGATAAATGCTTATTACGTGCACGATACGCAACGGCAGGATTACAGCCAGCAAACCACCGTGTTTTTGCCCAGCGACACGGTAAAATATAACGAGGTACAGCATAATCGTTCTGTCCCTGATATTTTTCATACACAGTTTACGCTGAACATTAACCGGGACAAATATTACCTGAACGATGCCTTGCTGCTGGATGATAAACACATAAACAATTATTCGGGTTTGAAAACTGACAGCTCAGCGGTTGACCAGGTATTTAAGGATAATACATTAGACTTTTCGAACGAGTTCAATCTGATCAAATCGTTAAAGTCGAATGATATTATCCAGGCCTATTCTTATATCAGCCATTCTGCCGAGCCGGAGAACCTGGTGATCGGGCCGGGGTATAATGCTGCGATATTTAATAACAATGTGCCATACGCGCAACTGGTGCAAAATGTGAATGTACCCACCTGGTACACCAACAATTATTTTTCGTTCAAGATACCGTCGAACCTCATAACGCAAAGCTACCGGGCGGGCTTTAGCGTTCAATCGCAAACGCTTACGTCGGGTTTGGATGTTGTGCAGAATAATAACAGCGTGAATTTGGAGTCGGACAGTGCATTGAACCATGTAAACTGGACAAGGAAAAAGGTATATGCCGAAGCCGCGTATGACCTGCCAGGCACCATACTGAAAGCAAACCTTACCCTGCCTGTTACGCTCCAGCAGATCAGCTATTCCGATAGTACCTATTCGCTGAACAAGAGCCTTACGCGGTTGTATTTTAACCCGCAATTCAGGATGAAATACCAGGTGGGTGCCGAGAATTACCTTAACTTTTTTTACAATTACCGCAATGAGATCGGCACGATAGAGAATGTTTACCCGGGCTACATCCTGACCGACTACCGTACGCTGTACGCCAATAATGCCGGCCTCACCGAACAGCAAAACCAGCAGGCGGGCGGTGGTTTTAGCTACCGTAAGGCGCTTACCCTGTTTTTTTGGAACATCAACGCGCTTTATAATCATACCGCGGCCAATAACATTGCGTCCAGCGTGATCACCAATAATATTCAGGAAGGTATTGTGCTGCCTTACCCTAACAGCACCGATTCGTGGATACTCAACGGCTCCATCAGTAAATATGCATTTGCGCTGCGTACCACTTTTAGCGGGGCCATACAGTGGCAAACCAACCACTCGGTGCAGATACAAAATAACGCGTTGTTACCGTTCAACACCACATCCGAAACCTATAATGTGAGCGCCGATACCAAAGTGACCGACGCAGTGAATTTTAACTATAAGGCCACATTAACGCAAACAAGCAGTCATTCTTCGGTAGAGGCATCTGCTTTTAAAATTGATCAACTGGTGCAGCAGTTATCCATTAACTATGACCCGGTTGAGGATATACAATGCAAATTATCAGGCGAACATTATTTCACCCGGCAGCAAGGTAATCCCGACCTGAAATATTTTTTTGCGGACGCTTCGGTAAAATTCAGGGTACAGAAATGGAAAAGCGACTTCGAGCTCAGCGCCGTTAATTTCCTGAATGTAAAAACGTATAACGCGCTTTACCTCTCGGCCAATACTTTTACGGCCAGTTCTTATACCCTTCCGGGAAGGATCATCATGCTTAGGGTGTATTTTAATATTTGACACGTTATTGTTTAGCGAAAGTCATATCTAGGCGGAATAGTCCGCCAGGCAAATTATAAGCCATAATTTTGGACATGAGCTCAAAATCATTAAAAGATATTTCTTTTTCCGTACTTGACCTGGCGACTGTTGTTGAGGGTTATACCATAGCGGATACCTATCATAAAAGCCTGGAAAATGCGCGCCAGGCAGAGCAGTTGGGTTACACCCGCTATTGGTTCGCCGAACACCACAACATGATCAGCGTTGCCAGTTCGGCAACCTCATTGCTTATCGGTTATATTGCCGGCAATACCACCAAGATCCGGGTTGGGTCGGGCGGTATTATGCTGCCTAACCATTCGCCGCTGGTAATTGCCGAGCAGTTCGGTACATTGGAAACACTGTACCCGGGGCGTATCGATTTGGGGTTAGGAAGGGCGCCAGGCTCCGACCAAACTACGGCGGCCGCCATCCGCGGGCAAAACATGAACGCTGCCTTTTATTTCCCGAGAGATGTAGAGGCGCTGCAGCAATATTTTTCGAAAGATAATTTTGACGGAAAGGTAAGGGCGGTACCGGGCGAGGGCCTGGAAATACCCATCTGGATATTAGGTTCGAGTACCGATAGCGCCAGGCTTGCTGCGGCTAAAGGGCTGCCGTATGCTTTTGCCAGTCACTTTGCGCCGGCTTATTTTAAAGAAGCCATTGCTATTTACCGGGATAATTTTAAACCGTCGGAGCAACTGGCAGCGCCTTACGTAATGGCCTGCGTAAACGTGGTGGCGGCCGATACGGATGAACAGGCAGAATACCTGGCCACTTCGGTGAAGCAAATGTTTAAAGGCGTAATCACCGGCAGGAGGCAATTACTACAGCCACCGGTGGATGATATGGCGGATGTTTGGACTGTTTTTGAGGAAGGTGCGGTAATGGAAATGCTGGCCTATTCTTTTATCGGCAGCAAACAAACCATCCATAAAAAGCTGTCGAACTTCGTACGGGAAAATGGCGTTGACGAAATTATGGCGACTTCGCATATTTACGATCATGCGGCGAGGTTGAAATCCTTTAGGTTGTTTTCGGAGGTGGTGAAGTTGGGGTAGGTGGGTGTTTTGGAATACAGCTACACATAAACATCGTGCGCAGAGGACCCTGCGCACGATGCCATGTGAAAAACGAAAAGCTTATCTTTAGCTCATGGCCATTAGAACCAAACATCAAATAACAGAAAATACCTGGTTCATTACATTTACCTGTTACGAATGGATATCACTTTTCGAGATCACCAATTCTTATGATCTCGTTTATAAATGGTTTAACCTGATCGATACAAAATACCAGATCAAAACGCTGGCATTTGTAATCATGCCTAATCACGTCCACGCTATCTTATATATTACAGACGAGAACACAGATTTAAATAAGGTTATAGCGAACGGCAAACGGTTTATAGCTTATGCAATTATTGAAAGGCTTGAAGATCAGCGGAACACTTCCTTGCTTTATAAATTGCAAATGGCATGTTCGGAAAAAGAACGTGCAAAAGGGCAGAAGCATAAAGTTTTTGAAGTTTCATTTGATGCTAAGGAAATTTACAGCATTGATTTCCTCTATCAGAAAATCGACTACATTCATCATAACCCGGTAAGTGGAAAATGGAATTTATGCATTGAATTTACCGACTACGAGCACAGCAGCGCTGCATTTTACGAATTGGAGCGGCCTCATCCATCTATCAAAATTACTGACTACAGGGATTATTGGTTCTGACAAACTATTGCTCCACATAAACATCGTGCGCAGGGTACTCTGCGAGAGACCCTGCGGGGACACAAAAAGGTGGTGAAGTTGGGGTAGGTGGGTTTATTTTGGAATACAGCTACACAGAAACATCGTGCGCAGGGTCCTCTATCGAGAGACCCTGCGGGGACGGGAGAGACCCTGGGGGGACGGGAAGGAAACACAACTTGCAATCATTACCCGGTATTTTTTGCCGTTAGCCTGTATTGCTCGGGCGATGTGCCAATGTATTTCTTGAATGTCCTTGAAAAATAGTATGGATCTTCATATCCAAGGTCTAAAGCTACATCTTTAATTTTGGCGCTGTTACTATATAATAATTGGCAGGCCCTTTGCATTTTTAAGTGTATAAAATAATCTATTGGCGGCATTCCTGTAGCTTTCCGAAATAGGTTTGAAAAATGAGACACAGATAAAGTATGCATAATTGCCATGTCTTCTACTGTGAGCTTCTTATCCAAATTATTACGCATATTAAGTACTGTTTTAGTGATAATATCGCCCGACTCATTTTTCTCGATATTGATATGGCGTTCAGGGAACAAAAAGGTGGCTATCAGGTGGTAAAGGCAAAAGCAGGCGCTGCACAAATTTTCAGTACTGTACCCCATCTCCAGTGTTTGATATATATTTTGCCATATTTCAATAGCTTTTGCATTAAAAGGCACATATACCGGCCCCTTTGATAAACTTACATTAAGCGATTTGTTAAAGGGATCAATTACGCTTCCGGTAAAATGCACCCAATAAATGGTCCATGGATCCAGGTCATCAGACCAATAACGGATATAACGATCCGTTGCAGGTATCATGATAAATTGGTTGGCACGCATCACATAGCGTTTATTGTCTAAAACATAATAACCTATCCCCTGAAGGCAATAAATAAGTATATTATCCTCACAGCCTTTTCTTCGTTCCCGGTAATGATAAGAGGCTTTAGGAAAATAGCCTATTTGGGTTACATATACAGGGAAAAGTATGGGGTCCCTCTCAATAGCATCTTTCCATACTTTTTGCGGTATATTAATAAGCTTTTCTCCCTCAAAGCCATCGCGTCTTTTAAAGCCCTTACTCATTAAGTAATATATTGGTTTATAATATCAATGTTAATATAAATAAAGCTATTTGTAAAATACATTATTTGTCATCCGCAAAAAATTATTGCAGCATTCTTTATTCATGTCCCCGCATCCATTAAAAGCTACGCGCAATTACTGATCAGGGATCAGACCATCATGGAGCGTGGGCAACAAATGTTGCAGCGTATCGCAGATCGTGCAGATCAATGAACCTGATGATCAACGCAGTGCTCGACTACTCCCGGATTGGCCGTTCGGTCGTACTCATACGGCCCATTAATGTGGGGCAGTTGATAAATGATATTATAAAAGACCTGGAACTGGTTTATAATACAACGGATTTGAGAATAACCGTTGGCGAAACGCCGGAATTACAAGGAGACCCGATCATGATGCTGCAGGTGTTCTCAAACCTGCTCGGCAACGCAGTAAAATACTCACAAGGCACCTCGCCTGCAATTATACATATTGAAGGGAAGAAGGCAGCCGAAGTGAAATCAGCAAGCACAAAAACTTGTACGCAGGGCTCTTTGTTGAGGAACCCTGCGGGATTTCACAAGGGCATCGTGCGCAGGGTCCTCTGCGAGAGACCCTGCGGGGACGGGAAGCTATTGGTTAAAATAAAAATCTGCAGTTAATGAAGTTGATTCCCAAGGGATCTGTTCTTCCTTTGACTTCTGCATAACCTCTAATCTTACTTTTTGAAACATTGTATTTACAGGTGCACCTTTCCCAGATATATGATTTAATAATGCTTCAGTATACAATCCATTTTTTCCTTCTCCATCAGATGCTGTAGTTCCAGGTGCCGTTGAATAAGCAATTAAGGACCCCTTCGGCGCATTCATTGTGGCAAGTCCTCGTTGCTTTATTCCCCGTCCCCAACTTCTCTCAAATGGATTGTTACGGCAAGCATCTAGAACCAGAATTTTAATTGTGACTCTTGTATCTTCCATATGGGCTAAAACCCTCGCTGCTTCTACACAATCATATTCAACGATTCTTTCAGAAGTAATATTAGCATCCGTTGGAACTAAATAGTTTAATCCTTTGACCTGAACACCATGACCTGCGAAATAGAATAATCCTACGTCTGCTCCTTTAAGTTTATCGCCAAATTCATCTATGACAATTTTCAGTTCTTTTTGTGTTGGATCTATTTTTTTCAATACACTAAATCCAAGGGATTGCAATTTACTCTCCATGTCATTTGCATCATTTATTGGATTAATCAATGGATTGGAATGAATATAAGCACTGCAGCCAATTACAAGTGCTTGTTTGTTTTCAGGTTTTACAGTAGTAGTAGTGGTAGTAGTTGATGTTGTCACCGGTGTAGCAATTTCGGCAACTAAATCAGAAATTTTTATTGTAGCGGGTTGATAAATTAACTCTCCTGAAATGTCACCTGATGGGATTAACATAAACCCATCTCTTTCCAAATTATTTTGATAAATTTCAAAAAGAGTGGTTAATTCTTTTTCATCGCTCCTTACAGCGGGATGGATAGTCATGCAAAGAAAATCAAGAAACATTTTATCAGGAGCATGTAAAATATTAAACCTTGGGTCAGTAAACACCCATTCTTCAGGCCAATCATCATTAAGAACAGTGTGTTTGTAAATATCTTCAGCAGCTGTTTTATATCTATGATCGTAAGATTCAAAGTTAGATAAGTCAAATAATCTTCCCAAAAAACTAGGTTGATCTATTTTTCCATACCAAGATATTCTTGATATAGAAAATGCATCAATAATATTTCGACGTGTGGCTAATTGAATTTTGTTACTCATGACATGTTTAGGATTTACCAAATATAAATGAAGTTGACATCTTTTGATAGAAAAAGTAGATAAATTAATGCCCGAGGATAAGAATAAACATCGTTCACCAAATTATGATTTTATTGAATGAGATTAGTTGTCATGATAGAGTCTCTCGACAGAGGACCCTGCGCACGATGCCATGTGAAAAACGAAAGGCTTATCTTTAACATAGCCATCCGAACTAAACCTCACCTTCCCACAAAATTTCACTCCTCAAATCATCTTCTCCCCCAAAATCCTTATGTTTATACCAAAATTATTCACCTTAAAGAAATGAAAAAAGTAATTCTGGTTACAGGCGCTTCATCAGGCCTGGGACTTGCTACGGCGAAAGCACTACAAGCCGCCGGTCATACGGTTTACGGCACCAGCCGCAACCTGGATAAAGTGAAGGATGTACCTTTCAACGCGCTGCAAATGGATGTTACCGACGATGCATCTGTAAAAGCTGCTGTTGACAAGGTGGTAAAAGCCGAAGGCAAGATAGATGTACTGGTGAACAACGCTGGCAATGGTATTACCGGTCCGCTGTATGCCATGCCGGTTGACTTGGCTAAGAAACAGTTCGAGGTTAACTTTTTCGGCGTGGTGCGCGTGAGCAGCGCGGTATTGCCGGGCATGATAGATAAAGGACAAGGTTTGGTGATCAACGTTGGCTCGCTGGCCGGCTTGTTTGGCCTGCCTTACCAGGGTTTGTATAGCGCATCGAAATTCGCAGTTGAGGGTTACTCTGAAAGTCTGCGCATGGAGCTGAAAAATACAGGCGTAAAAGTAGTGGTAGTAAACCCGGGCGACTTTAAAACCGATTTCACCGGTAACCGCGAAAAAGCGCCGTTTACGCTGAAAAACGATAAGCTGAAAGCCGAATTTGAAGCCGCTGTAGCCGCCATGGAGAAAGACGAAAGCGTTGGCGCTGATCCGGCAAAGCTGGGTGCGGATATTGTGAAGATAGTTGAGAAATCGAACCCTAAACATAATTACCTGATCGGTGCGCTTGGCCAAACCATCGCGGTAACGTTGAAATCCATCCTGCCGGGCGGCTTGTTCGTAACATTGATGAATGACCATTACGGGATAAAGAAGGGGAAATAGGTGTTAGAGATTAGAGAATGGAGATTAGAGGTTAGTGGGAAAGATTAGGGTTGATCAATAGTCGATAGAATTGACTGTTGATAGCAGGTGTAGCAGCTATGCTACGCACTACACAGAAAAACGCTACGGAAATGCTACAGTTTGCTACACCCGGATAAAATATAATATACTGATAATTAAGTCATTAACAATAATACTACTGTGCTGATGGTGTTTGTTAATAACAGCGTTTTTTAATGAAAAATGATAATAAAACAGGGTATTTTATATGAAAATCTCGCGGCAAAATACTTTAAAAACAACGGCTGTCGCACTAATGATGGCCGTTGTTGTATTTGCAGGGAGTAGTTTTGCGCAAACCTGGCCGAAGAATACGGATACTGTCCACCTGAAATTTACCGCGGAGCCTGCGCCTGAATGGACGAATTTGTTTGTGCGGAATTCGGGCTGGTTTGGTGCGGATGGTATTTATTCCATCCCGCTGAATGGCGATGACCGGCCGGGAAATCATACCAAAACCATGTTCATTTTCAGCGATACGATGATAGGCGATGTGGTGAATGATATTCCGAAACCCGGTTATGTATTGGTGCACAACACCGTAGCTTATGTTGATGGTGTGCCGCCGGATAATCACATCAAATTTGTATGGGCAAAGAATCCGGATGGAAGTCCGGCGACGTTTTTTAATCCAAATACACCGAACGCCGAAGCCAAAGATTTTTACTGGCTGGGCGATGGCTTTGTAAACCCGGCTAACGGCAAAACATACATCCATGCCTTCCGTGTAAAATGGCTCAAGGATAACGACGCCTTTGCGTTTGACGAGCATGGTACGGCGCTTATTGTGCTGCCAAAAGACAGCAAGCCGCCCTTTAAGGATCAAAAACAAATGGATACGCCGTTCTTTATCCCCGGCAAAACGGCGGATGATTATGGCGTGTTAGGTTCGGCGGTTTTTGTGAATACCAAAAGCGCCGGAGCACCAAATCCTGATGGCTATATATATGTGTATGGTACACGTCCCAAGCATTTAAGCCTGCTGGTTGCGCGAGTACTGCCGCAGGATTATGAAGATTTTAGCAAATGGCGTTATTGGGATGGCTCGGCATGGAATACGGATATTAATAAGATTGCGGAGGTAACTAACCGTGTTTCGCATGAGCTAAGCGTAAGCCCATTGCCGGATGGCCGTTATGCGCTGGTTTTCCAAACCGATGGTTTGGGCAATGATGTAGGCATGCGTTTGGGGTTAAGTCCGCAAGGCCCGTTTGGGCCGGTTATTAAACTATATACTACGACAGAAAATTCTGAGAATAAAAACTTTATCCCTTATAACGCTAAAGCCCATACCAACCTTTCAAATCCCGGCGAATTGCTCATCAGCTACAACGTGATTTCGATGGATTTCTTTAACGATATCAAAAAATTCGGGCATCATTACCATCCAAGGTTTATAAGGGTTAAATTGCAGCAATAAATTACCAGCAAAACTATCTGCCAAATGAGCATAAAGACACATTTCAGTAAAACGATCTTTTTTATTGGTATTGCGCTTTGCTTAGCTATTTCTGCATCGGCACAGCAAAAAGAAACTTCAGGTAACCCGATCTTCCCCGGCTGGAACGCCGACCCGGAAGCGAAAATATTTAACCATTTATATTGGGTTTATCCAACATATTCAGCCCCATATGAAGAGCAGGTGCATATGGATTGCTGGTCGTCTCCAGATTTAGTACATTGGACAAAGTACAGCGACATTATCGACACTGCTGCCATCAAATGGGCACATAAGGCCATGTGGGCGCCGGCCGTAACTGAAATGGGCGGCAAATACTATTTCTTTTTCGGTGCAAATGATGTTCATGAGAATGAAATTGGCGGTATAGGCGTTGGCGTTTCTGACAAGCCGCAGGGCCCGTTTAAGGATTATTTAGGTAAGCCATTGATCGGCCAGATACACAACGGTGCGCAGCCTATCGACCAATTTGTTTTTAAAGATAAAGACGGCCAGTATTACATCATCTATGGTGGCTGGCAGCACTGCAATATCGCCAAACTGAATAAGGATTTTACTGGCTTCATCCCATTTGCCAACGGTGAAACCTTTAAGTCCATCACGCCTGAAAATTACGTGGAAGGCCCGGTAATGTTTATTCGGAAAGGGAAGTATTATTTAATGTGGTCGGAAGGCGGTTGGACCGGACCGAACTATCATGTGGCTTATGCCATAGGCGATTCGCCTATAGGGCCATTTAAGCGGATTGGTACCGTTTTGCAGCAGGACCCGAAGATCGCAACTGGCGCGGGTCATCATTCCGTGATCAATTTTCCCGGTACGGACGAATGGTATATTGTCTATCACCGACGCCCATTAACGGAAACAGATGGCAACCACCGTGTAACCTGTATCGACCATATGTATTTCGACGCCAATGGACTGATCAAACCCATAGTAATTACTAATGAGGGCGTAACAGCGAGGCCTTTGAAGTAATTTATTATCTTCGGGCATTACTGCTATGTATTTTATCCTGTCCAAGGTATTGCTGTTTATACTTTCCCCGTTTTTATGGGTTTGCGCGTTATTGCTTTTTGCATTCTTCACAAAAAATAGCAAACGGAAAAAACGATTGTTCATCATATCGCTCGTCGTGCTGTATGTTTTTTCATGCCCGGCATTACTCAATATGATTGCACGCGCATGGGGTGTGAGTAATACCTTACCCAAAGTGACGAAAACGTATAGCTGTGCGATAGTACTCGGCGGTTTTTCATCATACGACGAAAACGAAAATGGCTTTTTTAATGGCGCCGCCGACAGATTTATACAGGGCGTTTTGTTATTAAGCAAAGGCAACGCAAAACATTTGCTGGTGACCGGTGGTAACGGCAACCTGGTACAGGGCCATTTCAGGGAAGGAGCGTGGGTTAAGACGCAATTAAATGACCTCAAAATTGCCGATAGCAGTATCCTGATCGAAAGTAAGTCGCGGAATACCATTGAGAATGCAGTATTCTCAAAACTGATATTGCAAAAAGCGCATTTACAACCACCATATCTGCTGGTTACCTCTGATTTTCATATGCGCCGCGCACTGATGATATTTAAAAAAGCAGGCTATAACGTCGATCCTTACCCGTGTAATTTTGGCGCGGAACTGAGCAGCTTTAACTTTAACGATCTTTTGCCGGATGGCGGCGTGTTTGATGGCTGGACTACTTACTTAAAGGAAATTGTAGGTTATATAGTAGATGACCTGAAAAGGTACTGATCAGCCTATCCAATCGCTTACAATTTTAGCCGAAAACAGGCAAAGCGGAATACCGCCGCCCGGATGTACACTTCCGCCGCAGAAATACAGATTTTTTATTTTGGATGAATGATTGGCGTGGCGCAAAAAAGCCGCATACCGGCTGTTGGAGCTTGTTCCGTAAATTGATCCCTGGTAAGAGGATGTATTGGCCTCTATCCCGCGCGGATCGAGCACATTTTCACAAGTAATGAATTGACTGATGTCTTCAACCAGCAGCCGGTTTAGTTTGGCAATAATGTTTTCACGTGCAATGTTGATCAACGAATCCCAATCCTGGCCTTCATTAGCAGGGGCATTGATCATCACGAACCAATTCTCACAATTCTCCGGCGCATCCTTTGTGTTTAGTTTCGAGCTGATATTGATATAGATGGTCGGGTCAGTATAAATAGTTTTCTGTTGCCATAGGTGTTCAAATTCTGCTTTATAATCTACGCTGAAAAAAATATTGTGCAGATCAAGCTTTGCGAACTGTTTATTCATTCCCCAATAGAATATCAAAGCCGAGCTACTGCGTTCCTGCTGTAACGTTTTTTTAGGATGGATATGCGGGTAATTTTTCAGTAAGTTTTTATAAGTAGGCCATAGGTCGGCATTGGATATGATGATATCCGCTTCGTGTAAGCGGCCTTTTACTTTTATTCCTTTAGCTCTTTTACCATCCAAAACGATCTCATCAACCGGTGACCGATAATGAAATTTCACACCCAATTCTTCTGCAAGTTTTACCAAAGCAGTAACGATACTATACATCCCGCCCTCAGGAAAATATGCGCCAAAATGCTGTTCTAAATGTGGTATTACATTTAACGTGGCAGGGGCCTGGTATGGGTTCGAACCATTATAGGTAGCATACCGGTCGTAAAACTGGATGATGTGCTCATCCTTAAAAAAGCTTTGGTTTGCAGCATGCATGGTACGCATCGCATCTATTTTGGGTAATTGAAATAATGTTTTTATCGCGTCCCAACGGAAAAAATTGCGGAACCGGTTAAGCGATCTTTCTAAAAAAGCACGATGTGTAATGTTGTATATAGCTTGACTATATTTAGTATTGGTAGTAATAGATTTTATCGATATTGTTGTTTTGGACGAAATCTCATCTGCAAATTTATGCTCATCTGTATAAGCAGTTATGCGTGTACCATCCTCATAAAAATAATTGGAATTGATATCCAGTTTTTGATACCGGAAATATTCCGAGGGTTTTTTCCCCGCCAACCTGAAGAGTTCATCAATATACTGCGGCATGGTGAGCAGGCTTGGCCCGGCATCAAACCGGAAGCCCCTATTTTTAATTTCGGAAAGTTTACCGCCGGGATGATCATTCGCCTCAAAAACTTCCACACAATATCCTTTTACAGCCAGCCGGATAGCCGCTGCAATACCTGCAATACCGGAGCCGATGATAATGACTTTCTTTTGTGACATGGCTTACAGCGGCTACTTAAACTTCTTCCGCAGAAACTCAAAAACAAGGTAGCCAATAAATGCAGCGATTACAGCTATCAGGAAATTACTTTTAGTAAATATATCGTTCAGTACCCAAATGAAACTTCTGTGCTGGCCATTGCCTGATTTATCGTATTCACCCATAAGTAAATTGGAATAGAACAAAAAGATAATAAAACCTGCCTCGATCAGCGCCCGCAGGATACCGGGTATTATTTTATTTTTCGGGCTATTCATTACTGACAGATTTAGCTATAAAAATAACGATTTGCCCTTACAGTACCCAATAAAAAAGCAGGACCAAAGTTTTGATCCTGCCCATTTGTCTTTTTTAATCAATAGTGGAAAATCTGCTGGATCTATCTAAATAGATGAACAGGTTCTACGCTATCCTGTGTGAGTCAGACCGATTAAAAAGACATGCTCTTTATATCACTTATTCGGCGTGTACGCCTTCGGCAATTTCTTCAATCATTTTTTTATTAAACGCTTCCAGGTCGGCTGGACTGCGACTGGTTACCAAACCATTGTCAACCACTACTTCCTGGTCCACCCAATGCGCGCCGGCATTTTTCAGATCGGTTTGCAGCGAGGGAAAGGAGGTTAAATTGCGACCGCCGATCATGCCGGTTTCTATCAGCAATTGCGGACCGTGACAAATAGCGGCAACGGGTTTACCTTCATCCAAAAATGCTGATGCAAAAGCAACTGCTTCTTTATTCTGCCTCAGTTTATCAGGGTTTAGTACGCCGCCTGGTAATACCAGCGCATCATAATCATCCGGGCTTACATCACTCAATACTTTATCCACATCAACTTCTATGCCCCAATCGGTTTTATCCCATGCTTTTATGCTGCCGCTTTTTGGCGATATGATATGCACCGTTGCGTCGGCATTTAATAATGCTTCCTTCGGGCTTGTTAATTCCACCTGCTCAAATCCTTCTTCCGTAAGGA
>Ga0206937_10180_pt1 | contig 18101 bp, 16 predicted proteins | sample Alteio_BWOrgHeat_11_FD_152923 | JGI IMG/M metagenome (GOLD analysis project Ga0206937, IMG submission 152923) | Enriched cells from forest soil in Barre Woods Harvard Forest LTER site, Petersham, Massachusetts, United States -... | ecosystem: Environmental > Terrestrial > Soil > Temperate forest >... | reverse complement strand
AAACAGGCACACCCTTGTAATTCCATATTAAATTACCGCTCCCATCTATCTCATCGGGGGCGTTAGGAGGTAAAGCCACATCCTGGGTACCACCAAAACCTGCGGAATTATTTTGATCGTAAGCAAAGTCGGTAATGAAGGTAACACTCAGTTTTTTATTTGCAGAAGTAGTAGTTAACGCGCTATGCAAACTGTACCGCTGATCTGCGAAATTACCCGGGTAATTATAATCAGAACGTGTATAACCACCGGTAACAATGAAAGTATTATTAGCGGCCCCGCCCGATACGCTGGCGTGGATATCTGTGTTGTTGGTGCTTTTTCCTTCAATAATTTTTTGCCAGTTGGTGTATTTGTTTTGATCATAAATTGTCAGATCAGGCGCATAGGTGTTATAATTATTGGGGTCACTACCCGGTGTAGCGTTGTCTGACGTAAAAGCCTCGTTTCTTAGCGCCAAATATTGCTGCGTGTTTAACAATTGTAAAGGCCTGGCAACCTCGTTAAACTGCGTAGTTGCATTGACATCGACAATTGTTTTACCGGCTTTCCCTTTTTTAGTGGTTATTAAAATAACGCCGTTAGCACCCTTTGTACCATAAATAGAAGTCGCATCCGCATCCTTAAGGATAGTGATACTTTCTATATCATTCGGGTTAATATCATTAAAAGCGCCTATACCGGTTGCCTGGCTTAAGCCTCCGCTAAAAGATTGCGCCATAGCAAGATTGGATAATTGACTAATGTTGTTCGTTCCGGCGCCAAAAGATTGGCCAGCGGCAAAAGGTATGCCATCTACAATAATGTAAGGTTGATCGTAAGGTTTAAAGTTAAGCCTATCGGTAGCCAGTGAGTTTTGGCCGCGCACCTGCAACAATGTTGTCGAGCCCGGCACACCATTTTCGGCGATAACCGATAGTCCGGGAACTTGTCCTTCCAGTGCCAGTAAAGGATTGGTCACCGGTTGTTTTTCTATTGTATTGGCATTAACGGTATAAACATTTCCGACACTAAAACGCTTGGAGTCAGTACCGTAACCAATTACCTGGACCTGGTCAAGTGAAGATGAGGCAGTATGTAAAACAAGATACAAATTTAATGCCCTGCCTGCAATTTGTATGCTCTTTTCTAATTTCCCATACCCTAAATAGGTCACCACCAGGGTATACTTTCCCTGAGGTACCGAAGAAAAGTTAAAATTTCCTTTATTATCGCTTAGGACATAGTACTTTGTATCTTTTAAAATTACCGAAGCGCCAGCTAACGGCAGGCCTAAGGTATCAACGACCCGACCGGTAATATCCGTAGAAAGGTTAAGTAGCGCGGCGGCCTTATCCTGGATATTATCCAGAAAGGATGGTTGTTTTTTAGAAACAACTACAGATTTATTTTCAATAGAGTAATCTAAAGGCTGCCCGTCAAATATCTGTTTTAATACTTCGCCCAGTTCGACATTTTTCACATTAATGTTCACTGGCTTGGCATCCTCTAACGTTGTTTGCGTAAAGGCGAAGTCGTATCCCGTTTGTACCCTAATCTGATTAAAAACAACAACAAGTGGTGCGTTCTTTTCCGACAAGGTAACTTTTTGGGCAAAAGTACTTGCACTTACCTGTAAAATAACCATGATTAACAGCAGGGTGGTTAGCTTCATAGTCAACAAGATTTTTTTCACTGTATAGCCAGGCGGCTGTACAGTATTTTTTGAGTAAAATTTGTACATTTGTTCAGTTGGATTTAATGCGAACGGCCTTTTCATTTCTCAGGATGCGGCAGGCACTTCGCGGTTAGTTTAATAGTTTAGCTTAATTGTTAGCGTAATCCGACTTTAGCCATCCCGACGCCAATCAGGGTGGCTTTCTTGTTGAACTACCGTTTTGTCAAAGTTTATTGCATAACGGTTACTCTCCTTCCTTCAATTTTAAAGTGAATACCTTTTGTTTTTTCCAACATCGTCATCACTTGGATGATGCTTTTATACCTGGAAATGGTGGCATAATACTCTTCATCTGAGGCTGTACCGCTATAATTTACATCAATATCGTACCATCGGGAAAGTTCCCGCATAATGCCTTGTATCTTTTCATGGTTAAACCTGAAGTATCCGTTTTTCCAGGCAAGGCTTTTTTCAAGATCTGCACTGGCGACATTCAGCGAGGAGTTACTTAATATTGATTGCTCGCCCGGACTGAGTATTACACCGTATTTCAACAGTGATACCGAAGAACCAGGAACGGATATTTTTACAGCTCCTTCAACTAACGTTGTCTTGATAGCATCTTCATCATCATAAGCATTGATATTGAAATGCGTACCGATATCTTCTATTATTTGATCTTTAACGGCCACTTTAAATGGATGTGCCTCATTATGGGAAACTTCAAAGTAAGCCTCACCGGTAACTTTAACTAACCTGTCCTTACCGGTAAATGCTACAGGGAAAGTAATGGACGACTTCGCATCAAGCCATACTTTGGTGCCGTCGGCCAAAACTAACGGAAAAGGTGATTGCTCACCCACGGAGGTTGATAAGGTGTTAAGTGCGGCAGGTGAATCATCATTTGCAACAGTTGCAGTGTAAGCGATTGCATTTTGACCATTCACTCCAATAACCGTATTGCCCTGCTGCGCAATTCTACCGGCTAAGCCTTTACTGAGGATGATCTTTTGTCCATTGGCCAGGGTAAGTGTTGCCTGGCTATGACCGGGTAAAATGTCGTTTTTATAATATGAAACTTGTTGTGGCTGTGGATTGTGCAGCAGGAAATAACCTCCGAACGATACAGCTAAAATAACTGATGCAGCTACCGCAAATTTCCATATATATTGTACAGGTTTCTGACGCCGGCCTATACCGGTAAACGCGAGGTTACGCTGCAGGCGGCCATATACACGGTTTAGTACGTCCTGGTCAGGATTAACCACCTCAACGTCTTGCTGATCAATAGTAAAACCTTTCATGATCAATTGCATTAATTGATCTTCTGAATCTGTATGAAAGTGCGCAAGAAGCCAGCGCACCTCTTCCGGAGTAGCCCTATTCTCTAAATATTTTTGTAGTGCCTGTTGTAAAGATCGATCTTCCACTTCTGGTGATTTTAATGCTATGACGCACGCCAGCAGGAAACCATCGGCTCACATTTAAAAATTATTTAAAATAAACTTTAGGTTAAAGCAATATCAGAGTCTTATTATGTGCGCCACAAAAATGGTAATGGCCAATTCACTCGATAGGGTAATATGCTTTTGGATAGATTTGGTGGCTTTAACAATGTGGTCGTTAATTGTGGTAATGGAAATGCCTAACAACTGGCTGACCTCATCATAGGACCTCCCTTCAATTTTGCAAAGCGTATAGATCTTTTTCCGTTTTGGCGGTAAACTTTCAATTGCTTTAGAAAACAAGCTTTTTTCTTCCTTCAAAATGTAATCGTCATGAAGATCAGCGCTGAGCTCGGTCGCTGCCTTAATAAGTTTGCTGATCATTTGCTGGTCACGGGCTGCTTTCCGGAAAAAATCCCTCACCAAATTTTCAGAGATACGGTAAAGGTAGGCCCTGAAAGATATCTCATAATTTAATTGCTCCCGCTTTTCCCATACTTTAACAAAAACGTCCTGCAAAAACTCCTCGGCCAAAATATCATTTTTAAGCAATTTACGGAGGTTGGTATAAATGCGCTGGCTGAATCGATGATACAATACGGCAAAGGCCTGTTGATCGCCCTGCTTTAGCAGTGTGGTAAGTTTATTGTCATCAAAAGTATCGTAAGGGGACATCAATACATTTAAAACCCTAATTTAAGAAATTATAAAGGATTTCTGAAATTATTATTTACAAACAATACTTTTTTATTAAAAAAAACATTAATATGATGCTAATAAATCAATATTATACCATTAAACATCGCAATAGCATAATATTTTGAATGCTTTGATTTGCATTGCCGGCTAAATTTTAAACTAATAAGCTAAAAAGGAGGCTTGATTAATTAACAAGCTAATATTTATACCTAATTTAAAACCTTTGGAAAATCCCCCCCTCTCCCTTTTACGGATGCGCTTATTGCATTACAACTTTGCTTTTTACCCCTTTATAACCCTAACCAAAAATCACCAACTTATTTTAACTAATTTGCTTTTTTAAATAAATGCTGCTCAGATCGTTAATATTAACCGGTACCATTAATGGTTTATTTTTTATCCTCCTGTTGAAGAGTAAACCAAAAAACTCAGATAGCGACAGGATATTAATGCTATGGATGGGGATCATTTCATTGCAATTAGGGTTTTATTATGACAACTTATCTGCTAACCCCATTTTTCCGGGTTATCTGCAATTGTTAGGATTATCCCTGCCTTTAATTAATTCACCGGTGCTTTATTTTTATATCCGTTCTTTATCCCTCGGAGCCTTTTTTAAATGGAAAAGCATACTGATCAATTTGCTGCCATTCCTGATCTTCAATTGTATCGCCTTTTCTATTCATTATACAAACACGGACTATTTGTATTTGAAAGATGGGTTCCCACATTTTAGCAGCGCATTAAATCTGGAGTTTAGCTACTCATTAACCGCTTTATTGGCGCTTATTCCCGGCTACTACACTATTCTAAGCTTCATCCTGCTTTTAAGGCATCAGAAAAGATTGCCGGACAATTATTCTTATACAGAAAAAATAAATCTGAATTGGCTGAAATGGATTGTCATTTCGCTGCTGATCCTTTTTATAGGGCTATTTCTATTTATCAAATATGGGGTTAGATACGGGCTTGTAGGCTACCCCAATCTTTTTGCCGTTGTTGGGGCCATCCTTACTATTTATGTTTTTTTCATCGGTTTCTGCGGTCTGCACCAGGATGCAGTATTTAACGCTAACAGATCACTTCAGGAAAATCTTAATGAAGAAGATATCATAGCAGTAAATTATAAAAATTCGGGGCTGAGCGATGAAAAGGCAGATCAAATTTTTATGCGGTTAAAACTTCACATGGATAAAGAGAAGCCTTTTTTGAAAGAAGACCTGAGCCTGGCTATGCTTGCAGGTGAATTAGGGATCACCGCAAACCAGCTTTCGCAAGTTATCAATCAAAAGTCCGGATCAAATTTTTTTAATTTCGTTAACAGTTACCGCGTAATGGCCGTTAAAGAAAAATTTAAAGATCCTGCCCTGGCCGCTTATTCCATATTGGGAATTGCTTACGATTCCGGCTTTCGTTCAAAGTCTTCTTTTAATAAAATATTTAAAGAAACTACTGGCCAAACACCTTTACAATGCCGAAAGGAAGTTAACTTCTGAATTTATAGGTCTTTCCCTACCTTTCCGGACGATTGCCCTCTGCTTTAGGCCTTCTTTTGTTAAAAAAATCAGCAATGGAAAGTCTTTCAGTTATTCACAAAATTAATATCGCAGTGCACGTCGCCGCAGGGTCATCAGCATTAATTGTAGGTTTAATGGCCCTGGTCGTCAAAAAAGGACAGAAATTGCACAGGTTAACAGGCCGGTTATTCCTGATCCTGATGACTATTGTTATTTTAACAGGGTTAATTGGCGTGTTTGTATTCGGAAGAAATACTTTTTTACTGGTTATAACCGTGTTGAGTGGTTACCAGGCATTTTCCGGATACCGGGTTATAAAGGCAAAATCAAATAGCCCTAAGTTCACTGATATATTTGTGTGCTTTTTAGCGTTGGTGTCTGTGCTATACTTCCTTTATTATTTTAGATCTATCGGGATGATATGGTCACCCATAATTATTTATAGTACGGTAGGTTGGTTACTTTTGATGATCGTATATGATCTGGGCAGGTACTTTATACCAACCAAAATATATGGAAACCTATGGCTATATGAACACATTTTAAAAATGGTGAGTGCTTTCACCGGTTTATTATCTGCCTTTTCAGGAACAGTTTTCCCGCAGTATCAACCTTATAGCCAGTTTATCCCATCTATTTTAGGAACATTAACCGCTATCTGCTTTATGATAGCTGTTCCTCATAGAAAAAAGTATGTTGACGTTAATCTATAAAAACGGCGGGGTAATCCTCCGCTACTTATTGATTTCACACAATTAATCGGGTTTAGTTGTTTAACATTCATGCTCCAAAACCTTTCAAAACCTTCATCTGCTTGTTTTGTTGCTCTTATAAAAAGGAGGAAACATGCCCTGGTACAACGGCGATTATCCGCCATCATATAAGAACCAACCAAAAAAGATAAGGGACAAAGCGACCGAGATAGCCAACGAAGTTTTAAGAACCACCGGCAATGAAGGTGAAGCTATAGCAACAGGCCTGAAACAGGCGCGCCTTCATTTTAAAAAAGAAGAACAAAAGAAATCAATTTCATTCAAAAATTTATAATTACATGCCATCAGTCACTGTAAGAAAGTCACTTTTGCCCAATTTGCTATTTTAAAGAAACATACCAAACAGTAACTTTGATAAACCTGTGGGTCTATATATAAATAAACCTTATGCGCTACTTTTTTGCATGCTTCACTTTGTATCTGTTGTCTATTTCTGTTCCAACGCAATCCTACGCACAAATCAGTCTTACCATAAATGATATAGCAAAGATCCATTTCATCGACGGGGCCGGCTATCTTGGCGGTTATTATAGGAACGAATACGATCTGCTACCGGAAAATGGTCAATGGAAAACCTACCAAACACATGAAAGTTATTCGCGGTATAATCGTCACAGGGGCAACCCGAAAGATCTTTTTGAGAAAAAAGATTCTTCGGAATACAAATTCATTAGAAACCTTCCGGCCGATTCGATCGATCTTTTTTTGAAAACACTTCGTGTCATCAAACCTAAATTTGATCCTGCTGCGCTTCATATTTCAATTCCGCAACTCACTGTCCAGGTTGACACCCAATTGAAATCAATGGATAAAAAGCACCTGCAGATCTTTAATTCTTTTTTCGATACCCCGGCCAAACTCTATCATTTGCTCGATACCCTGCAATATGACGTATGGACGGACGATTCCCCTTACTCGGTTATGGAAATTATCAGGAAGAATCGGGATACAATTAAAGTATACACAACAAGGCAAGTTGATTATATGCTACCATGGACAGTGAATGGCGTATCCAGCTACGATATAAATATCAATCACTTTTTTATGGCTGCTATAGGTGTGAGCGATCACCGCATGAGTGGCCGCTCAATAAGTTACCACATTCGCGAGTGGGTGGATTTTCTATATGCACGTAATGCTTTTGAACGTTTACGCTGGCAGGAAACCGCACCTCAAACTTTAATATATATTGAAAAACATTTTGTAATTGTGAATGTAAACCAATGGAATGACTATACCAGCTTCACCTTCCAGCCAAAAGCTTTAAATAAACGTATAATTATAGGCGGCACACTCAATTTTAACGACCAGGACGAACTCGCCCGGCTGACCCGCTTTGCAGAGGACACATTAAAGCAATTTATGAAAAATGGCGGTTTTATGATAGACAGCTGCATGCATAAAAATGGCTGTACAATACATTTTGCCAATAATCATGGGCATTCCCTGCATGATTACTTTAGTATAAATCAGAACAGCGTAGATACATACCTGTCTAAGTACGACCGAAAGCAGTTAGTGCCGTTCTCCATTTTTGCAGGAGAAAGAATAGAAGATAATTGGGTTGCCCTGCCGGATGGAAATTTTCTGCTTATTGCCTATCTTGATCATTACGCTGTAGGTGTCTCCCCCCAGTATATCGATCAGACCAGGACAGGCCAACGATGGTTTGTTTTAAAGCTGTTTTCGGGTGATGGGAAATTGATAGAAGAGAAAAATTAGATGCCGGCCCCTATTTATGAAACTCCGGTAATTAAAAGGCAGTCGATCTTGTTTCGGCTGCCTTTTAATTTTGCAAGCAATTTACAACGCGGGGTGATCAAAAATAGTTCGCTTCAATATCTTCAATCAGGCCCACCCCTTTTGGTTCCCAGCCTAATGCAGTCCGCGTTTTTTCGCTTGATGATGGGCAGTCCATACCGGCGAAATGGGCGAACCAGGTAAAATGTGCAGCCACTTCGTCGCCGGTTTTACTTACTACCGGTAAATTAAGCCCTTCGCCAATGGTGGTCGCAATATCCTTAAACAGAACACCAGTTTCTGCAACTGCGTGAAGAACTTTTAGTTCAGTAGTTTTCTCGATAATAAGACGATAAAGCGAGGCAGCGTCTGTGCGATGAACGGCAGGCCAATGATTTTGTCCTTCGCCTATATAAGCAGATTCACCTTTTTCTTTGGCCGTGCCGATGATGATCGGTATAAAACCATGGTCGCCCTTACCATGTACGCTTGGCGGTAACCGAACGATATAAACGTCCACGCCTTTAGCTGCCGCTGCCGCAGCGGCTTCTTCAGACGCTACCCTTGGGATCACATCCGAGCCTGCCGGCGCCACATCATCTTCAGATACCAGCCTGCCATAATTAAGCAAGCCCACTCCGGACGTAACCACCAACGGTTTACCACTCCCCGCCAATGCATCCCCCAAACCTTCAATTACACGACGGTCGGCCTCGCAGTTGGCTTTAAATTGAGAGAAATCATGATTAAAAGCAGTGTGCAAAACGGCATCGCATTGTGATGCGCCTTGTGCAAGAACTTCAAGGTCGTTAACATCGCCCGGCAGCGCTTCGGCGCCTGCCGCCTTTACTTGTTCGGCGCCTTTGTCCGAACGAACCAAACCCAGCACCTTGTGCCCGGCCGATAACAGATCATTTACGACTGCGGAGCCTACAAACCCTGAGGCCCCTGTTACAAATACACGCATAGGATAGTAATTTTGTTGAGTACAAAATTGTAGTAATATTGCCGGCAAAAAGAGGTCATTTGACCTTAATTTCAGTGACGTACCAATTGTGCGTGCCGTACGCGGTTGAGCGTTTTTAACGAAATGCCGAGATAGCCTGCAATCATACGCAATGGCAGGCGGGATAAAAGGCCGGGATAATAGTTCACAAAGTCTTCATATTTTTCTTCAGGAGACGCGCTCAATATGGTCAGCATTCGTTGCCGTGAGCTATAAATGTTACGGGCGATAAGTAGTTCGGAAAAATATTTTAATTGAGGTAGGGTTGCCAATAAATTCTGAAAATCAGCTTTCGCCCATAACAGCACCTCACTTGGTTCAACAGCGCTGATGTTGCATCGGGCCGGGGTTTGATTATCATAACTTTCCACATCCAGCGTCCAGTTTTCTTCTGTGGAGAATTGGAGGATGTGCTCGCCGCCATCCGGCGTCATTCCGAATGTGCGCAGCATACCTTTCACAATAAATATCTTATGCCTGCACACCTCGCCCTCCCGCAACAGAAATTCGTTACGGCGTATTTTACGCTGTATGGCCAAACCGCAAATATGCTGAATGTCTTCTTCACTTAAATCTGTTTGCAAACGCAGATAATCTTTAAAATCGTCGATCATAGATAGATCAAAGTTAAGCAATGATAAAGCGACACACAAACTGTCAAATAAAGGTTTATTGATCTGTTAAATCTCTGCCTTTTGAAACAATTAATTACATTAGCCTTCATCCAACCCATCATTATGAACTTACGTCTTTTCATCGTCGCAGTGTTACTCCTGTTTATTACAAGCGCAGCTATCGCGCAAACACCAACCATCTGGAATAACAAACAATGCGCCGTTGTTTTAACTTATGATGATGCTATAGATGTAGACCTCGATAACGTTGTACCTGCTTTGGATTCGCTCGGGTTAAAGGGTACATTTTATCTTATTGGCTCCTCTCCCGTTGTAAGCAAACGCATAGATGAATGGCGAAAGGCAGCTAAAGAAGGCCATGAATTAGGCAACCATGCATTATTTCATCCCTGCGATGGTAGTTTGCCCAACCGCAGCTTTGTATCGCCGGATAATGACCTGAGCAAATACACCGTGAGCCGTGCGGTTGCCGAGATAAGGGTGAACAATACTTTGCTGAACGCGATCGACGGGCAAACCGTTCGCACCTTCGCCTACCCTTGCGGCGACCTGAAGATTGGCGACACGTACTTTTATAACGGCCTAAAGAATGACTTTGCCGGCGCCCGCGGTGTTACGCCGGCCATGCAAACCATCACGCAGGTCGATCTGACCAATATAGATTGCTATGCCATAAACGGACAGGATGCCGATTACATGATCAGCCTGGTAAAGCAGGCTATGCAAACCCATACTTTGCTGGTGTTTTTATTTCATGGCGTTGGCGGCGGGCATTCTATCAACGTCGACCTGAATGCACACAGTAAGCTGCTGCATTTCCTGAAACAAAACGAGCGTAATATATGGATAGCGCCGATGGTGCAGGTAGCGGAATTTATTAAGGCTAATCAAAGTAAATAGGTATACTATTTCTTAATTACTGAATCCGAATTATTTTCCGAGCTACCCAAAACTCATTTGTATCATCAGGAACTAATGAGAGAAAATATTTTTTGCAATCGATTGCAAAATGTAAAAAATATCCTATTTTCGTCGCGGTGACCCAATTAGAACCGATCCAAGACAGCTATTTATTGCCTGATAGCTATCAGGGATGTCGCTGCTTTTAGGTTATTAATACAACGATATAGTAAATTTCAAAAGATTAATTTTTAAAATAAGATTGTAACTGTCAAAAATACGTTTTATCTTACCGGACTGATTAAACCAAATAAATTATATGAGTTCATTAACTACGCGCGACTATATTGTGTTTCTTATCTACTTTGTAGTAGTTGCCTCCTACGGTCTGTGGGTCTATTTCAAAAAAAGAAAAGCGAAAACAAGTTCGGGCACCACGGATTATTTCCTGGCTGAAGGTTCGTTAACCTGGTGGGCAATTGGCGCATCGCTTATCGCATCAAACATTTCTTCCGAGCAATTCATCGGCACAGGTGGCTCCGCTTTCCGAGAAGGACTGGCTATTTCCACTTACGAATGGATGGCGGCAGCAACACTCATTATTGTGGCTGTATTTTTTATACCGGTATATCTTAAAAATAAGATATTTACCATGCCGCAGTTCCTTAATCAGCGGTATAATGGTACGGTAGCCATGGTGATGGCTATTTTCTGGCTGCTGCTTTACATAGTGGTAAACCTGATGTCAATCCTCTATTTAGGTGCATTGGCATTGAGCAATATATCAGGCTTCAGCATCAATCTTTGTATAGGGTTCCTTGCTATTTTTGCCGTGATCATCACCCTTGGCGGGATGAAGGTTATTGGCTACACCGATGTTATACAGGTATTTGTGTTGATATTGGGCGGATTAGTGGCAACATACCTGGCGCTTGAGAAGATAAGCACTTTGTCGGGAAATCCGGGAATGCTGAATGGTCTTTCTATATTACACAAGGAAGCGAATGATCATTTTCATATGATCTTTAAAAAAGACAACCCTAATTATGTCGATCTTCCCGGTTTATCTGTACTGATCGGCGGTATGTGGATCACCAACCTCAACTATTGGGGCTGTAACCAGTACATTACGCAAAGAGCTTTGGGCGCCGATCTTAAAACTGCCCGCAGCGGTATCCTGTTTGCTGCATTTTTAAAATTGTTGATGCCGGTGATAGTAGTATTACCGGGTATCGCCGTTTATCTATTGTATCAAAAAGGCCTGTTCCATCATGAAATGGTAACCTCAAAAGGCGTGCTTGACCCCAATAAAGCATATCCATCACTTATAACACTATTGCCTACCGGCTTAAAAGGCTTATCATTTGCAGCGCTTACAGCAGCTATTGTTGCATCTCTTGCCGGCAAGGCAAACAGCATCGCTACTATTTTTACGCTCGATATTTATAAAAAAGCCATCAAACCAAACGCCGGCGACAAACAGCTGGTTCAGTTAGGTAAAGTGACCGTGCTTGTAGCGATGGCGCTTGGTGTTTTATTATCCTTTATAATAGGTGATGCATTGATGGGTGAAGGGAAGCAGGGTTTCCAATACATTCAAGAGTACACCGGCTTTGTATCGCCGGGCATATTTGCTATGTTCATACTTGGATTCTTTTGGAAAAAAGCAACTTCAAACGCTGCACTTTTTGCTACCATTGGTGGCTTTATTTTCTCCCTGTTTTTCAAGGTATTGCCGCGTTTTGCAGACCTTTCATTTCTGAAGCCGTTTGGTTTCTACTCCCTGAACGGTGCAACAAAAGCATATGAAATACCATTCCTTGATCGTATGGGCTTCGTATTCATCATTTGTCTTGTAGGCATGTATATCATATCAATGATAGAAAATGCAAAAGGCGAACGTACTAATGGCCTGGAAGTAGATACATCAATGTTCCGCGTGTCTAAAGGCTTTATAGCAGGCTCTTTAATAATATGCGGTATCCTGGTCGCTTTATATTCACTGTTCTGGTAGAAGCTAATCTACACGTTCGAACATATCCGAGCTGGTGGCGATCAATCGCCACCAGCTTTTTTTTCTTCACAATGCTTCGTATTCTGGCTGCATCATTCCCCTGCCCCACTCTTGATATTATTCAATTATTATCAAAATAATATCCGCTGAATTCATATTGTTTGGAAAAATCCGGGGAAAAGAATTAATCTTGCTTTCGGATCGCCAACACTTGCCTTAATGAAAAGATCGCTGCTATTTTTACTGCTGCTCAGCTTCGCTGCACAGGCCCAGCATAAAATGCAATGGCCAAAGCATCAAAAGGCTTTGATAGTGCTTACTTATGATGACGCGCTCGAATCCCAACTCAATAACGCCATCCCTCAGCTGGAAGCGGCAGGATTAAAAGCAACCTTTTTCCTGACGGGCGATATCAACAGCGTAACCATCCCGCGCTGGCGCAAGGCGGCAAAAAAAGGATTTGAACTGGGGAATCATACTATATTCCACCCATGCGGTGTTGTTGATGATAACCCTGTTTCATCAGCCTCATACACTGTTCACGGTATTTTGGGTGAGATAGAAGACATGAACCATTTTCTCTACGCGGTGGATGGCAAATTTTATCGCACCTATGCCTATCCCTGTACAGAAACTACAGTTGGCAATGGTAAAGATTACGTGGATTCGCTTAAATTATCCAACCTGATAAAATATGCCCGTGTTGGCGGCGATACGGATGCCGTGGTAACGGATTTCAAACATCTCGATCCTTTACTGGTGCCATCATACGGATTGGAAGGAAATAATACCGGCGAGCAACTCATCGCTTTTGTAAAAAACACGGTGCGAAAAGGTGGTATGGGCATCTTTATGTTCCACGGCATTGGCGGGGATTATATAACCGTATCAGCGGAGGCGCACCGGCAACTTGTTTCTTATCTCAAACAGCATAAAAAAGAGATCTGGGTAGCTACCTTCCAGGAAGCGATGGATTACATAGAACAGCAGAATAAATTAAACCGGTAATATTTTGTGCTAAATTTTTAGCTTTGCCTAACCGATCAATAATTCCTATGAAATCCTTGCTTACTCTAGCCCTGCTTTGCTTGTCAGCTACCCTTTTCGCACAGAAAAAAGGTGATACGCTTTTATATGAAAATTTTAACAACCCCGCACTCAACCGCGCAGTATGGAACGTGGAAGTTACGGGCAATACAGTAAACAATGAGCAGCAGGCCTATGTGGATTCGGCAAGTACCATTAGTATTGCTGGTGGCATGCTTTCTATTAAGCCGCTTTATCATCCGGGCTATATTAGCAACAGGCAAAAGAAATACGATTTCCTTTCGGGGAGGATTAACACACGCGGCAAGTTCGAGTTTACTTATGGCACTGCTACCGCACGTATAAAAATGCCTGCCGGTGCAGGATTATGGCCTGCCTTTTGGGCCCTTGGCGAAGGCAAATGGCCCGACTGCGGCGAGATTGACATGATGGAAAACGTGGGTGACTCATCATGGATAAGCCATGCATTACATGGACCGGGCTATTTTGGCAATACGCCACTTGCCTATCGCTATCATTTCCCTGCCGGGACGGATGTTACCCAATGGCACATTTACTCCGTTAAATGGACGGCTGACAGTTTGATCTTTAGCGTTGACGGACAAGTGACCTATACTGTTACTAAAGCGATGATAGAGCATTACGGCCGCTGGGCATATGATAATCCGAAGTTTATCATTGTTAACTTTGCGTTGGGTGGTGGCTACCCAAATGGCGTAAACAAAGTTACCACACCCTATTTTGGCATGCCACAAAGCACCGTGGATAAAATAAAACACGGCGACGCGCAATTGCTGGTAGATTGGATATTGGTGACAAAAAACTAAGCTTAACGCCGGGTGATAATAATATCCCGGCCATTAACAAGCGCCTTATAAATAACAAAACTGCCGTTTTTATCGGTTAAAGGTTTTATAGTGCGCGCATATTTCCCCTGGTAAACAAAAGCAAATTTCCATTCTGCAGGTATGTAGGTCTTGAGGGTGAGCGGTACGTTATACAATTCGCTATTTAGGGTGTTAACAAGTTTCACCTGTATTATCCTGTCATCTGTTTGGCTGCTTAGGTTTTCCGACTCCCGTTCGCGCATATACTTGGTTACATCACCAAAAGTGGCTACCCATAATTTGTCTTCGTTACTTTTGATGTATTCGAAATAACTGCGCAGTAAAGTATGCGGCAGCGCTTCATAACCGATGCCATCTACGCCATGTATCACCAATACCAGCCATGTATCGGTACGAGATGCGGCAGTATCCACCCAGCTTTTCATTATCGGCAGCGGCGTTTTTGTGGTTGCGCCGCGTTGCCATTGCACATAATCTTTGTCTGTATTTCCGGGTGTTTGTGTACCGGCGCGGTCAATTTCTTTTAGCCAGGGTTCGGGCATGCGGTTGCGCAGCGCGGGATAAATTTTATAGGCATATTTCATCACCCGGTTATCCTCAAAGCCATATGGCACTTCAGCTGAGAAAGTATAGCGGGCGCCTAATTTATTCCTGATCTCCTCCTTGCTTTTTTCCAGCTCATAAATAATATTAGCCGAATCGAGCGCAGGCATACTGGCATGTGTAACCGAGTGGCTGGCAAATTCATATCCCCTGGCGGCATCCCGCCTGAAATCATCCCATGTCGAGCCTTTCTCCTGAATTACCTCGTCGCAGGGTTGGTAGCCGGGTTTGAATTTGCCTTCGCGCACGTCGCGATAAAGCGTATCCATTACTTTAAAAGCTTCAGCGTGATTGCCTTCGTCATACATCGCCGCGGCTTTGGTATGGTAAACAATGGTTCCCTTAAACCCGAGATACCCCGCTGCCGAGCATCGTTCAAAAAAGTTTTGTGAATTAGTGGGAATGCTTGCCGATTCAGTAATGATCTCCTTCACAGGCCTGCCTATAAACCTGCCATGATATTGCGAGCCGGGAATGCCTCTTGTGATGATAAAAAACGTGGCCGGTAATTTCAACTGCTCCATTATAGGCAATGCATATCGGAATTGGTTGATCGATCCGTCATCATAAGTGATGGATACCGCGCCGTTTTTATTTTGCGGCCATTTGCAAATTTCGGTGCGGCCAACTATCTCCTGGCTTTTTGCCAACGGGGCACATGCCAAAAATGAAATAAGTAATAAGTAGTTTTTAAAGTAAGGCGTAAAAAGATGCATACCCAAATGTATGCATATAACCTTAAATAGCCGTCTCAATCAGCCAGCGATGGCCAAATGGGTCGGCAATTTCGCCCTGGCGGTAGCCGTAATCGTAATCCTGCGCAGGTGATACCTGGCGTGCGCCTGCTTCCAGTGCGCGGTTCATTACGCTGTCTACATCATCAACCATAAGCCCTATAATGGCGGTAACACCATTGCAGGATACCGGGCTGAATGTCCAGTCGCTCAGGTTCTCTTCGTGAAGGTGGAATTTAATATCATCAATGGTAAGCTCGGCAACGTGCACACTATCGTCGTCATTTATCCAGCGTTTACATTCAACCGCGCCAAAAGCATTTTTATAAAAATCTATATCCATTGTGCCTTTAGGTATGGCAAGCATCGGTATAAATGTAGTTTTTGGCGTTTGTTTCATAAGGCAATGTATCGTTACAGGTATAGCTAACTTATTTAAAATGATTATCCATCAATTAAACATTTAACTTTTACGCACAGAAGGGCATTCCGGTTACATCTATTATTCCATTCAAGAATAAATCAGGTATACTGAACAAAACTTTACGGTACAATTATGGTTTCCTATAGAAATCATCACCATGGAAATCACATCACTCGACCGCAGCCTGCGTTACTGGTGGGTAATCCTTATCAGGGGAATACTCTTTATCCTGCTTGGCATATATATGTTTTGCCAGCCGATAAGCGGTTATGCCGCACTTGGCTTTTTATTTGGTTTATTCATCCTGCTTGCCGGGATTGGCGAACTGTTGCGTGTAGTAGGCGACCATAGCAGCAGCGGCCGTGCGTGGCACCTTTTCCTGGGAGTGGTGGATATCATTTTAGGTATTGTTTTCATAACGCATATTATCGCCGGCGCCGATGTTTTGAGGGTGATAGTAGGTTTCTATTTCCTTTTCCGTGGTATATCGTTACTTAGTTACTCTCATTTCCGCGGAAGATCGTGGCCGTTGATATTGGGAGGCGTTATAACTGCCCTATTTGGCCTTTTTATTATATTCAACGCAGTATTCGGCGCTTTAACAATTATCATTTTTACGGGTATAGCATTTATTATAATGGGCGTGTTTAATGTATGGCTGGGACTGCATATGCGGCCAAGATAGTGCCAATGCATCGTACGCATCCGGACATTTCAGTGCATCATAACGATGCAGCTATTTTACTCGTACTTATGTTAAGTATTTGATTTTTAAATAAATAAAAACATGGCATTTATTTTGAGCTTATGCTAAGCAGACAATTAATTCATCAGATGAAAGGTGGCAAACAACTAATCAGGAAAACGCTTTCGCAGGAGCGCTTCGAGGTATTGATACAAAAACAAAAATCCGGCGAAGCCACCTTCCGCGACCTTACCGAGCTGGATGAAATTGTTAACCGCGTACCCGATATCAGGCTTACCATATTGGAAGAAATGGAGGGTAAAACTACCGACAATACCCCTCCGGAGGAACCTACCATTCCAAATCAAAGCATCCATCTGAACCTTATTGATAAGGTTAAACTCTTTTTTGACCGTCTTCTGCATTTTAATTCAGCTGCTTTGCCAATAGTTTAATTTAGATAGCTTTTCCTCCAAAACATTCTTAAAATGTTTATTCGCTTAATACGAAAATTTGTATTAGCTTAAGCGATTATTTAAACTATTCATTTACCCGAACTAATGCTTTGTCCGTTAAACAGCAATAGTGTGCGGAACACCCTGAAAGCAACGTTCCTGCACGTGGCAGTTTTTGCCCTTATGCTGTTTATTTATTCCTGCGCCGATACCTCAAACCAGGAAGCAGAACAGGGTTACAACAAAGTAATAGACACCGCAAACCGCATGTTTGACGGCGGCGATCCGCCCAAAGCGATCCACTATCTCGATTCGGTTACGTCCCGGTATAAATTTCTTACGCCTCTACAGAAATTCAACAGCTACGAGCTTCATTATAATTATTTCTTTCACAAAAAAAATGATAAGGCTAAAGCTATGCTGTATGCCGATAGTATGCTCTACCCGGTCAGTGCACGAAGCGCACAGCAGAAATTTCCGGCAGAATACGGTAAGGCCTGTTTTTATAAAGGCGACTTGCTTTTTGACGAGGACAAGTATTCTGAAGCATACCAATATTATTACCAGGGCAAAATTGCAAGCAGTAACAGCCTGAACGATTGTATACTTGGCGATTACACCTATCGCATGGGCATGATCATGTATAAGCAGGAGCATTACCGACTTGCGGCTGCATACTTCAGGCAAAGCTCGGCGCAAACCAATACCTGCGAATGGAATTTTCGCTCTTTTTACCGCAGGCAGGAATTATTGAGCAACACAGGTTTAAGCTATAGCAAAATAGACGAGCGCGACAGTGCCATTATGTTCTACAATAAGGCTTTGCGCTACATTGATAGTGCAGGTGTACAGTTTCATCTTACCAATGACCTGCTTGATGTTGCCCGTGCGGTGGTAAGCGGAAACGAGGCCGACATTT
>Ga0206937_10163_pt1 | contig 18159 bp, 16 predicted proteins | sample Alteio_BWOrgHeat_11_FD_152923 | JGI IMG/M metagenome (GOLD analysis project Ga0206937, IMG submission 152923) | Enriched cells from forest soil in Barre Woods Harvard Forest LTER site, Petersham, Massachusetts, United States -... | ecosystem: Environmental > Terrestrial > Soil > Temperate forest >... | reverse complement strand
GTCTTCGCCGAACTGGAGGCCGATTGATTCATCGCGCTTGCCGATCTTCGCAGTGCCGCCGGGCAGGATGACGCTCTGCGCATTGATCGCATTACTCACGTCGGCTGGCGACAGGCCGTAGGCGGTGAGCTTGCGCAAGTCGAGATCGACACTCACGGACCGCGTCTTCCCGCCGTAGGGGAGGGGAATCGAGGCGCCCTGCACCGTGGCAAGCTGTGTACGGATGAAGTTGGTCGCGTAATCGTAAAGCTCCTGTTCGGAAAACTGCGAGCCGCCCACGCTGAGTTGCAACACGGGAACGTTGGCAGCGTTGTACGCGACGATGCTGGGCGGCGTGGTGCCCGGCGGCAGCACTTTTAGCACGGTGCCGCAGGCCGATGTGATCTCTGCGATGGCGCCATCGACATTCGCGTTGGGCTGCAGGAAGACCTTGATTACCGAAATGCCATTAAAGGAATTCGATTCGAGATGCTGGATATTATTCACAGTTGTGGTGATTGCACGCTCGGAAATAGTGGTCAGGCGCCGCTCCATCTCCTGGGCGGGCAGTCCATTGTAGGTCCAGATCACCGCTACGACCGGGATATTGATGGCCGGAAAAATATCCTTCGCCATTTGCATCGCCGCGAGCGCCCCGCCCAGTAACAGCAGCAGGGCCAGCACGGTAAAAGTGTAAGGCGCGCGGAGCGCCACTTTGACGATCCACATAAATTATTATCCTTTCAGCCGGACTCCGGCGATAGAGGCATCTTTTTGTTTCGTTTTTTGAGGCTTTTCCGGATGCAAGAAAATGACGATGCGCCCGAGACGGATGGATGCTTCAACAGCGAGCATATAATCCATCCCGCTCGCGACGTTATGCCCGGCAGACGCATACTGGTCTGCATTGTTGCTTGCCGGTCTCAACTTGCCCAACGATTCGCGGACATACGCTTCGTCGTCCACAATCGAGACCAGCGATTGTTTTGTTTCATTGGTGGTTGCCAGGTTCATGCTGGCAAAAGTAACTCCGCGTCAGTCTGGTTCTCAATTATACTTTGGTATGATACCGCAGTAGCCGAAGCACGGCAGGCGCTCGTTCCATCGATTTTGTAAACCGAAGCGGGGGTGGGGAAAATGACCAAAGAATGATCCAAACGCGAAGTAAGCAAGGGCGGAGGGCGGAGTGAAAACGGCGCTTGTTATGGTATAGGGTGTAAGAAAAACCTGCCTTGTTAATCCTTTGGAAAAGCGATAACGGCATTGGCCGTGCAGCAAACCCTCGAAATTCTGCCCAGCGAATCCGGTGGGGATGAATTGGGGCAACCTCAGCCTGACCCCTAGTTATACGGGGGTTTATGGTTTTGTTGGTGTGAGATTCTCCGGAGTTCCGCTGCGCTGCACACCGGGCTTTAATTCCGTCGCACCCTCCGGGCGCTGGGGAGGAAGTGCGGCTTCGCCGGTGTGTTCGCATCGCGCTCTGCTCGCCCACCCACCAAACCACCGCTATCCCCCTCCTCCACCTCGGAGATCACGATCCACCAACGCTTCGCGTTGCGGAGAAATGCGGCTTCGCCGGTTTGTGTCGCATCGTGCCCTGCTTGCCCATCCGCCAGCCATCTTATCTTAGCGCCATTCTAGTGTAGTGTCCCTTAAATAAGGGGTCTTATTTTCGGCGTTTTGGTTCGGTGGAACCGGGATGAATCTCTTCCAGCCGACGTTTGCACTTAGCGAGTTTTTCGAGGATTTTCTCGATGCTTGCTGTCCAGACGAACGGCTTGGGATTGGCATTCCAAACGGTCAAGAAATCGCCAATGGCTTGTTGCAAATCGGCGACGCTGTGGAAGACGCCCCGACGCACAGCCTTCTCGCTCAATTCCTCAAACCACCGCTCGACTAAATTTAGCCAACTGGAACTTGTGGGGATGAAGTGCAGGACGAATCGGGGATGTTTGGCCAACCAACGCCGTACCCGCTCATGACCGTGCGTGCCGTAGTTGTCCAAGATGAGATGCAGGGCCGTCGCTTCCGGGAATTCCGCATCCAGGCGCCGGAGAAAACGCAGGAACTCTTGATGGCGATGACGGGAATAACATTCTCCGATGACGCGACCTTCGAGCATTTGTAGCGCGGCAAAGAGAGTCGTGGTTCCGTGGCGTTTGTAATCATGAGTGAACGTGCCGCACCGGCCTCGCTTGAGGGGCAACCCTGGTTGTGTGCGGTCCAGGGCTTGAATCTGACTCTTTTCATCCACGCACAGCACCACGGCGTTTTGCGGCGGAGTCAAATAAACACCTACCACGTCGGTGAGTTTTTCGAGGAATTTGGGGTCGCGCGAAAGCTTGAAACTGCGGTGCAAATGCGGCTTAAGGTTCTGATCTTGCCACAAGCGATGAACCGTGTTCTTGCTGACCCCGTACGCCTTGGCCAGCGTTCGCGTGCTCCAATGGGTTGATCCCGCAGGATGTGCGTGCAAAGTGGCTTCCACCATGGTGGCGATTTTGCCCGCGCTGATGCGAGTTTTGCGTCCACGCCCCGATGCGATCCCCCAGACGCAACCAATGCCTTGTTGACGAACCCTGTGCCGCCACCGCGCTGCCATCCGTCGCCGGATACCAAGAGCCACGGCGATTTGCTTGTCTTGCTTGCCACTTGCGGCAGCCTGAATAATCCGACTACGCAAGACCACTTGTTGCGGAGTCGAACCAGACCGGATCCATTGCGCAAGGCGAGCCACTTCAGACTCCGAAAGATTGACGGGTACCGTTTTCCGAGGCATCCCGCCATTTTAAACCCCGCATGAATACCTCTACCATTCAAGCTCACAGGCCCCAAAAAGATCGAAAAATATGGCCCCTTATTTAAGGGACACTACACTAGGGGTAACGACGAAGCAGGTTGCCCGATACTGGGACAACGGTTGGATCGAAGGTCGCTACAGGACGCAGAATGGGCATCGCCGCATCGACTACACTGACGACACCGTAGAACAAGTGAGATTCAAGGTGGGAGTTGCGAAAGAGACGAATCTCCAAATCCGCTATCATCTCACCAAGGTCGAGTTTGGGGGGCGCGTAGTTTCCCTCGATGGGTGCAATAACATGCAGGACGTTTACACACGTTTGCGAGGGGCTGGCCTCGGTGAAAGCGAAGCACGGCAACACGCTTTCTCTGCCCGAATCGCATCTGTGGATTCACGCGATGATGCCGATTTGGAAACCCTTTACACAACCAAAGGCACTTCCGTGACAGAAATTGCCGAAACGCGCTGGAGGCTTCGGGACCTGCCATTGTTTGATCTTCTCCAAGCCGCCGATGACGCCGACTTTAGGAACAGGGCGCGAATTGCGCTAGATGACATTATTACGACGATGAAGGCGCGCGAAGAATGGGACACGCTCCCTTCCGAAGAAAGGATCTCAAAAAGGCAAAATAGTTTAGCTACCTTTAAAAAGCTTCTCAGCAAGCGAAGCTTGGCTTCCTTCCTGGCAGCTTGGAAAAATGCGCCTGAACTGCACCACCGATTCACGACGGACGATGCCACGACTTACGCTGAACTCGCCGGGCATTCGGATGAAAGGCATGCAGAAATTCAGTTGAAGGCCGCTGCGACAAAGCTGAAGCACATGGAAAGTACCACCAGGGCAGTTGATCTTGCTAGGCTGTTCGGGATCAGTCGCCAGAAATTATATAGGCGCTTTACGGCTGAACAGATTCAGGAAGCTTTGAAGGCCGCGAGAAATGACGTTTTGGCGATCTGCGAAAGCAGAAATGACAAGGTTGCTAAGGGCAAAAAAGGCAAATGACTGGTCCGAGGAAGGCCGATCAACCGGCTTGTGAAGCTTCACAATTGTTGTTTTCTGGAAGCTTTACCAAAGAAAGCCCGAACACCAGCTTCGTTGCCATGTTCTTCTTGTGGCCGTCGAGCAGGTGCCCGTAAACCTTTCCAATCAGAACGCCGCCGTCCTGATGCCCGACCCACTCTGCAATGGTCATGAAATCAATCCCAGCCATGACGCACATGGAAATGAAGTAATGCCGAAGATCGTGGAACGCCATCCATTCCGCGCCGGCCTCCCGTCGTGCCAAGATAAGCGATTCCCTGAAGGTTCTCGCGGGAATGTCCTTCTTGCCGCGTTGCGGGCTCGGGAAGAGCCACTTGCTGTCTGGGGCGCGCCGCTCCCACATATCGCGCAGGTGGGCTTCCAGGTTGGAATTAAGGTCGATGTAGCGGGCCTGGCTGTTTTTTGAAAGGCCGTCCGACCCGATGCAAAGCAACCCCCTGTCGAACTCGACATTCTCCCATGCCACGGTGAGGGCCTCGTCGCGCCGCGCGCCGGAGAACGCGAGGAATTTAAGGTAGTCCAGAAGCTGGTTCCCGTTTTTACTGCACTTCGACGAAGCTTCGCAAAGCTTCTGGAAATCTGCGGGGGAGAGCAGGGGACGGTGGGGGGTGACGACCTTCTTCGGCGTGATTCCCTCGGTCGGCATGGTCGAAATCAGACCTTCTTCGCGGGCTTCCTTCAGCACGCTGCGAAGCACGATCACGTCGAGGTTGGCAGTGCGCGGCGTCAAACCATCTTGAAGGCGCTGCTTGACGAATCCGACGATCATCGCCTTGGTGATCTTATCGAGCCTGACGTGCCCGATGGTTTTCTTCCAATGAACCAGTGAATGCTTTTCGCGAGCGACGGTGCGCGGTTTCTTGCCGCTCGCGTTCACGGACTCGTAAAATTTCACATATTTGTCGGCATACTCGGTAAACGTCTGGCGGATGCCGGTCTTGTCGAGCCCGACCTCGCGTTTCTTTTTGAGGATGTTGGCCATCTCTATCTTGGCGGCTTCGAGTGAGACAGCCTTGAGGGGGATGCGGCGGGCCGACTTTTCACCCTCAACGCGGGTCTGGAGGTAGAGCTTGCCGCCGCGCTGCCAGAGGCCGCGCACTTTTCGCTTGCGGCTGTCGCGTACGCTGGTAAATGAAGTTGTATGCGAATTGTTTTGCTTAACGGCGATGGAATCACCGGAAGCGTCCTTGCTCGACGTTTCATGGGGTTGCATGCCGTCAAAGTAGAACAGATTGTAGCACAAGAGCAAGTAAGAGCTTCCTGTAAGGGGCGTTTTACTCTGTAAGCCGGTGTGGCGGAATTGGCAGACGCGCTGGACTCAAAATCCAGTACTCGCAAGAGTGTGTGGGTTCGACCCCCTCCGCCGGTATTTTTGATTTATCTTCTCGCGAAGACGCTAGTTCTTCGGCGCATTGACCTTTGGCGGTTCGGTCTTGGGCGTTCCGGGCTTCGAGGGCTCGGGCTTCGGGGGGCCAGCTTTTGGTGGTTCGATTTTAGGTGGCTCGGGCTTTGGTGGAGCTGAAGTTTGAGCCGGGGGTTCGTATTTTTTCCAGAAATCGGCGGCGGTGGGGAGTTCATCCCACGTCCTGTACGAGACTGCGGTGAGGGCGTGGTCCGAGATGCGCTCGATATTGGGCAGGTGCTTGAGGAACTCAATATCCGTGGTTGCGGTGGGGAAGGTAAGCCTCCGCAGTTGTTTTAATTCCGCAATCGTCCGCAGATTCTCGAGGCTGGTGCAATCCGCAAGGCCGAGGCTGATGAGCGGTTGCCTGCGCAGAAAAGTGATGTCTTTTACCGGGGTGGCTTCTATGCGCAGCGTGCGAAGCCTCATGTCGCGCAACGGGCCGAGATCGACGACCCTGGTGCGAGAGAGCGACAGATCCTCCAGCGGCAGGCCGCGCAGCGGCTCGATGTCGCTGATGTTGCAATCCTCGACCACGAGGGAATTGAGCGGCATGCCCCGCAGCGGCTCCAGCCCCTGGATGCGTGATCCGCATATCATCAATTTATTGAGCGGCATTCCGGCCAGGGGGGAGAGGTCGGTCACCCGTGCGCGCCAGAGCGAAAGATCCTTGAGAGGCATCCAGCGCAATGGCTTGATGTCGTCCACTTGGGTGAATGCGAGGTTTAGCAAGGCAAGAGGCATCCCTTTCAGCGGGCTAAGGTCGCTGGCCTGCGTGCGCTCGAGATTGAGCGAGACGAGCGCCATCCCCTGCAATGGCGAAAGATCGCTCACGGGCGCTCCGCTCAGGCTAAGCTCGGTAAGGTGCATGCCTTTCAACGGCGAGAGATCCGTGACTTGCGTGTAATCGAGCACCAGCGAGGTCAGCGGCATATCCTGCAGGGGGCGCAGATCAGTGATCTTTCCGCTGATCCGCAATTTCTTCAGGGGCATCCCTTTCAGGATTTGAAGGTCGTTGAATCTAAGCTGATCACCATCCAGTTCAAACAGGCCATCGTCCCCCAATTGCAACATGGAAAGAATCTCGACGGGCCGCACTTTTGGAAAGGCCTTGTGCAGGATGTCGAACCATGTCTTGTAAAGTACCTTCTTGTTTTTGCCGAGCGGCGTCACGATCGCCAGCGACTCGGCGATACGGTCCTGGTCCCGCATCAACTGCTGCAATTCAAATAGGCTTGCGGGCTTGATGTTTTTGACATCCGGATTTTCTGAAAGGATTTTTTTGCAAAGATTGAGACTCTGCTGCGCTTCCTTCAGCGCGGGATCGAGTGCGAGGGCCTGGAAGTAGGCAGCCATCGCATCGTCCAATCGCAGGAGCGATTGCAGAATGTTCCCCTTGATGACGTAGTAAGCCGCGTTGCGCGGCGCAAGGGAGCAGGCGAATGTGATTTTTTCAAGCGCCTCGTCAAATTTCTGGTCATCGACCAGCGAAAGCGCCTGCTCATAAAAAGTCGGGGCCGTCCCATCCAGTTGCCTGAGCGCAGTCTGCGCAAAATTCCTTTCGCGGATGATGTTGGCGACGAATACCGCCGAAAGTACGACTATGATGATGACGCTTGCGAGGATCGAGGAGACGAGCGCCATGTGGCGGTTAATCAGGAGCGCCATTTGTTTAAACACCCCGGCATGTTCCGCCGAGGTGGCGAAACCGCTGAGCCAGGCGTCCACGTCATTTTTTAATTCCGTGGCGGTCTGGTAACGGTTCGCACGTTCGGGTTCGAGCGCTTTCATCACAACGGCGGAGAGCGAATCGGGGATGTGCTGACCGGGGCAATGGGGCAGGTCCGGTATCCCGTGTTCCTGGCGGACTTTTGGCAGGTTGAAACTCACGGGCGTGGGAATGCTGCCCGAACGCGCATTTTCGAGCGTCTCCTCGGAAGTATCGCCTATCCTCGGCGGGCGGAGTGTGAGGATATTGAAGAGGATTCCGCCCAGCGCGTAGATGTCGCTGCGGGCGTCGATCTTTTCCGTCTCGGCATGCGCCTGCTCGGGGGACATGAAATGCGGCGTGCCAACGATCGTGCCCGCCAGCGTGCGGGCATCCGTGGTCTTTTTTTCCGCGGGCGAGAGACGGGCGGTGCCGGACTTTGTGATCTCCTTTTTTCCAAGCTGCTTTGCAAGGCCCCAGTCCATCACCAGCACTTCACCGAAATCGCCGAGCATGATGTTTTCCGGCTTGAGATCGCGATGGATGACCCCCTTGGAATGGGCGAATGCCACGGCATCGCATACCCGGAGAAAAATGAGAAGGAGGCGGCGGAGCGGATAGAGGGCGACGATGTCCGGATTCCTCAGGCGAAGTTGCTCTAGCACCTCCCGGAGGGTCATCCCTTTCACAAACTTCATCGTATAGAAAACCTGGTCGTTCTCATCCACCCCGAGCTCGTGGACGGGGACGATGTTCGGATGCTCGAGCATGCCTGTGATCCGCGCTTCCTCGATGAAACGCCCAAGGTTTTCGTGCGATCCCTCCTGCCGCATCACCTTCATCGCCACCTTGCGCTGGATCGTCGCTTCCGTGGCGTCGAGGATTAACCCCATCCCGCCCTGTCCGGAGACGCCCGCGATGTCGTATTTTTTGTCCTTCAAAGTCTCGGGCTGCAGATGGCGGTGCAGATCCTCTATCCAGGGCGATGTATTTTCCCTTGCCGATTTGATCCGGCGCACTTCGATGGTGGAAGCGGCAATGCGGATTTTCTGGTTGGGCCAGAGGTGCATGGCCCCGGCGATCTTTTTGCCGTTTACATAGGTTCCATTGGAACTGCCGAGATCCTCGATGATCACCTCGTGGTAATTGACAATCAACATGGCATGGCGCCGCGACACCAGGTCCATATCGACCACGATATTGCACGAGGGATCGCGACCGATCACATATTCGCCCGGCTCCACGATGATGCGGGCCAGCACTTTGCCGTCTCTCGTGCTGATAATGATCTCTCTTTTGGGTCGGTTCACGTGGCCTGTTAGGTAAGCATTTGTTACACCATCCGGTCAAGATAGCTGGGGCAGCATCGCCGGCCCGCCAATGGGGGTGGGTTGCGACGTATTGGGAAATAATTTAATAGCTTTGACTGCGGACGCTCTACAAATCAAAATCTAGGGGACGCTATGTTTACTGGAGAGACATATTTTTGTCCTTTGGCTGACTCGGTTTTAAGGGTCTTTGATCCTGGCTCCCCCCAGACCCGCGCGGTCTTCGATCTCAGCGTCATTGCGGGTATTATTTTCGCCATTATTTTCGTGTTGGTGGGTGGCATCATCGTTTACGGGTTCATGCGTTTCCGGTGGCGTGAAGGCGAGGCTGATCCGAAGCAACTCGCGGGAAACAAGACCGTGGAGATCGTCTGGACAGGAATCCCGTTTTTGATCGTCCTTCTGCTTTTCACGCTTACTGCGCACACGATGAATGTCGCCGATCCCGAGCCGCCTGCTGTTCCCGATCTCGTTGTGACCGGGCACCAGTGGTGGTGGGAGGCCATGTATCCAAAATCGAGCGTGGATCCAAAATCAAACGTGATCACTGCGAATGAGATACACATCCCGACCGGCAAGGCGCTCTGTGTGCGACTCGAAGCGACCGATGTATTGCATGAATTCTGGGTGCCGGAATTGACGAGAAAGATGACCACCGTACCGGGCCACGTGAATTACATCTGGCTGCAGGCGGACAAGCCGGGCACTTACATGGGCGTCTGCTCGGAATTTTGCGGGACGCAGCATGCGTGGATGCGTTTTCTCGTAGTCGCCGAGGAGCCTGCAAAATTTGAGGAATGGCAGAAAGCCCAGCTTCATGCCGCAGTTCCGCCGCAGGAGGGAAATGCTGTAAAAGGCATGGCAATCTTCCAGCAGATGAGTTGTGTAAACTGCCACGCAATCGGCGGCACCCCTGCGCAGATGCGCATCGGACCGGACCTCACTCATTTTGCCAGCCGCAGGCAACTAGGCGCGGGCATCCTCGAAAACACCCCTGCAAATCTCCATCTCTGGCTGCAAAACCCGCAACAGGTCAAGCCCGGCGTACTCATGCCCGATTTCAAATTCACCGAAGAGCAGGTGAAGGACCTGGTCGCATATTTCGAGACATTGAAATGAATGAACCCGCCGCGACACCAACAGCAGGAATCCGCCGCGTGATCCTGAGCGGCGACGATCGCGCGCACTGGGAACTCGCGTGGCTTTCCACGGTGGACCACAAGCGCATTGGTGTCCTGTACATGCTCACCGGCCTGGTGTTCTTCGTGTTCGGTGGTGTGGAAGCCCTTTTTATCCGCCTGCAACTGGCGGTGCCGGATAACAAGCTGCTCTCCCCGGAGACGTACAACATGCTCTTCACCATGCACGGAACGACGATGATTTTTCTCGTTGTGATGCCGGTGGTCTTTGGATTTGCAAATTACTTCGTGCCATTGCAGGTCGGTGCGCGCGACATGGCATTTCCAAGGCTGAATGCGTTCAGTTTCTGGCTTGTGCCGTTTGGCGGCATTTTGCTTCATTTCAGCATCCTGGCGGGCGGGGCCCCGGCGGTCGGCTGGTTTGCATATGCCCCGCTCAGCGAGACGCCGTATTCGTCGCAGCTTGGCGTCGATTACTGGGCGCTGGCGCTGCTGGTGCTCGGCATCGGCTCGGTGGGCACGGCGCTTAATATCATCGTCACCGTGCTCTGCCTGCGTGCGCCGGACATGACGCTGCGTCGCATGCCGCTCTTTTCGTGGATCAATTTTGTAAATTCATTCATCGTCATCCTCGCGATCCCGGTGCTGAATGCGGCGTTGGTAATGCTGCTCATCGACCGCAGGCTGGAGGGGCATTTTTTCCTGCCGCGTCCCGGCGGAAATGGCGGCTCGGCGATCATGTGGCAGCATATTTTCTGGGCTTTCGGTCACCCGGAGGTTTACATCATGGTGTTGCCCGCGTTCGGGATCATATCGGAAGTGATCCCGGTTTTTTCGCGCAAGCCGATCTTCGGTTATGAGTTTGTAGCCGGTTCCACGGTGGCCATCGCGATCCTGAGTTTCGGGGTGTGGGCGCATCACATGTTTACCGTCGGGCTCGGGCGCACGACGGATTTATTCTTTGTAGGAGCGTCGATGCTCATCGCGATTCCCACCGGTGTGAAGGTGTTGAACTGGAGTGTGACCATGCTTGGCGGTCGTGTCCGTTTCAAGGCTGCGATGCTTTTCTGCATAGCGTTTCTCCTTCAATTCCTTTGCGGCGGGATTACGGGCATCAGCCACGCGGTTGCCCCCTTCGACTGGCAGACGAAGAACAGCTATTTTCTCGTCGCGCATTTTCATTTTGTCGCCGTCGGAGGGATTGTCTTCGCGATCCTTGCGGGTCTTTTTTATTGGTTCCCGAAAATCAGTGGGCGCATGCTCTCGGAGCGGCTGGGCAAATGGACGTTCTGGCTGATGGTGATCGGCTTTAACATGACGTTTATCACCCAGCATTTTCTCGGTCTGGCGGGGATGCCCCGGCGTGTTTACACCTATCCCGTTCTTCCGGGGTGGGGCTGGATGAACATGGTTTCCACAATCGGCGCGTTTTTCATGGCTGCTGCTTCGCTGGTTCTTGTCTGGAATATTGTGCTGACCCTGCTGCGAGGCGAGCGTGCCGGTGACAACCCATGGAATGCCTGGACGCTCGAGTGGGCCACGACATCGCCGCCGCCGCCGGAAAATTTCGACACGCTGCCCCCCATTCACAGCCGCCGCCCGCTATGGGATGATGCAAATCCCGACCGGCCCGACCCGGTCGTGGGCACGAGCGCCCATGCCGATGTGGTCACGCCCGACAAAAACAAGGCCAGCATTCTTTTATTCATTGCCTCGGAGGCCGGATTTTTCGGCATCCTCATCCTCGCATATCTTTTTTACAATGCGACGCCGCGTCCGGGACCCAATGCCAGGGAAATGCTGCACCTGTTCAAGACTGGCATGTTCAGCATCGCTCTCTTCGCAAGCAGCTTTACCCTCTGGCGTTCGGAAGTCGCCCTTCGTAAACAAAATCACGGCTGCATGGTCCGGTGGCTTGCCCTCACGATCATTCTCGGCGGTATCTTTATCGTGGGCCAGGGTCTCGAATATTGGGGTTTGTTCAACAGTGGCCTGCAGGTAGGCACCAATCTTTTCGCCACCACGTTTTTCACGCTCACGGGATTCCATGGGCTGCATGTTTGTATCGGATTGGTCGCACTGCTGATCATGCTTGGCCTTGCGCTGGCCGGGGACTTTAAAAAAGGCTCATCGACGGCGCTGGAAGCCGTGGGCTATTACTGGCACTTCGTCGATGTCGTCTGGGTTTTCGTTTTGTCGGTTGTCTATATACTGCCTCTACTACGATGAACACTGAGCAACTTCTCATTTCCGGATGGACATGGAATCCTGCGGTCATTTTGCCCGCTATCGTCGCGCTTGTTTTTTACGTCATCGCATTCCGCATCAATCCGCGCATCTGGTATTTTATAGCGGCAGTGGGAATCGTTTTCCTCGCGCTGGTTTCGCCGATCAACACACTTGCGGACGGCTACCTTTTCAGCGCGCACATGCTCCAGCACATGTTGCTGCTGCTCATTATCCCGGCGCTGCTATTGCTAAGCCTGCCGCGCTCATTTGCGGCGCCCCGGTTTCTGGGCAAGGGCCTTCATCCCGTTGCCGGCTGGATGGCTGGCGTGGGTTCGATGTGGTTCTGGCACGCTCCCGCCCTGTGTAATGCGGCGACCACGTCCAAACCGGTATTCGCATTTCAAACGATATCGCTGCTGGTGTTCGGCGGTATTTTCTGGTGGCAGGTCATCGCGCCTCGCGACCGCGACCGGTTGTCGCCGCCCGCCGCCATCATTTACCTTTTTACGGCTTGCACAGCCTGCACCGTGCTCGGAATTATTCTCACATTTTCACCGGTTGCGGTCTGTTCCGCTTATATGCATCCGGCTGACCCGCAAGGGTTGCTCAATACCCTCCGCACAGGGTGGGGGATGACTCCGGAAAAAGACCAGCAGATCGGCGGCCTGCTGATGTGGGTGCCGATGTGTACTATTTATCTTACGGCAATATTTGCACAACTCGTACGCTGGTTCAGCCCTGCGAATCCGGGCTATGTGCATGCTTCCCGGGAGGAGAATCAATGAGCGAAGAACGGCAACCACCATCATCGCATCCCGGATGGGGGCCGCTTCCGCCGGGACATCTTCCGCGTCCCGCTTATTTCCCGGCGGGCGTTGCGATGGGGACCACTTTCATCTTCTGGGGCATCATCACCTCGTGGATCATCCTGGTCATCGGACTCGGACTTTTTGCAGCGGCGCTCGCCGGATGGATCACAGAAATTCGCCATGAACGAAAACACCAATAGTAACCCGCAACCCTGCCGTCCTGCCACTCCCGAAGAGCTCAGCAGGCGGCGTTTTTTTGAAAAATTATCCATCGGCCTGGGGGCGCTCTGCACGGCAATCCTCGGCGTGCCTCTCGTCGGTTTTGTGCTCGCCCCGCTTTTTCGCGCGACACCGGTAAAATGGATCAGCGTCGGCAAGGTCGGTGATTTTGAGATCGGCAAGACAGTCACGGTTGCCTTCAACGATCCATCCCCGCTGCCATGGGCTGGCATCACCGCCAAAGGCGCGGCGTGGCTGCGGCGCGCGGGTGAAAATGAATTCATCGCGTTCTCCGTCAATTGCACCCATCTGGGTTGCCCCGTCCGCTGGCTGCCCGATGCGGAACTTTTCATGTGCCCGTGCCACGGTGGCGTTTATTACAAGGACGGCTCTGTCGCTGCCGGGCCTCCTCCCCATCCGCTTGTCCGGTATGATGTCCGTGTTTCAAACGGCGAGGTGAAAATCAAATCCTCTCCGATTCCTATCACTACCTCGGTATGAAAAAGCTCGTCCTCGCGATATGGGACTGGATCGATGACCGCACCGGGATATCAGAGCTGGTCGGGCCATCCATGAAACACCTGGTGCCGCACGATGCCGGCTGGTGGTATGTGTTTGGCAGCGCGACGATGCTTGCGTTGATCGTGCAGGTGGTCAGCGGTGTGGCGCTCACGTTCTCCTACGTCTCGTCCGCATCGCAGGCTTACGAGACGCTGCAATTCATTACCAACAACGCCCCGTTTGGCAATTTCCTCCGCGGCCTCCACTACTATGGCGCCTCGGCCATGGTCTTGATGGTGGGGGCGCACATGGCGCAGACATTTCTGTTCGGCGCCTACAAATATCCCCGTGAAATGAACTGGACGACCGGCGTTGTTTTGCTCGGCCTGACATTGGTGATGGGATTCACCGGCCAGTTGCTGCGTTGGGACCAGAACGCCACGTGGTCTGTCGTCGTGGCTGCGGAGCAGGCGGGACGCGTTCCTTTTATAGGCGACTGGCTGGCGCGTCTCATCCTCGGTGGCAATACCATCGGGGGCGCAACGCTGAGCCGCTTTTTCGCGATCCACGTCTTTCTTATTCCCGCATGCATCTTCCTCTTTGTGGCGATCCACCTCCGGTTGGTGTTGCGTCACGGCATTTCCGAACCGCCCACGGCAGGCAAACCGGTCGATCCAAAAACTTACCGCAAGGAATACCACGAATTGATGGAAAAAACCGGTCATCCGTTCTGGCCCAATGGCATGTGGCGGGACGTGGTCTTCGGCACGGGGCTGATCATCGCGATCGCGCTGCTGGCGCTATTGTTTGGCCCACCGGCGCTTGATAATCCCCCGGACCCCAGCATTCTAACCGCTGATCCGAGACCCGACTGGTATTTGCTCTGGTATTTCGCCGTCCTCGCGCTCATTCCGGCACGCATCGAAGCCTACGTGATGATCCTGGCCCCTGCCGTCATTGGCATTCTTCTTTTGGTCGTCCCGATCTTGAACAATCGCGGCGAACGCGCCCCATCCCGCCGTCCGTGGTCCATCGCCGTCGTCCTTCTCAGTTGTATCATGATCGGCTCGCTCTGGATCGTCGGCGCGAAATCCCCATGGTCGCCGAATTTCGATCCCGTGCCGCTCACGCCGGAGATCATCGGGGCAAACAGCGGTCCCGTTTTTGAAGGAGCGAAATTATTCGAGTCAAAATCCTGCCTGAAATGCCATCTCATCGAAGGGCATGGTGGCCGCCGCGGGCCGGAACTTACCAACATCGCCAATAAACTCACCAGGAGCGACATGGTCATCCGCATCGTCAACGGAGGCGTGAACATGCCCGCCTTCGGAGCCGCGTTGAAGCCGGGGGAAATCGACAACCTGGTTGCATTCCTCCAGTCCCGGAAACCTCCGGAACCGCAGGAGCATTAAGCTGTCGCCGGTGGCGGCTCGCGGCGGAAATCCCTTTTCAACAATTCCTCCAACTCCTGCATCACCCTCGTCAGTTCCGCGCGCAACACGGCAGCTTGCGGATCGTGTGAAGCATCGATGGGCTGCTCCATGATCTTGTCGTACCGTTTTATCAACGGCCTGTTGGGATTGCTCTCTCCCGCGAGCCGGAAAAGTTGCTCCACCTGGCTGACCCGGGTCAGGGCTTCGTGGATTTTCTCCAGCGCCTGCGCCTCCGTGATTTCACCCTTGCGCATCCCGATGAGCTGGCGGCATTCAAATTTCCTGCAGCGTTCCGGCCGCTCGTCGTAAATGCAGCACTGAGCCCCCTTGTAGGCGGGGCACGGTTGCTGGATGTAGTGCTTTCTTTTTTTGTGCTTCAGCTTCAGCCCGGCGGCAGCGAGACGCTTTGCCGAATCGTTGGGCTCGAGCAGCACAATCTCAAAGAGCACACCGTTGCAACACATCCCGCAAGCGCCGCAAAGACGGGATTCAGCGGATTGAGTGTCAGTGGAAGTCATCAGATGTTTTCGAATCCATGCTTTGCGAAAACGGCAGCAATCGCCATTCGCCCGGTTTCAAATCCGCAAGCCCAAGTTCGCCGAACCGGCTCCTGTGCAGTTGCGTGACATTCCATCCCTGGCTGGCAAACATCCGTTTTACCTGGTGATACATCCCCTCGGTCAGCTCCAGGAGCGCCCTGCGCTCATCCACGATTTCCAGCCGCGCCGGTTTGCACGGCTTCTCCTCCTCCTTGAGCTGTAGCGTCCCCGCTGCGAATAACCCCACCAGCGCCGGATCAAGATCGCGGTCCACGGTCACCTCGTAAATTTTCGGCACTTTGTGCTTCGGCGATGTCCATCGCTGCACCAGCGCCCCGACGTCGGTGACCAGCAGCACGCCGGTCGTGTCCTTGTCCAGCCGCCCGATGGTCGTCACCGGCGGATTGCGTCGCAGCCATTGCGCGGGCAGCAGTTCGTAAATCGTCGCCCCGTCCTGGGGATCGTGCGAGCAGACATATCCCGCCGGTTTGTGCAACAGTGCAAGCAAGCCTTCGGGACACTCGATCGCCTTGCCATCCACATTCACAGCCCCCACATCCACCTTCTGGTCACGCGCCTTTGCCGGCGCGCCATGGATGGTCACGCGTCCTGCGCGCACCAATCCTGCCGCTTCGCTCCGGCTGCAATAGCCGTAACGTGATAAAATCTGGTCAAGCCGCGAGACAGGCATCGCCACCTCTCGCGTCGTAACAATTGATGAAATACATCCAATAGGATTTAATGCCGGAATGATTTGTTTCCAAGTTCAATCCGGAATCCGCGAATGCCCCGCGCCCGGACGCCTGCCATGGTAAATGAGCCCCATCTCCGGCTGCTGGGCAAGCTTCTCTCCCGTGGCGGCCTCGCCACCGCCCATGGCGACCTCGCCATTTCCCCTGCGGGCCCGGTCCTCGTCTTCGAGCCCCGGGAACGCGGATGGCTTTCCTTGTTGCCCGCCCGTCGCCTCACCGCATGGGAACCCTCGAAAACATTCGCCGACGAGCTTCAGCACGCCGGCATCCGTTGCACGCTCGATCCTGCCGGAAACTTCGATTCCGTGATCGTTGTCTGCACCAAGTTCAAGGTCAGGAACATGTGGAATATCGCGCGCGGATGGTCGCTGCTGAATCCCGGCGGCGTTTTGATTTGTGCCATTGAGAACTCCTGCGGAGCCCCGAGCCTCACCCGCTTTTTTCGCGAGACTTTCGGCGACGTCGCCGTCTTTACCGGATCACGCTCAAAGGTGCTGCAAGTCACCAAAACTCCTGCCAATGCAAACGCGCCGCTCGCGGAGTATCTGAAACCCGGCGAAGGCATTCCCGTGAAGAACAGCAGTCTCGTCGCATACCCCGGCATCTTCTCGGCCACCGAACTCGATCCCGGTTCCACCATCCTGCTTTCCGCAATTCCGGAATCCCTCCACGGGCGCGGGGCCGATCTCGGCGCAGGCTATGGTTATATTTCCTGCGGCATCGTTACAGAGTGCTCCGGGATCACCGGCATCGATCTTTTTGAGATCGATGCCCTTGCGATCAGGGCTGCGGAGCGGAATTTGTCATCGTTGAAAAGCTCCATCCCGTTTGCATTCCATTGGCAGGATGTGCTGGCGCCCATCAATGCCCCGCCATACGACTGGGTCGTCTCAAATCCTCCGTTCCATCTTGGGAAAAAAGTGGAGACGAATCTCGGCCGTGCTTTTGTGCGCAGGGCTGCGGAACTCCTCCGCCCCGGTGGCGAATGTTATCTGGTCGCCAATATCACGCTCCCCTACGAATCGGTCTTCGACAATCACTTCACCCGCTGGAGCGTCGCTGCGGTATCGCTTTCTTACAAAGTGTTTCACGCGATCAAATAGCGGGAAAAACTGGCAAACCGCGCCCGTATCGAATATTAGATTCCCCATGCAATCAAACGTCCTGGGTGGAGAACTTCAATGCTGCTGCACATCGCCGATGACCGGGTTTTACCGGAACGGCTACTGCCAGACTGGCCCCGGCGATGTCGGGCTGCACACGGTATGCATCGAGGCCACGGAGGAATTTCTGAAATTTTCGCAGGAATGCGGCAACGACCTCTCCACGCCCGTCCCCGAGTATGAATTTCCCGGCCTCCAGCCCGGCGACCGCTGGTGCCTGTGCGTTAACCGCTGGAAGGAAGCCCTGGATGCAGGCATGGCCCCGCGCGTTCAACTCGCAGCCACGCACATCTCCGCGCTGGAGTTCGTCGATCTCGAGGACTTGAAGCGCCACGCCCTGGACGTCAGCGATTCCTTGTAGCCCTCGCCATCTCCTACTCCCGCTCAGTCGCCCACGTTTGTTTGGCGCTTTTGAGGTTGTGGGCCGCGCGCAATTCCCGGGGACTGTTTCCATACTCGGCCCTCATGAGCTTGTTAAACTGTTGTAAATCTTCGATCCCTGATTCCGCCGCGATCAATTTCACAGGCATTGTGCTGTGGATCAACAGCCGGTAGGCCCGTTGCAGCCGCAGCTTTTTTATGAATTGTATCGTGGTCAGCCCGCAGCATGCCTTCACCACCCGGTTCACATGCGTCATGCTCATGCCCGCATAGCCTGCCACATCACTGGCCGTCACTTTTCCTGGCAACCGGGACTCCACGAATTGCTCCACCCTTTTTATCAGCGGATGCGCATGGCCGTCCTCCCGGGCGTTCTGCACGCCGCTTTCGGCCAGGTCCCAGAGCAATCCCCACAGCAGGATCTCCGCGTGGGCGCGGTTGTGCGTGAGGATTCTCTGCATGTTTTGCAACCGGTCCAGCATCTCGTCGCGCGCCTGCGGCAGGTGTTGCATCAGCGGCACCTTCGCCAGCGTGGTTTTATGTCCCGCGGAAAAAAGAATATAAAAATGCCGGTACCGATGCCCGCTGTATTGGTAAACAATCCGCTCCCCCGGAGGGATCAGCGTCACGGCACCCGGCACGATGTCAAATGTCCTGCCCGCCACCTTCATTTCCACTTTGTAAAAGTAGAGATGCAGGCACCACAGCTTCGGCAACTCAAATGTCTCCGCT
>Ga0206937_10179_pt1 | contig 18182 bp, 16 predicted proteins | sample Alteio_BWOrgHeat_11_FD_152923 | JGI IMG/M metagenome (GOLD analysis project Ga0206937, IMG submission 152923) | Enriched cells from forest soil in Barre Woods Harvard Forest LTER site, Petersham, Massachusetts, United States -... | ecosystem: Environmental > Terrestrial > Soil > Temperate forest >... | reverse complement strand
CGTGTGATTTGCCCGCGGAGGACACGGAGCCGGGGCTCGATTGGGACATGTGGCTCGGCCCGGCACCGCAACGGCCTTACAATGCGATCCTGAGCCCGCGCGGCGTACACCAGCATTTCCCAGCATGGCGCGCCTATCGCGAGTATGGCGGTGGCGGCGTGACCGATTGGGGCGCGCACCACTTGGATATCACGCAATGGGGCTTGGGCGCCGACGACAGCGGCCCGCTCGAGATCACCCCGCCCGCGGATTGGGAAAAGGCGGAGGCCGGCGTGAAACTGCGTTACGCGAATGACGTCGAGGTCACGCATGTCAAGGAGAATGGGGTCAACTTTATCGGCAGCGACGGCGAGGTGTTTGTGAACCGCGGAAAAATTCGCGTGCAGGTGAAGGGTGCGGAGAAGGCGAAGTTCATGGCCAAGGAAGATCAGCCGCCGCTGGCGGCGCAATTGGATGCGCTGGAGAAGGAGTTCCTGGCGGACGCCAAGGTGAAGCTCTATGTGAGCACCGACCACAAGCAGGACTTTCTCGACGCCATCAAGACGCGCAAACGTCCGATCACCGACGTGGAAATCGGCGCCCGCTCGGTGACCGGCTGCCATTTGATCAACCTCGCCTATTACCACGGGCAGAAAATGCAATGGGACCCGGCGAAGAACGATTTCGCCGGTGGCACGGGCGATCCGAGCTGGCTCACGCGCGAGTACCGCGGGGCGTGGAAGGTGTAGGCATTTAGCATTTAGCATTTAGCATTTAGCAATTGCGCTGCGGCGACACGTGATTCTCGATGAGCAGGATTTGGAAGATTGCGGGAATTAATTTCGACCACATGCACATGGGGGATTTGCTGCGGCGTGTGCACGCACATCCGCATGCGGAGATTGTCGGCATTTGCGACGAAAAGGCGGAGCGGATGCAGAATGCCATCGGCGCATTTGGGCTGCCGCCGGAACGAGTCTTCACGGACTATCGGGCGTGTCTGGAAAAGACTCGCCCGGACCTGGTGATCCTGTGCCCGGCGACGGCGGAGCATGGCTTGTGGACGCGGCGCGTGGCGGAGTTTGGCGTGAACATCGTGGTGGAGAAGCCCTTCGCCGCCTCGCTGGCGGAGGCCGACGAAATGATCGCGGCACAACGTAGCACGGGAAAACTGCTGGCGATCAATTGGCCCACGCGCTGGTCGCCCTGTTACATCACGATGAAGCGGCTCATCGAAGAGGGAGCGATTGGCGACGTGCTCAACGTGCATCACTACGGCGGGAACCGCGGCCCGCTTTTTCACCGGGCCGACAAGGTCGTGTGTGAGCCGACACCCGAGGAAAAGCGGGCAAGCTGGTTTTACAAAAAGGATCGAGGCGGCGGTTCGTTGCTTGATTATGCCGGCTACGGCGCGACGCTGGGGACGTGGTTCCAAGGCGGGCGCAAGCCGCTGGAGGTGACGTGCACCATGGATGCGCCCGCGGGGTTCGAGATCGACGAGCACAGCGTGACCGTGTGCCGCTACGCACATGGCCTTTCGACGATCCAGACGCGTTGGGGGACGTTTTCAGATCCATGGATTCACCAACCGCAGCCGAAGTGCGGTTTCGTGGTCTGCGGCACACGCGGGACGATTTCCGCCTACGACTACGCAACGCGCCTGCGACTGCAATCCGCGGAACGCCCCGAGGGCTTCGAGGTGCCGGTGGACGAAGTGCGCCCGCCTTACCAGGATCCGATCCAGTATTTGTTGTCCGTACTGGAGGGAGGGCCGTTCGAGCGCGGCCCGCTGCATCCTGAGATCGCCCGCATCGGTCAACAGATCGTCGACAGCGCGGCCCGAAGCGCGCGCGAAAAGCGCACCGTGCCGCTGTCGGATTAAGCTACGCGTTTAGATACCCGGCCGGAACTGTTTGATCGTGCCGCTGACCGGATCGATTTGCAGTGTGAAGAAGTTTGGCGGCGGAGTGTTGGGCTTGGCGGGGTCGTTGATATTTTGCAAAGTGACACACCACGCTCCATTGGGGTCCGATTTGGACTGGAGCGGCAGGTTCGTCGAACCGTCCGGCAGGAAACGAAAATAAACGTAATCGTAAGGCACAGGAACGGCCTTCCCGTTGACGGTGACTGATTTGGGCAACTGTGGATCATTCCCACCCGCCACGCCACTGATCTTGGAAGGAGCGTTCGGCGCCGCGGACGCGTCTTTGATCAAGGTGGAGAGAACACCCTGATTCATCACGATCGCCTGCGGGAGCAACGCCGGCTTGTCCAGGGGAAGCCGCACGAAATCGCCGGTGGTCGGGTCGACGGCATCCATCGTTTCCAATATCTGAATGGCCCGATAGTTTCCATTGGGGGTCGGTTGCGCCCCGCCGCTCGGATCGTATTCACCGGGGACTTCCGGGTCGGCAAAGCGGATGAAACGGACTTCCACCGGATGATTTTTGGAGAGCGCATACTGGCGGGCCAGACTGACCTGATCGGCCAAAATCTGGGAGCCTTGCGCCAATTGCGAACCGCGCAAGATCGACGGGGCCGCGAGCGCCACGAACGTCGCAATGATGGCGATGATGAACACCACGACCAATAGTTCAATGAGGGAAAAGCCACGAATTCTGGAGGAGGAGGTTTTCATCTGGCTGGGGGTCTGGATTGGCAATGTAATGACATTGATACCTATTTGGCCACTCTGGGCCGGTGTCAAGCCTCGTCCTAGGGAACTGATTCGGTGCATTTCGGCCTCGACAGCCGTCCGAGACGGGGCGTGCATGTGGATTTCATGAAATCCATGGAGATACTCCCCCTTTCTCTGCTCAAGCAGCGCGCCATCGGGGGCCGGGTCGAGGCGGCCGCCCACGGGCAGGTCGAGGCGCTGGTAAGAAAGGAGACGCGCGATGGCAAACCCTTCTGGGAACTGGTGCTGGCCGATGCCGAGGCGAAGATTACCCTGCGGGCCTGGAGCGACGCACCGGCTTTTGCCGTTTGCGAAGAGCTGACCGTGGGAGCGTTTATCGAGGCCGCAGGTGAGTTCGTCCACAACGGCGCTTTCGGGCTGGACGCCAAACGCTGGGGCTGCCGCGAACTCACACCGGAGGAGCGCGATATGCTGCTCGCCGGTCCGCCGGAGTTGCGGGACAAGCAAGCGGCGGACTACGCGTATATCGAGCAAACGGCGGGGGCCATCTCGGACCCACGTTTACGCGAACTGACCGCGATGTTTTTGGGCGAATACGGCGCCCGCTTTCGCCGCGCGGCGGCGGCCCGGGGCAATCACCACGCCCGGCGGGGCGGCCTCGTTGAGCACGTGGCGCAGATGCTGCGCGGAGCTCTGGCCATCGCCACGGCGTACCCGGCCTTGAATCACGACCTTCTCATAGCGGGCGTGCTTTTTCACGATGCCGGCAAGCTCTGGGAAAACGCGCTGCCGGCGGATGGGTTCGCCATGCCATTCGACGAACGCGGCGAGATGCTCGGCCACATCACCATCGGCATCGAGCTCGTGAACAACCTCTGGCGCAAAGCGCTCGCGACCGACGCAGCCGCGGGTTGGGCGGCGCTGCGGCCAGCCAGCGAAGACGTGCGGCTGCACCTGCTCCACATCCTGGCCGCGCATCACGGCGAATTGCAATTTGGCTCGCCGGTGGTCCCCAAAACACCAGAAGCCTGGGCCTTGCACTACGTCGACAATCTCGACGCCAAGATGGAAATGATGGCCGCGGCCTATGCCACCTCGCGCCAACTCGCGCCGCGCATCCAGGAACGCGTCTGGCCGCTACCCGGCAATCTCGTCGCGCCACTCGAGAAGTTCTCGCCGCCACCGGAGGCCGCCGCGCCCGATACGGCGACGTAACGGACGCGTGCAGACCTTATTTCTCGATTAGGAGAAGCAGTGATCTTCCGGACAAAGCGTAAGTATTGGCATTCAACAAGTCCTCTTGTCCCGCATCGGTGATGTTGTCTCGGTATTCCATCCAGTCAGATGTATCCGCAACACGATACCAATGCTTGCTCGGGAGATTGTTTGGCAGTGTCGCCGTCACCCAATCAGACCATCCGTTATACGCCACATAAATCGACGGGCTTGGCTCACCAGCGACACCAGATGCTCCATCCAAGCGGAATGCCAAAAAGTGATTGTTTGGGTTGCTGAAATAATTCCCATCAGCCTCCTGGCCGCTATCGCTGTACCACGTAATGTCCTTCAACCCGTCCGCTGACGCGGCAACCCCTTTAAAAAAATCTGCGGGCCGAAGGGCAGGATGCGAACTCCTGAAACCAAGCAGTTTCGAGGCGAAGTTGAAGTAGTGTGGAAACGCTTTCAGGTTGCCATAATCGAGGTAGTTCTTTTCGGTATCGAGGTTGTAGGTATTGTTGTTTCCGTACTGCGTTCGGAGCATTTCGTCGCCGCCGGTGATCATCGGGACACCAGCCGACAACATCAAAATGCCAAGACCGGTACGCGCCGCCTGCCGTTGAAGCGCTGGATTACCGCCTTGGTCCCATGAGATGTTATTGTCGCTTCCCCCATCCGATGGACCATATGGATAGGCCTGGTTATTTAGCTTACCGTTATAACAATAAAGATCACGGAGGGTGAAACCGTCATGGCAGACGAGAAAGTTCACCGAATGCCAGGGCTTTCGACCATTGGACTGAAATAGGTCTGAAGAACCGGCAAATCTCGCAGCCACGTTACCGAGTGTTACCAGCGAATAGCCAAGCATGTTCTGACTTGTGCGGATTGTGTCGCGGAAATTGCCGTTCCATTCGGCCCAGCCACTTGGAAAATTGCCGAGCTGGTAAGTGCCCGAGCCATTTCCACCCCAGGGCTCGGCGATTAACTCCACTCCATCGCCTCCAGTAGCTGGTCGCACCGGCAATTCGTTGGCTGCGCGATTGAGAACATTCTTGCCCGGCATTTTGTCAAAATTGAAGCCGCCTTCCGTAAGCGTGTTTCCCAAAACGACCGCCAGATCGAAACGAAATCCATCCACACCAAGGTCGTTCTTCCAATAGGAGAGTGCGTCCATGATTTCCTGGCGGACGACTTCGTTGGCGGTGTTCACGTTTGCGCCAACGCCGTTGTTATCCTGGTAATAGTGATGATCGCTCGACAGTTCGTAATAGGTGGCGTTGTCCAGACCGCGCCAGGATAGAATTGAACCGATGTCTCCGGTTGAATCCACACCCGCCTCTTCGGTGTGATTGTAAACCATATCGACGTATACCTTGAGCCCGCGGGCATGGTATGCGTTCACCAGCGCTTTGAATTCGCGCGTCGGCCCTCCGGGCGATTTGTCGGAGGAATTCCGTCGATCCGGTGAGAAGTAATTCTGGGGATCATATCCCCAGTAGTTGTCGCCAGCCGTGGACGGAGCGAGGTCATTGGCATCATTTTGGAAATCCTGCAGGGGCTGGAACTCCACGGCGGTCACTCCGACCGATTTGAGATAATCGGCCTTTATCGCCGCGCCGGCATACGTTCCTTGCTTATCTGGCGGAACGCTCGGATCACTTTTCGTTAAGCCGCGAAGGTTCACTTCGTAGACGATATCATCCTTAAAGGCGCGCGTCGGCTTGGTTCCGGGGTCGATTGGAGGTCCCACGTCGGAGGGCTTGAGGACTACGCCACGCGGCGCATCATTGCCGGTGTCGATGTTACGAGATTGCGGTCCCGAGGAGTAAATTGAACCGTCCGTCTCCTGTGGGGTCTTGGCATCATGGCTTACCTCCAATGCGTAAGGATCGAGAAGTGCCTTATTCGGATTGAAGCGATTCCCCGCATCGTCAACGTCCTTGAGAAAACCTTGAGCACCTCCTGCTTGCCATGCCGGATCAAACGGCCAATTCGGTCCCCACGCCCTATAGTTATAATAAACCGTTCCTGGGATTCCTTGGGCAGCCAAATCCGCGACTGAGACAGTTTTGGAAAATATGAAGGTTAAAGGATCAGCCGCCATTTCGAAATGAGCTTTGGCGGGAGATCCGCCTGGTTGATCGTACAGGTAAACCTCAATTCGAGTAGCTCGAGAAGAGAATACTTGGAAGGTGATATGGCTGAGGTCTGAATCGTAAGTTGCACCGAGATTGTTCGAGCCAACAGCCATCCCGAGGTTCGAGATGAAAAGCACACAAATGACGCTCAATCCGAAGATCACCATCGTATGGCCGCAGATTGAACACCGCGCAGACACCGCAACTCCAATTTTCATGCGTTTTCCAATACATAAAAATCAACCTCCTGTCAGCAAAAAATTGTGATGGTTCGTGAGTTTCGTCATAAGTTCCTAAATGGCGATGACTAACGAGGCGGCTTATTAGAGCGCTGCGACCGCAGCTTCGCAGAAACGGCCTGCAGGCTCCGATCACCGCAAGGTCTGGATCGCGGCCAGTGTACGGCGCACATTTTCGGCGATGGTGTAGTGGGCGCTGCGCACTTCGAGGCGGGGTTTCGCCGCAGCACGTCGCAAGGGATCACTCCAGGTTTTGATCGCATCGGCCAGGGCGGGTATGTCGTTCGGTTGGGCCACGACTTCGCCCTCGAGGCCGGATTTGATGATCTCAGAAAAGCCATTCTGAACCGTGGTGATGACGGGCAACCCCGCGGCGAGTGCTTCCAGACAGGCATTCGAGAAGGGATCGTAAATCGTGGGCAGAATGAACACGTCAGTCGCGGCCAGGAGGGGTGCTATCTCCTTGACGGGGCCAAGAAAGCGGGTTTGGGCACACTTGGGGAGGGTATGAGGGTTGCCGCGACCCGCGATGAGCAGGCAGGCGCGGTCGAGTTTCGCCATGTTCATGGCCTCGACGGCAAAGCGCAGGCCTTTCCGCGACCAGCCGGAGCCGACGAACAGGATGGCGTAGTCGCTTTCCTTTAGTCCCAGCGAGGCGCGGGTGTGGGCACGTGCGTCCGGCGGGGCGAGAAAAGGGGGCACCCCATTGTGGATGACCTCGATTTGCGCCTCCGGATACTGAAAGTGCCGCACGATTTCATCGCGCACGAGCACCGAATTGGCGATGACCGCCCGGGCGCCGCGCGGGCCGAAGAGCTCCTTTTCGAGAAACAGGATCTCGCGATGTTTGCCGCTGAAGCGGCGGAGCCAGGGCTTCCAGACCGGTTCAAATTGCGCGCGGCGCTCCAACCAGGCGGCGTGGACGCCGTCGCCGGCGCGGTAAGTGTCGCAGGTGCGGATGCGCTCGAGGCTAAAGAGAAAATCGCACTGGTCGCGAGGCCGCAGGGCGATCATCGCATCGGCAAAACTGCGCGGGGAATTGCTGGCGACCGGCACGTGCTCGAAAGGCCACTCCTCGCACGGCCAGCGTTCGCTGAAGAGAACGATGGCGTGGCCAGTCGCGACGGCTGCATCGGCAAAGCGCCGCAGGTACGCTTCCGCGCCCCCAGTGCGGGAGTATCCACGGCGAACGAGACCGATCTTCATTTAGGATTTAGCATTTAACATTTAGACCTTCTGCCATACGTCGACTGAGTTCCGTATGGGAACCTGAATGCTAAATGATAAATGCTAAATCTTAAATTGTTTTGAGAATCCTCGCGCTGCAACTCAAGCGCATCGGCGACCTCGTGCTGACCACGCCGGCCCTGCGGTCGCTGCGTGCGGTCTGGCCAGACGCGAAGATCACGCTGGGCGTAATGGACGGCACGGCCGGCCTGCTGGCGACGATTCCATTCGCACAGAGCGGGATTGTATTTGGCCGTGGACGCGGCTGGACACCGTGGCAACAGGTGCTCACGGGCGGATGGGACATGTGCTTCGATTTCACGGGCAATGATCGCTCGGCCTTGGCCACTGCTCTTTCGCACGCGAGGAAACGGGCCGGCTTCGAGTGGATGCGCCGCAATCGCCTGCGGGCGCTCGTCTATAATGCATGGAGCCCTTCGAAGGTGCGCGAGGTGCATACGGCCAGGCACTATCTGGATTTGGTGGCCGCGGTCGCTCCCGGAGTCGCCGCCGATCTCTCTCCCGAACTGGTGCTGCCCGCTACCGCCGCGGAACTGCCGCCTTATGCACTGCTCCATCCCGGCACGGCGCGCCCGGAGAAATACTGGCTGCCGGAGCGCTGGGCGGAGGTGGCCACGCATCTGCACACCGCATACGGCCTGCAAACGATTTTTACCTGTGGCCCGGATTTATCCGAACGTGCTCACGTGGCCGCAATCCCGCATGCCAACGGTCCGGGCAAATCGGAGATTCGCTATCCGAAGGAACTGATTTCGCTCGCGACGCTCGTCGCCGGAGCGCGCATTGTGATCAGTTGCGATACCTCGGTCGTCCACCTGGCGGCGGCCTTTCGGGTCCCGCAAATCGCCCTCTTCGGCCCGACGAATCCCTTCCATTGGCGCCCGATGCACGACCGCGCGGTGGTCCTTTCCGCCGCCCAACCTGAGGCGCCGCTTACCCAGTTCGCACCCCGCATGAAAGAAGCGCCCATGGAGCAAATCTCGACCGGAGCGGTCATTCGTGCTACGGATTGCCTCCTCGCGCTCCCGCGCTGATCCCCAATGTCGTCCAAAAAGATCTCCCGCAAAGACATCGCCAAGATGTCGCTGCGCGAATTCCTGCGCGTAAGCCGCGAGCCGTACATGCGGCTGGCCAGCTATCTCAAGCCGTATAAGGGACGCTTCCTCTTCGGCATGCTTTTCGGCGCGCTCTTCGGCGTCGCCAATGGCGGTCTGGTGTTCCTCATTCGGAAAGTCGTGCCGCTGATTTTCCCCGATGACGGCGAACACTCCCTGAAATTCCCGTCCTGGATGCCGGGTCATCCGGCCCCGATCGTGCCGGGTCACGCCACAGCGATGCAGGTCGTGCTGATTTGCGCGACCATCCCGGCCCTGATGGCGTTCCGCGGGCTGTTCTCCTACCTGAACGCTTATTGCCTGCTTTGGGTCAGCCAGCGTGTGCTTGATGACATCCGGCAATCCCTCTTCCGCCACATCCTGGCGCAGTCGCTCGAGTTCTTTAACCGCGCGAAATCCGGCGAACTCGTGCAGACCGTTTTCAACCAGACGCGCGTCGCCCAGCAGGCGCTGACCCAGATCGCGGGCGATATCGTGAAGCAGCCGATCGCCATTATTTCGGGCCTCATCGCGCTTTTTTGCACCGATTGGAAATTCACGCTGCTCGCCTTCACGGTCTTCCCGTTGTGCCTCCTGCCGGTGCTGATTATTGGAAAAAAGGTGCGGAGCGCCGGAGCGCGTGAAGAGGACGAAGCCGGGCAACTCATGGTGATTATGCAGGAGGCCTTTGCCGGGGTGCGTGTGGTGAAGACCCACGCCCGGGAAGACTACGAGGCGGAACGCTTTAACGCCGCAAATTTGCAGATGCTGCGCTTCGCCATGCGCTGGCGGAAGGCGCAGGAAATGGTGACGCCCGCCGTCGAGACGGTGGCCTCGTTGGGCATCGTCGGGGCACTGATCTATGCGTGGTTCAACCATCTCGATTACGGGCGCTTTACGGCACTGAACGCCGGCCTGGTCCTGCTCTACGATCCCGCAAAGACGCTCGGGCGCATCAATATCCTCATGCAGAAATGCCTCGCCGCGACGACGAAGGTCTTTGTCCTCATAGACCGTCCGCCCGCGATCAACGATGCGCCCGATGCAAAGCCGCTCGCCGTGGCCCGCGGAGAAGTCCGCTTCGAGGATGTGACTTTCACCTATCACGGAAAAGACGCGCCTGCCGTCAGCGATCTGACGATTCACGTGGAACCGGGAACGACCTGCGCGCTGGTCGGGGCCACGGGCGCGGGCAAGAGCACGCTGTTTTGGCTGCTGCAACGGCTCTACGAGCCCGCCTCGGGACACCTGTTCATTGATGGCCAGGACATCAGCGCCGTCACGCAAGCTTCGTTGCGCGAGCATATCGCCATGGTCAACCAGGACACGTTCCTTTTCCACGATACTATCGCAGCGAATATCCGCTATGGCCGGTTGAATGCGACGCAGGCCGACATCGAGACGGCCGCCCGGTTGGCCCATGCGCACGACTTCATCATGGCGCAGCCGCAGGGCTACGAGACGGTCATCGGCGACAAGGGTTGCATGCTCTCCGGCGGCCAGCAGCAGCGGCTTTGCATCGCGCGGGCGTTCTTAAAGGACGCACCAATTCTGCTGCTCGACGAAGCAACCAGCGCGCTCGATTCCGAGACGGAGAAATACATCCAGGAAGACCTCGAGAAGCTCGCCAAAGGCCGCACGGTGCTGGCGATCGCGCACCGACTCTCGACCATCCAGCGCGCGAACCAGATTGTCGTGCTCGAGAATGGCGCGATCAAGGAAGTGGGCACGCACGCGGAACTTTTCGCCAAGAGTGGTTATTATCGCCGGCTCTACGACCTGCAATTCAACCGCCACCACGGCGAAGACGTGCCGCTGGCGGAACTGACCGGAGCGGTTTAGAATTAAGAGAAATAAGATTCCGTGAAAGCCCTCGCCCTCGTAGCTACCCTCTTTTTCCTCGCCGCGCCGTTTGTCTCGGCGCAGGAAACGTACGGCACGATCAGAGCCACCACGAAGCTTCGCCCAGACGGTTCGAAGTGTACGACGATCCTCAATCCCGACACCCATACGGCCGAGGAAACGATCAGCGACGCCGCGAACAAGGTGCTGAAAAAGACCACCTATCTGCTCGGCGACGGCGACCTCGCCGTCGGCGCGATTTTCTACGATGCGAAAGGCACCGTGATCTACAAGGCCAGCTATCAGCGCGACGGCGGGGGGCACGTCACCGAGGCCGCATTCAGCGCACCCGATGGGCGTTATCTCGGCAAACGTGTTTTCGTCTACGGGGCGGGCGGCGACAACGCCACGCAGGTCATCGACTACGACGCCAATGGGCAATTGATCGCCCAGGCCCAACCCGTGCCGCCGAAGTCGTCGAAGAAGAAGCACTGAGTTTTTCCAGCCGCGGTCCCGTCGGCTGACGATCAAGACATTCCACGATACATGAACGACCCTATTCGCGCCCAATCCCTGACTGTGCTTGATTTCGACATCTCCAAGGAACCCGTCCCGACCGATCCGGCGGCGAATCCCTTCCGGCTCGTCGTCGATCCGGTTATGCGCGTGCGCTTGCGGCGCGCTCTCTTTGAGCTGATCGAAAGCCACGACCAGGAACTGGCGCGCTACGTCGCCGAAGGCAGCCTCGCGCTCGACAGCTACAAGGAATACATCGAGCTGTTCGCGCACAGCTTGAAGCAAACGATGAGCAGCCGCGAAGGCGTGGCCTACCTGCTGCAAGCCTGCGGCTTCGAAGTGAACAAGGACGACATCAATCTCCAGCCCGACACGCGCTGGAAAGTGCAGCGGTGAAAGAATAGGCAGAACATCGAACACCCAACATCCAATGGCGCAAGGGCGCAAGCGGGTGCGGTGGCGCCTTTATCTATTGGATGTTGGATGTTGATCCCCATCCCCACTTCCCGCTGTGCATCACGTGGTGCACGACATAAAGCACACCCAGCACGCACAACCCCAGCACTACCCCACGCGCGATCGCGCGCACCGGCGAATCCGACGGCTTCACCAGCTTCGTCGTGGGAGATTTGCGTGTGGTCTTCACTCCCGGCGCCACGAGCCCCTCGCCATAGCGGAAACGCCCCCGCCAGGCCTTGTTCACGAGCTGCGGGAATTTCTCTGCGATGGCAGGAAAGAAATATCGCTCAGTGGCCTCGGCAGCCTTTGCCTCCCACCGCGGAAATTTGACGTCGAGAAAATCGACCAGCACCTTGCAGTGCGCTTTGGTGACCCCGGTGAAATAGTCCGAGCCAGCGGTCTGGCAGAGATCGAAGAAGAATTGCGCACGGTCCTCATTTTTAGCCAGGACCTCGGCGGCGAATAGATCGGGGTAGAGGTGTAGCCGGTCGACATTCCACATCGCCAGCCGTTTGGCGTTCGTGGGATCATCCGCCGCATCGGCCATCAGCTTCTCCGCCGCTTTCTCTAACAGCCCCGCCGGAATCGCGATCCCGAAATAGCTGAGAAAGGCAATTTGTGCTGCTGTCGCCGGTTCCGTACTTTCACTTTGGGGCGGATCGGTCGGTGTAGGGGCCGGTGTTTCCAGCACTTTGCCCAGTGGCTCCCATTCGGAAGCCCCATGCCGGCACGCCATGTCCTCCTCCGCGAAATCCCCCTGCTCAATCAGCGTGCGCGTGGCCTCTTCGCTGAAGGGGCCGATCTTTTTGCCATCGCGCAGAATGTAAATGTCCATGAAATGCGCCGCTATCGGTCCTCGTATTCATCGTGCCGGCGGACCCAGGCTTGCGCGTGCGGTTTTTGGTCCGACTCGTCGCGGCCCTTGGGCGTGAGATCGAGATAGTGATAGGCGCCGTTCATCATGTCCACGCCGCGCGAGTAGCAGGAATAGGTGTGATACACGCGGCCTTTCGTGTCCTTGCAGAAGACGCTGATGGCCACGGTGTCCGGTCCCCAGGGCACGCCCATTTCGTAATTCACCAGCGCTTTGCCCGCCTCCTGGTCGGGAGTGAAGGAAGCGTGATAGTCGTAAGCAAAATCGGTCTCGCCGGCGGAGAGCCATTTGAAACTCCAGCCGAGGCGTTTCGCATAGGCTTTGAGCTTCTTGTACGGCGCGCGCGAGATGGCGACGAAGTTTGTATCGCGATGCCGCAGATGGACATCGATGCCATTGAAGTTATCGGCCCAGAACGAGCAGCTCTTGCAGCCGGCGTCGTCCTCGGGCCCAAACATGAAGTGATAGACGATGAGTTGTGTTTTCCCGTCGAAGAGGTCCGCGAGGGTTTCCTTTCCCTTGGGCCCGTCGAAGACGTATTTCTTTGCCACGGGTTCCCACGGCAGGTTGCGCCGCTGGCGGCTAAGCTGGTCGCGGAGGCGGGTGAACTCCTTTTCTTTCACCAGCAGTTTCTTGCGGGCCTTGAGCCATTGCGCAGGCGAAACAGCCTTGAATGTCTTCAGCCCTTTGGCGGTGCGGATTTGGGTCGCGGAGTTTTTCATAGTGGGATTTGCCGAGGGGGATTGGCCAATGCGAAGGAAACATTAAGCAGGGGATTCGCGATCAAGGAAAGCGAGTAGGAACTCCGCCAAGGCCCGCCGTGCCGGAGTCAGACCGCAGACGAATTGGGCAAAAGGGCCGATGCGGCCGGGGTGGAATGCGAGATACTTCACCAAGCCGAACACGCGAGGCCGTTGCCGCTGGAGGTCGAACCATTCCGCGAAGGGCACTGGCAGCGGCGCACCGGCTGGGTCGCTGATGACGCGCACGACGAGCAGCGGCACCGCGGCCACGCGGCAGGCGGCGGCGATGGCTTCGCTCTCCATGTCCACGGCCAGCGCGCCCGTTTCCCGGAAGAGCGCGGCTTTGCCTGGCACCGATTCCACGGGGATGGCGCGGCTCATGATCGAGCCGAAGACGCGGCGCGGTTGGTCTTGCGCAGCCGCGGCGCGGGCGCGGGCCAGCGCGTCCGGGGTGGACAGATTCTCCGCCACCACGAGATCGGCGAGGGCGAGCCGCGGATCGAGCCCGCCCGCAAAGCCGGCGCAGACGAGCATCTGCGGCTTTTCCATTGCCAGCAAGCGGCCGATGCGTTCTGCCGCCATGAGCGGGCCGACGCCGAAGTGCTCCACTCGAATCTCCTGTCGGGGTCGGCGGCGCAGCGCCTCGCGGAAATCGCGACTCTCCTGCGGCAAGGCGAAAGTAACGAGGACGGAGGGGATGAGCATGCGGTACGATGCGGCGGAAAGAACCACCAAATACTCAAAAAGTGACACCTTCTGCCGCTGCAAAAATGCAGGCAGGAGCGCCTACAGCAACAGCAGCGTAGGGCTTTCGACGAGCTTGCGCAGCTCTGCGAGGTACTGCGCGCCGACCGCGCCATCGACCACGCGATGGTCCGCGCTGAGGCCGATCGACATCCGCTGGCCCACCACAATCTCGTCCTTTGCGTTGACCACCGGTTTCTTCACAATCGCCCCGACGCTGATGATCAGCGCTTGCGGCGGATTGATGATCGCGGAGAAATTCTCGATGCCGTAACTGCCGAGGTTCGAGACGGTGATGGTGCCGCCGGCGTACTCATCGGGCTTGAGCTTCTTCGACCGGGCACGGCCGGCGAGGTCCTTTACCGCTTCGCTGATTTCGCGCAGTGATTTCTTCTGCGCATCGCGGATGACCGGCGTGACCAATCCTTCCTCCACCGCCACGGCCACGCTCAGGTGAATCCCGCCGTATTGAATAATGGCGTCGCCCGCGAAGCTCGCATTGACCGCGGGCACCTTCACCGCGGCGGCGACCACCGCCTTGAGCACGAAATCGTTTACCGTGAACTTCGGTCCGCCCGCGGCCTCGCTCGCGGCGTTGGCCTCCGCGCGAAACTTCATCAGCGGACCGGCGTCCACTTCGATATTCAGGTAGAAGTGTGGTATCGTCGTCTTGCTCGTCAGCAGGCGCTCGGCAATGACGCGCCGCATGCCGCTGAGCGCGATCTTCTGGTCGCCCGCGCCCGCCGGCATAGCCGCGACCGGCGCCGCCGCCTTCACGGTCGCGCCTCCTGTCGGCGCGCTTTCCACATCCTTCGCCACGATGCGCCCGCCTGGACCGGTGCCGGCGAGACCGGCAAGCTCCACGCCCTTTTCCTTCGCGATTTTCTTCGCCAGCGGGGAAGCCTTCACCCGCTCGCCTTTCGCCGCGGGCGCGGAAGATGCCGGCTTGCTCACGCTCGCCCCAGCCGCTGCCGTCGGCGCGGCGGTGTCAGCCTTGGCGGCCTTTGGCTTGTCCGGCTCCGGCGCCGGTGCGCCATCGGCCGGCGGCTTCTCGCCTTTCTCCAGCAGCAGCGCAATCTTCCCTCCGACCGGCGCCTTCGCACCGGCCTCGACGAGGTGCTTGTGCATGATGCCGTCGTCGAACGCTTCCATTTCCATCGTCGCCTTGTCGGTCTCGATCTCGGCGAGCACATCGCCCGTTTCCACTTTGTCTCCCTCGTTCTTGAGCCACTTGAGGACCGTGCCCTCGGTCATGGTGTCGCTCAGCTTGGGCATTTCGATGTAGATGGCCATGTTCGGGATGAAATTGAAAAGTTACAGGCGAGCACTAAAGCGGCGCTCCCGGTGCGAGACAAGCCCGCAGCGCATGCACGGCGGAGTTGCAACCGGGTGAGGTCCACGAAAAACGCGATAAGACATAAAAGAACTCCCCTTTGCCGTGCCTTTTCGTGAACCTTTTGCCTGCGTATCTTAGCAAATGCTCAGCACTTTCGCGATCACATCCTGCGGGCGCGGGAGCTGCTTCGGCTCGACTTTCGGCGCATAAATCGCCGGCGCGTCGAGCGCGGTGACACGCAGCACCGGCGCGTCGAGATCGTCAAAGCATTTCTCCTGCAGCATCGCCGCAATCTGCGCGCTCACTCCGCAGAAGGGCTTGTTCTCGTCGACGAGGACCGCCCGATGCGTCTTGCGCACGCTCGCCAGGATCGCCTCTTCATCGAGCGGGCGAATGCTCCGCAGATCGATGACTTCCGCATCGATGTCGTGTTCGGCCGCGAGCAATTCCGCGGCTTTCAGGGCGGTGAGCGCGGCGCGTCCGTGCGCGATGAGCGAGATGTCCTTGCCCTCCTTCTTGATGTCGGCCTTGCCCAGCGGGATGAGATACTCCTCCTCCGGCACTTCACCCTTTTCGCCGTAGAGCAGCGTGTTCTCCATGAACATCACGGGATCGTTGTCGCGGATGGCCGTCTTCATGAGGCCCTTTGCGTCGTACGCGGTTGCGGCACTCACAACCTTGAGCCCGGGAACATTCGCGAGCCAATTCTCCGGGGTGTGCGAGTGGGTCGCGCCGACGTTCGTGCCGCCATTCGCCGGCCCACGGATGACGATCGGGCAATTGATAAGCCCGCCGCTCATGTAGCGGATTTGCGCGGCATTATTGACGATCTGGTCGTAGGCCACCGTGCAGAAGCTCCAAAACATCAGCTCCATCACCGGGCGCAGGCCGAGCATGCTCGCACCGACGCCCATGCCGATGAAGGCGGCTTCGGAGATCGGGGTATCCACCACGCGTTTGTCGCCAAACTTCTTCCAGAGCCCACGCGTCACTTTGTAGGCGCCGTCGTACTGCGCCACTTCCTCACCGATGAGCACGACATTTGGGTCGCGTTCAATTTCCTCGGCGAAGGCCTGGTTGAGTGCGTCGCGATATTCGATGAGGGCCATGATCAGTCGTGAAAAAAGTGTTTGCCCGTGCGGCCGGCCTCGGTCTGGCGGTCGACCTCAAAATAGACGTCCTCAAAAATGCTCGCGTCCTCGGGCAGCGGGCTGTCCTCGGCAAATTGCACGCTCGCCTTGGCCTCCTGCTTCGCCTCCTCGTTGAGCTTTTCGAATTCCTCCTCGGTCAGGATGCCTTCCGCAATCAGCCGGCGCTTGTAGAGCTGGATGGGGTCGTGGTCGCGCTTGTAGGCCTCGATTTCATCGTTCGAGCGATAGCCGCCTTTGTGCTTCGCGTCGGAGACGGAATGCCCATAGTAGCGGTAGGTATCGAGCTCGAGAACGGTCGGCTTCGATTTGTTGTGCGCGCGCTCGATCGCCGTCTGCACCGCCGCGCGCACCTCGTAAATGTCCTCGCCGCCGGCCTGCGCCCAGTCGACAAGAAAAGCCTCGCCGCGTTGGGCGAGGCAATCTTTGACGACCGAGGAACGTTCGAGGCTCGTTCCCATCGAGTACTTGTTGTTCTCGATGACGTAAATGACGGGAAGCTCGAAGAGCGCGGCCATGTTCAGCGACTCATAGAAGCAGCCCTGGTTCACCGCGCCATCCCCGAGAAAGCACAGCGCCGCGCCCTTGAGACCCTTGTATTTGAGGCCATACGCGAGCCCCAGCCCGAGCGGCGTCTGGCCGCCGACGATGCCGTGGCCGCCCCAGAAATTCTTGTCCGGCGCGAATAAGTGCATTGAACCGCCCTTGCCCTTCGAACAGCCGGTGGCCTTGCCGTAAAGTTCCGCCATGCATTCATTCATCGTCATGCCGACGGCGAGGGCGTGCCCGTGGCAGCGATACGCGGTGATGAGATGATCGTTGTCGCCCATCAAGGAGCAGGCGCCGACAGCGACGGATTCCTGCCCGATATACAGGTGGAGGAAGCCGCCCATTTTGCCGCCATTGTATTGCTGCAGCGCCTCTCGCTCGAACCGCCGGATGCGCAACATCCCGCGCAGCAAGTCCAGCTTCTCTTCCTTCGAGAGCTTGGAGTTGATGGGCGCGGAGGCGAAATCTGTGACTTTAATGGCAGTTTCCATAGAAGGCGGGCGCAAAAGCGGCTGAATGATGTAATCGCCTGTCGCGAATTGTGCAACTCCCAAGAGAGATTAGTCGCAAAATCGTCGCTCTGTCCCACTTTGGAGCGCAATTTTTGATAAATGAGCGGGTGATCACGCCGAAATCGGTCACCGTGGGGCGCAGAGAAGACCCGCACTGCCCTGGCGGGCAACGGAAGCCGCGTCCGCCCCGGCTGCTCCGCGCAGAGGTTTGATTTGGCTTCATTTAGCTTGATTCACCTTGATTCGGCTTGATTGGGTTTGATTCGCTTTGGTCCATGGGGTGCCAAACCAGCCGCACCAGTTCGCCCCGCGCTACTTGGGATTCCGGGTGCTGCCCGGCATATTTCAGGAATGCATCGAAGTCGGCGCTGAACCTGCGCTTCCATTTTATCGCCGCGCCGTTGACTGCCACCGGCTGTTCATCGCCGTCCGAGTGCCTCCCACTCTTCCGCGCTGATCTCCAGGCGGCGAAGCAGCCTGCTCACGAGGCTCCAATCGAGGTCTCCTTTGTGCGGATTGGGGATGGCCACTCTGCCTCCGTCGCCCCGTCGCATGACCTCATGGTTTCCACCCGGTTCCGGCCCTGCCAAGCCCGCCAAACGCAGCCGCCGGATCAATTCACGCCGTTTGATCGGCTTCGGCATACGCCGGACGCGGATTCAGATCGATGCCATCGATCGCCTCGAAACGGTCGCCATGGCGCAGACCCACGATAATCCAGCTCTCCAAAGCTTCCCGAAGCTCTTCGCGCGCCTCCTCCAGCGTCGCTCCTTCACCCCAAGCGCCGGGACACGGCCCTATCTCCCCAAAAAAACGATCGTTTTCCATCATCTCATAATGCGCGTGCCGCATGGCTGCCTGGATATATTCGGTAAGCACGACGGCAGCATACCTCCAACGCG
>Ga0206937_10178_pt1 | contig 18369 bp, 21 predicted proteins | sample Alteio_BWOrgHeat_11_FD_152923 | JGI IMG/M metagenome (GOLD analysis project Ga0206937, IMG submission 152923) | Enriched cells from forest soil in Barre Woods Harvard Forest LTER site, Petersham, Massachusetts, United States -... | ecosystem: Environmental > Terrestrial > Soil > Temperate forest >... | reverse complement strand
TAAATATTATTCAACTTATTACTTATTACTATGAAAAAGCTCATGATCATTGCGTTTATGTTATTTGCAAAAAGCGTATTCGCCCAAAAAGACACCGTTGGTTTACACGTTCCTTTTATTAATAATACCGTTGTGTATGAAAGGGTGTTTGATGCCCCAAGCAATACTCAAAACTTGCTTTATAGTAATGCAGCACTTTGGTTGGCAGAAACCCATCCGTATGTACTAAATACCCAACTTACACTGCAAGACCCCGCTATATCGCGGGTTGTAGGCAGGGCAAATTCTTATATCGGGGGGACTTATAAAGTTCTTTGGCAAACCGAATATTATACGTACAATTTTAGTTTTACAATACAGATAGATTGTAAAGACAATAAATACAGGATACGTATTTATAACATAGAGGATGTGATAGATAACACCGTCCATACACCGATTGACGATATGATGCAATCGCTTATCAACTCAAAGTCGTTGACCTTAGGTACGGGCGGTGTTATGAAAAAGGCGGACTTTCAAAAATGTCTTAATGCATTAAATAGCGTGGTACAAAGCGTAATAACTGATATCAATAATAATATCACAGCAGACAACAGTTTTTAAAATGGCAGCAGTTTTGCAGTGCTGGTATTATGCAACCATACAAAAATTCAGATCGTGATACCGGTGTTATTGCTTATGAAACAGGCGACAATGGTATTGTGGTTCAATTCCGGGATGGTTCAATTTACCTGTATACGATAAAAAGCGCTGGCTTGCCGGCAATCAAAAAAATGCAAAGCCTGGCTAAAGCGGGGCAGGGACTCACTACTTATATCAACCAGTACGTAAAAGATAAATACGAACAGAAGATTACCGTATAACAAAAAAGGGCAGCTTAATAGCTGCCCTTTGTATGTTGACCGTATTTTACGGTATCAAATTAGTGTGAAGCCGGCGGCGCTGTCGGTGAAGGCGGAGTAGGCGCCGGTGTTGGTGATGGCGGAGTCGGTGTTGGCGACGGACTTGGCGTTGGTGACGGAGTAGGGGTCGGCGACGGTGTTGGCGTCGGTGTTGGACTTGGCGACGGTGTTGGTGTCGGACTTGGACTCGGATTTGGCATAGGAGTAGGGGTTGGTTTTGGTGTCGGCGTTGGATTTGGCGACGGCACGGTATCCCTTACCATAACTACTTTTGCGGTTCTCTCTTTTCCGGCAACACCGGTATTTGCCATTGCAAACCCAAATGCACATGTGGCGATCAGGGTTGCTGCTACTATTCTTATCTTTTTCATAATAGACTATTTTAGGTGTTTAACATAGTGTGCAATGAATAATACAAGAACCATTCCGAAATATTACTTACAGTTAATTTATTTTCATTTATTGTAATATTGTTGCAATAAAAAAGCCGGTAAAGTAACCGGCCTATACATTAATGTGATGGATGACAAAACCTGGATGTTATTTGGGTTTGATCGTATCCAGCTTCTTACCTGTATCGATACTCGGCGAACCGGTCACCGAACCTTTGTGCGTAGTATCGCTATCCGATTTCCCCGGAACCCTTGCCCCGCCGGCTCCGGTACCTGTCGAATCGCCTGATGACGTACCCGGATTTCCTTTACATGCCGCAAATGCCAAAGTACCTAAAAGGCAGGCAGCTATTATTAACTTTTTCATAGTTGTAGTTTTCTAAAAACTACAACGTACACAGTGTATTGTTTGCAGTGGGAGGGTTTAATAAAGGGTGTTATTTCGATGAGCAGAGCGTCGGCAATGAGCGCCAGGGGCGAAGAGAAATCTTATGCGGCTGAAAGATAGCTAATTGCATGGCGCAGAAGATTTCTCACCTGCCCAAGCCGCACAGTCCTGCGCCATTCAGGTTCGAAATGACATATTTAATATTTTTTTCAAAAAACATTTGCGCAAGTAAATACTTGCATTTATATTTGCAAGCATATACTTGCATATCGATGAAAGCACGACGAGACGTATACCAGGCGATAGCCGATCCGAACAGGAGGGCCATCATCAGCATGATAGCTGAACAGCCCCAGAATGTAAATGCCATTGCCGAGAAATTTGATGTAACCCGGCAGGCGATATCCCTGCACCTGAAGATCTTGCTCGATTGCGGCCTGATCACTATGAAGCAAAAGGGGAGGGACAGGATATGCGAAGCTCAATTAGATAAGCTGAGCGAAGTATCAGTATGGGTGGATCAATATCGCCAGCATTGGGAAAACAAATTGGATGCATTGGAAAAATACCTGGAAAAACTTAAACAAGAACGACATGGAAAACAATAAAAGCAACACACACGACCGGGAATTGATCGTTTCAAGAACACTCGATGCCCCGGTAGATTTGGTTTGGGAGGCATGGTCAAACCCCGCTCACATTTGCAATTGGTGGGGGCCCGAAGGTTTCACCTGTACCATTTCAAAAATGGACCTGCAGCCCGGCGGCGACTGGTTACTGGTATTACACGGCCCCGACGGAACAGATTTTGATAACGTGAGTGTTTTCAGGGAAGTGATCCCTTTTAAAAAGATCGTTTACGAGCATACTTCCTATCCGCACATACTGGCCACCATAACTTTTGAAGAACAGGGAGATAAAACATACTTACACTGGCACATGCTGTTCGACTCGAATGAAGAATTTATAAAAGTGGTGAAAACCTACGGCGCTGATAAGGGCCAGAAGGAAAACGTAATAAAGCTGAACAATTACCTGTTGAACCTAAAAAGATAACACTATGGAAAAGCCAAATAAATCCGGCCATGCCCCTATAAACGGGATACAAATGTATTACGAGATCTACGGTGAAGGTGAAACGCCTTTAGTACTGCTCCACGGAGGCGGCTCAACTATCCAAACAAGTTTTGGCGTATTGATCCCGCTGTTAAAGGATTATGGCAAACTCATCGCCGTAGAATTGCAAGCCCACGGCCGAACCAGCGACCGTAACGCCCCCGAAACATTTGAACAGGATGCCGACGACGTGGCTGCGTTGTTAAAGTATCTTGGTATTGAAAAGGCAAATATCTTCGGGTTTAGTAATGGCGGCACAACCACGATGCAGATCGCTATCCGTCACCCGGAGTTGGTGAACAAGATCATTAATCTCGCCGGCGCATCAAAACGCTCAGGCTTTATAGATGGCTTTTTTGAAGGCTTTAAAGGCGCGACTATCACTAATATGCCTGCCCCGTATCACAAAGCCTTTTTAGAGCTTACCCCGGATCAAAACCTGCTGCAAAATATGTTTGAAAAAGATATGCAACGAATGGTTGTTTTTAAGGATATCCCCTATGAAACCATCCGTTCCATAAAATCCGAAGCATTGATCATGGTGAACGACAAAGACGTAATGACCGTCGAGCACACCACAGAACTATCCCGGCTGATACCCAATGCGCATTTAGCGGTATTCCCCGGTTTCCACGGCCAATGCATAGGAGAGGTGTACATAGCAAAGCCCGGGAGCAAAGCACCCGAAGCAACGGCACAGATCATCCTCGAGTTTTTACAAAATTAATCGGTGCAATCACCCCATAAAATCGGTGTAATCATAAATAATAATCGGTGTAATCCCAACTATAAAAAGATCGGCCTATCCAGTTTCATTGCAATGCGATAGGCCGCATTCATCAATCCCACATGGCTATACGCCTGTGGGAAATTGCCCCATTGGCTGCCATCGTTCTCATCCACATCCTCGCTAAAAAGCAGCAGGTGATTACTGAATTGCAGCAGGCTTTCAAACTCCTTTATCGCATCGTCAATCCTGCCCACGGCAGCCAGCGCCTCTACATACCAGAAAGCACAGATGAGGAATGTAGTTTTAGGCTTGCCGAAGTCATCCTTGTATAAATACCTGTAAAATAGTCCATTGGAGCCTTTCAGTTCTTTCTCTACCGCAGCCAGGTGATCTCGTGCCCGTTCCGATGCCGGATCGAGATAGTTCATCATGATCAGCTGCAGCGTGCTGGCATCAAGCGCGTCGCCCTTGGCGGCATTGGTGTAGACTTTGCGTTTAGGGTCGTAACAACTTTCGATATGTTTGGCGGCCTTGTTTTTTAGCGAGACCGCTTTTTTGATCAACGCTTTATCTTCAATGGTGCGGGCCATTTTCTCAGCGGCATTCGCACCAGCCCATTGGAACAGGTTAGTATAACAGTGAATGTTCGCCATATTCCTGAATTCCCATATCCCTGCATCCTTTTCGTCAATCGTCGCCTCGATCTTACCAAGTAATAATGCTATCCATCGGGCAGAATCCTTTCTTTCGGAAAAAATAAAGCGGTGATCGGTATACAAAGGCAGCATCGATATCAGTACTTGCCCGTAAATATCATTCTGGATATGCTCATAAGCCTGGTTACCAATGCGCACAGGCTGGTTACCCATGTAGCCCTCCAAATCGGTGAGTATTTCTTCCGTAAGCATCTTTTTCCCGGTGATACCATAGAGCGGCTGATAGCGTTTGTCCTCGGCAAACGAGATGTCAGTCACATAGTTAAAATATTTCTCCATTTCCTCAAAATGGCCGATGTGGTTAAGCGATGTGATCACATAATAGGTATCGCGCAGCCAGCAATAACGGTAATCCCAGTTACGCCCGCTGCCCGGCGACTCAGGCAAACTGGTAGTGCTCGCCGCTATGATCGCCCCGGTATCCTCGTACTGGTGGATCTTTAAAGCCAGGGCCGAGCGGATCACATATGGCTGATAGAAGCCGGCAATGGACGAATGCTTGATCCAGGTACGCCAATACTGAACGGTTTCGCGCAGGAAACGTTCCGCAGTGCTTTCCAGGGGTGCTTCGAGCGGCTCACCATAAGTTAAAACGAGATATTTGGGCTCATTCAATACAAATGCCTGCTCATCAAAAACATAGCTTACCGGGATATTGGTCGTTAAGCGTATTGCTTCGTCACCACCTAAAAACTGGATGTGGTTACTGCCACGGTTCACGTGCAATTTTACTTTACCGTATTCAGATACCGGCTCACATTTCACCACAACACGCGGCGAACCATCGATGGCTTCTATCTTACGCACCAGCATCAGCGGCTTATAGAACCGTTGATGCACATTGAAACGCGGCGCAAAATCCGTTACGCGGTAACGGGTATTATCCTCAAGGGTGATCTCTGTGATTAAAACATTGGTATTCTCGAGATAATATTGGTGCGAAGTATATTTTTTATCAGGCAGAATAGAAAATTCGCCGCCTTTCTTTTTATCCAGCATGCCGCCGAAAATGAATGTGCTGTCGAATCGCGGCCAGCAAAGCCACTCAACGTTGGTGTTTTGGCAGATATGGGCAATAAATGCGCAATTGCCAATTATGCCGGTATTATAGGTATGTCGCGTCATAAACAAATGGGCCAATAAGGCTTTTTGGAGTATTTAACAACGAATAGCAAATATTGTTGAGGCATAAACGCCTAATATCATCTATGCTGTTCCAATGGAGTTGTACCGATACCTCACATACAGGCTTCACAATGTGTATGACTTGCATATATTATAGCATCACGAAACATGTTGCGATGTTGTATCAATTATTAATTATATCATCTTTTAATAATAATGCCTATTCCGCTATTCGCCTTATTTTTATTCATAAAATCCTCATAATAAATAATTTTATTTGGTTTTAATTATTTTATATATTTGAATAAGAGATATTTCCATATTCCTTTCTGATTATTTTAAACCAATTATATTCAGCCTGGCTTAGCGATCATCTTTTATCAATTATTTAATACCTTATTTATTATTATGAAAACTGGAAAAGTTAAATGGTTTAACACACAAAAGGGCTTCGGTTTTATCATTACTGAAGAGGGCAAAGATCTGTTTGTACATTTTAAAGATGTACAAGGCGGGGTAAATGCGCTTAAGGATAATGATAACGTTACCTATGATGTGGAAGAAGGCAGAAAAGGATTACAAGCGGTAAACGTAAAAAAAGCATAATCTAACATTTTCTGAATTTGAGAAGAGAAAGGCCCCTGCAAACCACAGGGGTTTTTTTTATGGAACAATAATTTTATTACTTTAGCCCTACCAATTATTGATTTATGACTACTGCTACCCATTTGCCAGCTCCTACACGCCACGTTGTATTTTTAGTTTTAGTGGCTTCTCTCGGCTATTTTGTAGATATATACGACCTGCTGGTTTTTTCCATAGTACGCACACCAAGCCTCCTGGCCATTGGCGTTAAGGCTGCCGATGTTAAAGCCGTGGGCATATCCATCATCAACTGGCAAATGTTCGGTTTGCTGCTGGGCGGATTGTTGTGGGGCATTATTGGTGATAAGCTGGGCCGTATAAAAGTACTTTTCGGTTCCATCCTGATGTATTCCATAGCCAATTTTGCTAATGGATATTATGTGCATAGTGTTGATGCCTATATCATTGTTCGTTTTATAGCAGGCATAGGCCTGGCAGGCGAATTAGGCGCTGGCATAACCCTGGTTGCTGAAACCATGAGCCAGACTAAGAGAGGATACGGTACAATGATCGTTTCAGTGATTGGCCTATTCGGTGCGGGAGCCGCAAATTTTGTAGCCAAACATTGGGATTGGCATGCGGCTTACTATGTAGGCGCCGGATTAGGTATTCTATTGCTTGCTTTGCGAATAGGCACTTATGAATCGGGGATGTATAAACGCATCGAAAACCACGATAAAGTTTCGAAAGGAAATTTCTTAATGCTGTTTACCAATTTTACCCGCTTTAAAAAATATCTGTACTGTATTTTGGTCGGCTCAGCCAATTGGTTTGTAATAGGGGTACTGGTAACCTTATCGCCCGAATTTGGCAAAGCGTTGGGGGCAAAGGTGCCGCTGCTGGCGGGCGACGGCGTTTTTTACAGCTACCTCGGTATTTCGGCAGGTGGTTTGGCGGCTGGTTTACTATCGCAATTCACCAGATCAAGGCGGTTAACGGTTTTTGTTTTCCTGATCATATCCGCCGCAAGCGTAGTGGTTTATTTAACCGCCCAGGGCATTACGCCTTCGCAATTTGTGTGGATCAGCTTTTTCCTTGGCTTCGGCGTGGGCTACTGGCCAATATTTGTTACCATACCAGCCGAGCAATTCGGAACCAATATCCGCGCAACGGTTACTACTACGGTGCCCAACTTTGTAAGGGCTTCGCTGATACCTATCAATGCGGCCTTCCTGGCGCTGTCAACCAAATATAGTATGCTTACCGCTGCTTACATTATTATGGCCATATTAACGCTTATTGCCATGTTTGCATTAAGCCAGCTAAAGGAAAGTTTTCATACGGATTTGAATTATTTGGAGGAGTAGGGTTTAGAGATTAGAGATCAGTGATTAGAGATTAGGAAAAATAGCATAAATCGAACAGATAGATGTCCATCTTGAGACATTCGAAGGTGAGCGAAGCTTTAGTTGCATATTTCCAAAATGGAAGACATATACCTTAAATTGATAATACAATGGACATACCTATTATTATACTTGGAGCAGTAATGATCTTTATTGGTATTTTGATAGTTATAACTCAAATAAAATGGTTCAAAAATAAGGGGAAAGATCAATTTGGATATCAAGGCAGTTTATTAATAACAGGTTTTTTCATTGTCTTTATGGGTATATTTATATTAGTAAAAACGCTGTAGTAAAATTTCTCGATACATTCGTTCTGTTCACTTCAATCATTCGTCCTCGTTTGTGGTCAACAGAATAATAGATTCAATAATTATGGCCTAATCACTAATCACCGGTCACTAACCACAAATCATTAATTAATGCTAATTTTGCCCACAGGTTAAACGGATAATGATGATCGAACCGATAGATAAGCCACTCACCAAAGAGCAGGTTGCTGCCGAATACCAGCAGATACAGGACGAAATTTGCGCCGCGCTGGAACAGGCCGACGGAAAGGCAAAGTTTGAGGAAGAGAAATGGGAGCGGGAAGGCGGCGGCGGCGGTCGCACGCGGATCATCCAGAACGGGAATATTATTGAAAAGGGAGGGGTTAACTTCTCTGCCGTTTATGGCGAATTACCGCAATCCATAAAAAAAGCGCTGAATGTGGAGAATGATGATTTTTTCGCGACAGGCGTATCCATCGTTATTCATCCCAATCACCCGATGGTGCCCATTATCCACATGAACATCAGGTATTTTGAGATGCCTTCAACCGCGATAGACGGCAGTCAGCCGATCCGCTGGTTTGGTGGCGGCATTGACCTTACACCGCATTACATTATTGATGATGACGCCCGGTTTTTCCACCAGCAATTAAAAGACGTTTGCGACAAGTTCAATCATGATTTTTATCACCGCTTTAAGCAATGGGCCGATGATTATTTCTACATTAAACACCGCGATGAAACACGAGGGATAGGAGGCATCTTTTACGACCGCCTTACTGCAAACAGCGGTGTTAACTGGGATACCATTTTCGAATTCTCGAAAGCGCTGGGCCGGTCTTTCATCCCAACTTATACAGAGCTGATCAGCCGTAACCGGGATAAACCATTTACCGAAGAACAGCAGCAATGGCAATACCAGCGCCGCAGCCGTTATGTGGAGTTTAACCTGGTATACGATGCCGGTACAAAATTCGGGCTGGAGACAAACGGCCGCATCGAATCCATACTAATGAGCCTGCCGCCAACGGCAAAATGGCTCTATAATTTCCAGCCGCAGCCAGGCAGTGAGGAAGAAAAAACGTTATCTTTACTAAAAAAAGGTATCAACTGGGTATAATAAATATGCGCAAAATAATAGGGCCCGTATTGGGGCTGTCAGTAATAATCTTATCTTCTTTTTACTCAAAACCATCTGATCGGAACTTCAAAAGTTCCCCTCTCAAGAGGGGGCGCGCAGACTATGCGGCTGCAGGGGTGTGTTATCCCACAACTATTTCACAAACACAGGCCTCAAATGATAAATCCCTGGAAGGTACCTGGCAATATGCCGGTGATATCCTGAACGGCAAAAAAGAAGAAGCAACTGATGATATTATACAGCAGAGGAAATATACTGATACGGACTACACTGCTTATTTCAACGAAAAAGACTCGCTTCCGCAAAAATACGAGACCGGCGTTTACAAGCTGATAAACGACACTTGCCTGGAGACTGAAACATGGTCTGGCATCCCCTCAAAACTGCTGAATATAACCATCCATTACCACTACACCATCAGTAACGATACGCTCATCCTGACCGGCATTTTACCCGGCGGCGCAACTACAATTGATTACTGGAAAAAGGTAAAATAATTATTGTCGGGAATAATTAAGTCGCGTTTCAAAGAAAACAATACGCCTCATTTTTTATCAAATCTTAGTGGGTAACAATTTAACTTCCTCACCCTGTAGGGGTGATTGGTGGGTAGCAAATTGGCGTTTAATAAGTTATACACATTTATGTGCTTTTTGCCTGCTAAAAATGTCATTTTAAAGCAGAATGTTGGTAAAAAAATGTGCGAAAACGTTATAATTTCTTAACTTCGCAGGTCGCTTAAAAACGATATTTTTTATACATCTTACTTAGAAGATCTTAGTACATAAACTCTAAAAATGGCTGACGAGACAGGAAACGGAAATCCACATAGCGAAGACAAAATCATCCCCATTAACATTGACGAGCAAATGCGATCAGCTTACATCGATTACTCGATGTCGGTTATCGTATCCAGGGCATTGCCCGATGTGCGCGACGGCTTAAAACCGGTGCACAGGCGTGTACTTTTTGGTATGCTCGATCTTGGTTTGAACAATAACAAGCCCACAAAAAAATCAGCACGTATAGTAGGTGAGGTGATGGGTAAATATCACCCGCACGGCGACTCATCTGTATATGATACGATGGTGCGTATGGCGCAGGATTTCAGCCTGCGGTACCCGTTGGTGGAAGGCCAGGGTAACTTTGGCACTATCGACGGTGACAACCCTGCGGCAATGCGTTATACCGAAGCAAGACTGCAAAAGTTGGCCGAAGAAATGCTGGCCGATATCAATAAAGACACCATCGACTTCCAGCTGAATTTTGATGATACACTGGAAGAACCGACCGTACTGCCTGCAAAGTTCCCGAACCTGCTGGTAAATGGTGCATCGGGTATCGCGGTAGGTATGGCGACTAATATGGCGCCGCACAACCTTTCTGAGGTAATAGATGCTACGATGGCCTATATCGATAATCGCGATATTGAGGTGAGCGAGCTGATGCAGCATGTTAAAGGCCCGGATTTCCCTACAGGGGGTATTATATATGGCGTGGAAGGCCCGCGCGAAGCGCTGGAAACAGGCCGCGGCAGGGTAGTGCTGCGTGCAAGGGCTGAGATAGAAACTTATAACGGTGATCGCGAGCGGATTATAGTAACTGAAGTGCCTTACCAGGTGAACAAGGCCACTATGATAGAGCGTACCGCCGAATTGGTGAACGAAAAGAAGCTGGAAGGCATTTCGGCTATCCGTGACGAATCCAACCGCGAAGGTATCCGTGTTATTTACGAAATAAAACGTGATGCCAACGCCGCTATCGTATTAAATAACCTGTTCAAATACACGCAGTTACAAACATCATTTAGCGTAAATAATATCGCGTTGGTGCATGGCCGCCCGATGATGCTGAACCTGAGGGATCTGATCCATCATTTTGTTGAGCACAGGCATGAGGTAGTGATCCGCCGTGCAAAATTTGAGCTGGCCGAAGCACAGAAACGTGCGCATATACTGGAAGGTTTACTGATCGCACTCGATCATCTGGACGAGGTAATTAAACTCATCCGCGCTTCCTCAACACCTGAAGAAGCACGCGAAGGTTTGATGGCGCAGTTTAACCTGAGCGATATACAGGCCCGCGCAATACTCGATATGACACTGCGTCGTCTAACTGGATTGGAGCGTGACAAGATCAAGGCTGAATTTGACGAGCTGATGAAGCTGATTGATCATCTGAATACTGTACTGGCCGACGAAGGTTTGCGTATGCAGATCATCAAAGACGAGCTTACCGAAATAAAAGATAAATACGGCGACGAACGCAAAACGGAAATCGTTTACTCATCTGCTGAGATGAATACTGAAGACTTCATTGAAGATGAATCTGTAGTGATCACCATTTCGCATGAGGGTTATATCAAGCGTACGCCGCTTACCGAATACCGCAGGCAGGGCAGAGGAGGCAAAGGCTCCCTCGGCAGCAATAGCCGCGATGCTGACTTTATCGAACACTTATTTGTGGCAACCAACCACAATTATATGTTATTCTTCACAGAAACAGGCCAATGTTTCTGGCTCAGGGTATTCGAAATTCCGGAAGGAACGCGTACTTCAAAAGGTCGCGCCATTCAGAATATCATCAATATCCCGAAAGAGGAAAATATCAAGGCATTTATCAAGCTGCTTAGCCTGAAAGATAAAGAATACCTCGAAAATAACTACATTATTATGTGTACCCGCAAGGGCACCATTAAGAAAACTTCGCTCGAGGCTTATTCACGTCCGCGTTCGAATGGTATTAACGCCATTAATATTAACGAAGGCGATTCATTACTTGAAGCAAACCTGACCAGCGGCACCAGCGAGATCGTTATGGCGCTGAAATCGGGCAGGGCTATCCGCTTCAACGAGGCAACAGTAAGGCCGATGGGCCGTACTGCTACCGGGGTACGCGGTATCTCGCTTGACAATGATACAGATGAGGTTGTGGGTATGATCAGTATCGATAATCCGGAGACTACAGTTTTGGTAGTATCAGAAAAAGGTTACGGTAAACGTACTGATATTGATGATTACCGCGTTACTAACAGAGGCGGCAAAGGTGTTAAAACACTTAACATAACTGAAAAAACCGGAAAACTTGTTGCCATAAAAGGTGTTACAGATGATGAAGACCTGATGATCATTAACAAATCGGGCATTATTATCAGGATCGCGATGAGTGAATTACGGACTATGGGCCGTGCTACACAAGGCGTGAGGCTGATAACACTAAAAGGAAATGACGAAATAGCATCAGTTGCTAAAATTGAGCATGAAGAGGAGGATGAGATCGTTGAGGGAACTGAAAATTCAGCAGAAAACCTCGAAAACGGTGCAGAACCTGCAGCTGACGAACCAACTGAATAATAAATTTTATGCAAAACCGTAAGCTAATACCGGTTTTATTATTGCTCACATTTACCACAAGCTTAGCCTTCTGCCAGTCGGAAGTGTTTAAGCCTGTGGTAAATAACCTGGCACGGTATAAACAAAAAAAGGATCTCAAATTCCTTTCTGCTGCGAAAAAGTCTATCGACAGCCTTATCACCACCAAAGCCGACTCGGCCGATCTTACCAAAAGCGTTTATAAAGTTGTAGTTTATACATCCATTGCCTATGTGGATTCAAACAACACGCTTAAAATGCCGGCGGACTTCGTTCCCAAAACTGCGCAGCTGATCGATAAATTAAACGCTAATAAGAAAAGTATCCGCTATGCCGATCAGTTAGATTATGTAAACCATTGCCTGGCAAATATTTATATGCGCGATGGTTTTAGGTACCTGTCGATTTCCGACTTTACCAATGGCAAACAGGCATTTTTGAAAGCGCAGCGTTATGCCCCAAAGTATAAGCAGATCAACTTTTACCTTGCTTATTGTAATAATAAGCTTGGAAACCTGCAGGATGCCGCTAATTATTACAGCGATGCCATCGGCACAGATACTTCAAGAGCTGAGTATGTGGAGAATACGGCAAACATCTACAAATCGATGGGGGACACAACCAGGGCTTTAGCATTACTGCAAAGGGGCCATAACCATTTCCCTTCTGACAGATTTTTGCTGTTAAACCTGGCAAATATTTATAATAATCAGCAAAATTACATAGCTTTGTCTCCATTACTGTCGCAACTGCTTGAAAATTACCCCAATAACCCCGACATTGCATTTGTGGCAGCTAACTGTTACGACCATTTAAACCAGTACGATAAAGCAGAAAAGTTGTATTTAAAAGCTATCGATCTGAATAGTTCTGCTTATGAGCCGGTACTCAATCTCGGGTTATTGTACCTGAAAATGGGCATGGTGAAATCGGAAAAGGAGAGTGGCGCCCACATAAATAAGGCCGTAACGTACCTTGAAAAGGCTGACGAAATATCCCCTAATGAATTAAAAGGCTTAAAAGCATTACAGCTTGCTTATTCAGTTACAAAAAACAATAGTGGGCTAATGAATGTAAATGATAAATTAAAACAGTTAACCAATCAATAATTAAAATGAAAATTAAATTTCTGATAACAGGTATATTAAGCCTGGTAACTATTGCTGCGTTTGCGCAAAAAAGAGAGCTTGAGAATGCCGATGATAAATTTAAAAGCTACGATATTGCCCGGTTAAATAAATTAACAATGAGCCAGGCTGTAACCGATCTTACTGATGCAAAAACATCTATCGATAAAGCTTCGGCCAATGAAAAAACGGGCAATTTAACACAAACCTACGCACTAAAAGGTGTGATCTATGCTGCTTTGGCGATAGACACAACTCAAAAAACATCGCAACCTGCGAATTTGAAAACTGCTACAGAAGCTTTAGCGAAAGCAAAATCAATGGACTCGGTAAAAAACGAGTACAAGAAAACCATTGACGAAGGCTACAGCTTTTTAGCACAATATTCGTTTGACCAGGGCAGGTTAAACTTTTCTGCCAAAAAATATGTAGATGCTTACAATTCATTCTCTGCATTTAAACAATACCGTGCACCTGGCGATACGCTTGCAGCATACGTTGTTGGCTTATCAGCAGGACAGGCGGGTGTTACCGACCCAAAATATAACCAAATAGCAATTACTAATTATAAGGAATTGGTAGCGGCGCCTGTGTACAATAATAAACCGGAGGCTTACAGTAATCTTACAGCCCTTTATCTTACTGCGAAAGATACTACTGATGCATATAAAACGGTTATGGAAGGCATGCAAAAATTTCCGGCCAATGGTGCGCTTAGGGACAAAGCAATCGTTATCGGCTTACAATCGGGTAAAACTGATGAATTGATCACTACTATACAATCAGCCATCACGGCGGAGCCTAACAGGAAAGAATTACATTATTATTTAGCTATTACTTATTCTGAAATAGCAGATAACCTGTATGCTAGAGAGAAAAAAGGAAAAACCCAGGCTGATAAAGATGCGCTGGAGGCACAGGTGGTTGATAATTGCAATAAAGCTGCTGCCGAATTGCAGAAAGCCATGGCAATTGATCCAAATTACGGTTCAGCGGCGATCACATTATCATATGTATCGATGAAACCGGTAACCGATCTGTTTAATTCAGCAAACCAGTTACCAACCAGTGCACAGAAACAATATGATGCAGCGATGGCCAAAGTGCAAACAATGGCCGATGCAGCTAAACCGGCAGTTTTAAAGGCTGTTGAATTAAATCCGAATTCGCCGGAAGCATTGACCAACCTAAAGAATTTTTATCTGATCAAAAAGGATATGGCTGACGCTAATGCCACCCAAAAGAAGATAGAGGCGTTACCAGGAAAATAAACAATATTTAAAGAGAGGGACTAAGCATCCCTTTCTTTTTCATAATACTACTTAACATAATGTTAATTATCGGATTAAATTATACTTAGTCTAAATAAGGAAAAGATCTGCAACAAAAAAGCCGGTACACAATAATGCATACCGGCTTTTAAGCATTAACACAAAAGATTATGGTTTTTTAACCGTATCTTTTTTAGTAGTATCAACTTTGGCTTTTGAAGTATCAACGCCACCATTTGATGGTGTATCCATTGGCGCTTTCATTTTACCTGAATCGCTGCCGGTGCTGTCAGAACCGCCTGCTTTTTTTGCTGAGCTACAGCCCATAGCCATTGAGCCTACGAAAGCTGCCATTATTGCTAAACTGAAAATTTTCCTTTTCATAAGTGATGAATTTTAGAATTATTAAATGTGTTTTAAGCTGAATTACAGAACATAAACCGCCGATATGGCTGATTGTTTTGCCTTTTGCTCCGAAAACTGCGCAAATTTTAGGTAACAAATTCATGGCAATTCTTAATATGCGTTATTGTGTGTTAATGTATGTTAACAGATTAACTGCAAATGCTTGGCGCTACTAAATTTGACTATTGATCAGTAATCATCATGAAAAGAAAACTTAAAACCTTATTTTTTTTAATAACAATTGCCCTTATAGGTATTGTGGCGTTGCAAGTTTACTGGTCGGTTAATGCATATCGCGTAACTAAGACTAAGTTTGATGCTGATGTCGACATTGCCATGCAAAATGCCATGGATGATTGCAAAAAGGATTACTTTGATTCGGTGCGCGTGGTCTTGGTTAAGCGGTTTTCTGATACCTCCTTGTTCAAATTCAGGATCGATACGCTGCATGAACAAGATACGGTTCATAAACAACTTTCAATTTACATTACCGATGCAGACACTACCAAACAAATAGGTGTTTTCTATCGCCCATCGCCTTTTCACCTCACGTCAAATCAATATGATTATTACCGTGCAATGGTAAAAACAAAAAAACCATCCATGGTTCAGGTGTTGGTTGAGGCGTCATTCTATATGCCTTTTTTACGCCAAACTTTGATGGGGATACTTAGCGTAGATGATCTGAAAGATCATTGGGCCGAAACCCAGGCATTTTTAAAGACACATAGCAATATACCGCATGATACCATATTTGCCAGGCATATGGAAAAACAATACGGTATATATGCGCTGCCGCCAAATTATGAGCAGGCCGACAGCATTAAATTAAGGCATTATTTGTGTGAAGAATTAAACAAACTTCACCTAAATCCTGCCTTTAATTTTCGTTTTTCCCCAAATCACACGACTCCGAATAAATTAACCAGCACATACAGCGAAACCAATGAGTATACTTATAAATATTTCGGTTTTGTTCCCCTGGATATGTCGGGAAGGCCGTTTTTTGCACGCGCAACTTTTGGCAAAGCACAATTTACCGTTCTATACAAAATAATGGCCCCCCTCCTGCTTACGTTGCTGCTTATCCTGTTTACCATATATTGCTTTAATTATATCATTAGACTAGTTATTCATCAGAAAAAGCTGGGTGAGTTAAAAGATGATTTCATTAATAACATGACCCATGAGCTGAAAACCCCTATCGCCACTATAAGCGTTGCTATAGAAGGTCTGCAGAACTTTAATGCGCTTAATGATGCCGAAAAAACGCGGCGCTACCTGCAAACATCAAGAACAGAGCTTTTAAAACTGGATAACCTGGTTACCAAGGTACTCAATATCGCTGCTTTTGAGAATAAGGACGTCGATCTAATAAAGGAAGAGATCAATGTTGATGAGATGATGAGTGAGCTTATTTCAGCAAACAAACTCAAGGTAAATAAAAAAATAGAGATCACTTATCTCAACCGGGACGATATCAAAACCATTTACGCCGACAGACTGCATTTTGGCAACGTATTGAATAACATTATTGATAATGCGATAAAATATAGCAAAGAGCCTGTAAAGGTGGATATATTTGTCTTTAAAGAAGGTGGCAATATCCTCTTCTCTGTTAAAGATAATGGCATCGGTATACCGCAGGATCAAATTAAATTGATATTTGATAAGTTCCACCGTATACCAACCGGCAATGTGCACAATGTAAAAGGAACAGGATTGGGGCTAAGCTATGCGCGCTATATCGCTATTGCGCATGGGGGCACAATTTCGGTAAAAAGTGAAACAAATAATGGAAGCGAGTTTATAGTTTCCATACCTTTAAAAAATGGATAGCATAAAAGTATTACTGGCCGAGGATGAGACCGCGCTGGCGCACATAGTACGCGAAAGCCTTGAGGAACGCAATTTTAAAGTAATACTTTGCGCCAATGGCGAACAGGCCCTTGAAATGTATGCCAAACACAAACCCGATGCAGTTGCGCTTGATGTAATGATGCCCAATATGGATGGCTTCGAAGTTGCCAGGCGCATCCGGGAAAAAGATGCGGAAACGCCTATTATTTTTATTACTGCGCGCTCGCAGGTTAAGGATGTGGTGACCGGTTTTGAGTTGGGCGCGAATGATTATCTCAAAAAACCTTTCAGCGTTGAAGAACTGATCGTGCGGATAAAAGCATTGCTGCGTAATAAAATGCTTTATCAAAATACAAAACCAAAACCCGGTAACGAACCGATGCAGATCGGGAATATTTTGTTCGATCCGGTAAAGAACACCATCAGGCATAATGACAATTTGGTCAATCTTACTTCCCGCGAAAGCGCCGTGCTCAACCAGCTTTGCCAGCCGGGAATGGAATCCGTACCACGAAAAATATTGCTGGAGAAAGTTTGGGGAAGCGATAATATTTTCAATGCACGCAGTCTTGATGTGTTTATTACAAAACTGCGCAGGCACCTGGAAGCAGATCCTAACATCCAGTTAATCAACATCCGGGGTATTGGATATAAGCTGGTTTGGTAATTTGAGATAAATTTTACCATAAATCCAGTAATGGATTACTTCATCTTTCCTGATTTTTTCTGATATTTAGCGCTATGCAGGTCACGGAAAATAGGCTAAAATGGATAATGCGCTTCTATCCGCCCCTATTCTTCCAGCGAATATGGACAGTCGGGTTTGAGAAAGACTTCCGCGGTGTTGAGGTTATGGTGAAGAAAAGCTTCTGGAACCGCAATTACAACAATTCAATTTTCGGGGGTACTATTTTTTCGGCATCGGATGCTTTTTACCCTGTATTGTTTTTTAAGATTTTTAGCCAGAAGGGTTATTCCATCCGGGCATGGTCTAAATCGTCCGAAATAAAATATCTTAAGCCAAGCTACTTCAATCTTTATTTTAAGCTGCATATTGATGAAACGGAGATAAATGAAGCGGAAGAGATATTGAATACCATTGGTAAATACACCAAGTTACACCCTGTAGAAATATTTGATAAGAACGGTTTGAATGTGGCTTCAGTAATGATAGAAGTGTACATGCGGAACCTTAATTTTTTAGAAGATGCGAGTGATAATAAATGATGAGTCGTACCTGAAAAAGGGTTATATGATATCGACAGACAAAAGTTTGCTCGATATGGATCTGATATACAATTACCTGAGCCAGGAATCATATTGGGCTAAAAATATCCCACGTGAAAAAGTGCTGACATCGGTAGAGAACTCGCTATGCTTCGGCATTTATAAGGGCGGGCACCAGGTAGGTTTTGCGCGCGTAGTGACTGACAAAGCTACGTTTGCTTATCTTGCAGATGTACTTATCGTAGGTGGATTCCGCGGGCTTGGCTTATCAAAATGGCTGGTGCAAACTATTCTGGCGCATGAGGATCTGCAGGGTTTGAGGCGTTGGCTGC
>Ga0206937_10175_pt1 | contig 18725 bp, 19 predicted proteins | sample Alteio_BWOrgHeat_11_FD_152923 | JGI IMG/M metagenome (GOLD analysis project Ga0206937, IMG submission 152923) | Enriched cells from forest soil in Barre Woods Harvard Forest LTER site, Petersham, Massachusetts, United States -... | ecosystem: Environmental > Terrestrial > Soil > Temperate forest >... | reverse complement strand
GCGACCTGCTGCGGCTCAGTCGCAGGTAAAAGGATGATGTTTTCTTCTGCCGGTTTTATGGCATTAATTATTGGGACGCTTGTTTTTATCCCGATAAAGGGTACAGCCAGTGAAAAAAGCAGGCTGAACAGCAGGTAATACCTGTTAAATTGATACAGCGTTTTGCCCTTTAGCAATAAGTGGTAAATGCCCAGCAATACGCCTGAACATAAACTGAAACTGATGAGTGCGTAGATCATTTTCTGTTCTTATTTAATTGTTCATCGATAATTTTTTTCAGGTCTTCCAGCTCGGTATCGCTCAGGTCGGATTCCCTTGTAAAGAAGGATGCAAACTGCATGGTAGAGTTGCCAAAGAAATTTTTGATCAACCCCTTTACATGTTTCGAAAAATAGTCTGCCTTTTTTACCAGCGGGAAGTATTGCCTCGAATTCCCCATCAGGCGGTAGCCTACAAACTCCTTGTTCTGCATCCTTTTCAGCAAAGTGGCAAGGGTGGTTGTGGCAGGTTTGGGATCAGGGTAGCTATCGATGATGTCTTTCATAAACACCTCGTTCTTCTCCCAGATAATGTCCATTAATTGTTCTTCGGCTGTAGTTAATTTCATCATGCTCTATGTAAATAGAATATACTCTACAATTGTAGAGTAATTATTTAATAATTCAAAAATTATTTTGAATTATTTTTATCCTATAGATTGATTACCTTGCCTTTAGCCCATTCGTCTACTTAATTCTATAGAAACAATGATCGTTGTAACGCAATTAATATACATTCACAAAGGACAGGAAACTGTTTTTGATGAGTTCGAAGCTGTCGCTATCCCCGCTATCAGCAGGTACAATGGGAGGTTGCTTTTCAGGCTACGACCGGCTGCGGATGCATATATAGAAAGCGATATCGAACCGCCCTATGAAATTCATATGGTTGAGTTTGCACAGGAAGCAGATCTCACCGCTTTTATGCAGGACGAGGAGCGGAAACGGTTTTTAAACCTGAAGGAACAATCCGTTCGCTCCATGATGCTGGTAAAAGGCGAAAATTATAAGTAGCTGACTATAGGAAACCTGAGCTTATTATTGTTGATCTTTCAACTTAAATTATAGCCTCACATCCGGTTTAAAATCCAGCGATACGGAATTCGGCAACCGATGCCTGGTTGGTTATATTTGATGAAATGGTGACAAACTTGCGCCTTTTTTTAACCACAGAGGACACAGAGAAAAAATACGCAGAGATCACAGAGGTAAGACCTTTGTATTCTCTTTGGCAAGAGCCAAAAGATATAGTTAATCCTCTTTCTCTTTCTTCATCAATCCCCTCGCACCCAACAAAGCCAGCAAAGAAATAACCGCAGCCCCGGCCAAATAATAGCCCACATACGGCAAGCCAAATTTAGCTGCAAGCGTAGTGGCCAAATAAGGTGTGAATGACGCACCCAAAATACCGGCCAGTGTAAAGGCTAAAGATGCACCGGTGTAGCGTACTGATGCCGGGAAGATCTCTGACAACGCAGTACCTATCGGCCCGTAAGTAAGGCCCATCAGGAACATACCTATCGACAAAAACAGGCCGGTAATCAGCAAATTGCCGGTAGTAAACAAAGGGGCAAAAACGAGTCCGAATATAATAATGCAGACGGTAGCGATAACGAGCATCCTGTTGCGGCCGCTTCTGTCTGCTATTACTGCCGAGAGTGGTATGCCGACAGCGAAAAAAAGCATCGAGATCATTTGCAGGATAAGGAAATTGGTTTTTGTGTAATGCAGGTTGGTGGTACCATAGCTTAACGTAAATACCGTCATCAGGTAAAACAGCAGGAAGGTGGTGATGGTTAACAGCGTGCCCAATGTTATGGCTTTTGTGTTCTTGGTGAACACGTCGGCAAAAGGTACCTTTGAGCGGGCGTTGCTGTTAATTATCTTCATAAATTCCGGCGTTTCGGTAATACGCAGGCGCACAAACAGACCTACCCAAACCAATATTGCGCTGGCAATAAATGGAATGCGCCATCCGTAATTCAGGAAATCCGCCTCGCTCATGGTTTTGCTGAGGATAAGAAATATACCGCTGGAGATCAGAAAACCTATCGGCGCACCCAATTGCGGGAACATGCCATACCATGCTTTTTTATGTGGCGGCGCATTTTCGGTAGCCAGTAATACTGCACCGCCCCATTCGCCGCCAAGGCCTAAACCCTGACCGAACCTGAACAGTGCCAGCAAGATCGGCGCGGCGATACCGATCGTATTATAACCAGGCAAAAGCCCGATGGCTACGGTTGACGGCCCCATGGTCATTAATGCCGCTACTAAAGTGGCTTTACGACCATGCCTGTCGCCGAAATGGCCAAATATCGCTGCACCCAATGGCCGGGCAATAAATGCCAAAGCAAAAGTGGCAAGGGATTGCAATGTGGCCGAAGCGGGATTAGCAGTGGGGAAAAATAGCTTTGGGAACACCAGCACCGCCGCAGTGGCATATATGTAAAAATCAAAAAATTCGATAGTAGTGCCGATGAGGCTGGCCGTGAGGATGCGGCCAACAGAATTAGGGGACGGTTGCTGGTTCATAAACCAAACTTATACTTTTTGCCGGAATGTACAAAGGGTACTAAACGCTAATGGCTTTTTACCGCTATCTGACTATTAATAACCAACTGCCGCTTAGCTTTGCTAATACACATCTTAAAAAACTATGGACTTACAACTCACCAATAAGAAAGCATTAATAAGCGGCTCGACCGCAGGTATAGGACTGGCTATTGCCAAAAGACTGGCCGCAGAAGGCGCGGAAGTGATCGTAAACGGTCGTACTGCCGAGCGCGTGGACAAAGCCGTTGCCGAAATAAAATCCGAAACCGGCAGCCAGAAAGTAAGCGGCATCATAGCCGATTTTAGCAAGGTTGACGAGATCGACGCGCTCATTAAACAATTGCCCGCTGTAGATATCCTGGTAAACAACGTGGCGGTATTTGAGCCGAAGGAATTTGGTGCGATAACCGATGCCGACTGGATGAAGTTTTTCGAGGTGAACGTATTGAGCGGCGTACGTTTATCACGTGCTTACTTCCCAAAAATGCTGGAGCAGAACTGGGGACGCATTATTTTTATTTCGAGTGAATCGGCCCTGCAGATCCCTGCTGAAATGATCCATTATGGCACTACCAAAACCGCACAGCTGGGCGTATCACGCGGTCTTGCCGAGTTGACAAAAGGGAGCAACGTTACTGTTAACACGGTACTGCCCGGCCCGACGCTATCCGAAGGCGTAGGCGGTTTTATACAGGCGTTAGCCAAAAACGGCAACGTGACCGAAGAACAAGTAAAAGAAAAATTCTTTGCAGAAATACGTCCTACGTCCATCATTCAGCGCTTTACCGAACCGGAAGAAATAGCCAGCCTGGTGGCTTATTTGGCCAGTCCGTTGTCATCCGCAACTAATGGCGCTGCTTTACGGGCAGATGGCGGTGTGCTGAAGACGGCGGTGTGAGGTTGCAGTGGGTTTTAGTTCCCCTCTTGAGAGGGGGTGTGATGGGCACGGCGTAAAGGCAGGGGTGTGTTTAATAAACGATATTACGTGGCGCATAACACACCCCTGCCACTACACTTTCTTGCGCGCCCCCTCTCGAGAGGGGATCTGATATTCGTCTCACTTCACCCACCCAACTTCCTTCAAAAAACCAACCAATTGCGGGTCATCTGCCGATAGTACCGGCATCCACAACCCAAGTCGTTTTCGTGTCCACCATAATCCTTGCGGGTTGCCGGATGGTGCGAGGTTATATTGGTAAATAGTTGCGCGGATATAGCGCGGTGGTTTACCGGGGAACGGGTTTTGGGCGAACAGGCTTATAGCGCCGGGATCATTGTGCAGCAGTTTCCAAACCAGGTTGTACGTCCATGGGTATTGATCTGCCGACGACATGGCGGCGAACCACATCTGCCAGTCGAGGCGTAATTGGTAGGGTGCTATTTGCGGAGGGCGTTTATCCAGGAGCACAGGAAGGCCGCGGTAGATGTAGGGTTTCCAATTGGCTTTGTTGCCTATTGTGTCGTCCATCGTACCTTCAAATATCACATTGTAACGCACATCGCCAACGCTGCCGAAGGCGCCATAGGTATTCACCAGGTCGAGTGGATCAAACGACGTATTCATGATCTGCCGCGGCGAAAGCATGTTGATCACCGGCTGTATGCTCAGCAAGGCGATGACGAGTGTGATCGCCCATGCGGTAATGGTCATGGGTTTGGATGCTACGGCATTTTCGGCAGCGTGCTGCGCTTTGCGGACGAGAAATTTTGGTAAGATCTTCGCCCAAAAGCCATCATCAAAACAAGCCAGCGCCGGGACAATGGTGAGCCAGTTTAAAAATGACAGGTTACCGCCCAATATGATGAAGAACTGGAAGGCAATGATCACCACGCCCGCAATATGCCGGGCTATCCTGGGCCAAAAAACAAACAGCGGCGCAAACAACTCCGCCAGCCAGTTAAACCATACGCCAACCCGTAACCAGAAATGCGGCAGGAAATTGAACCATCGCGTAAGCGGCCCGGGAATGGGTTGCGTCTCGAAGAAATGATAGAGCGCCGTTCCATTCCGCCACGAGGCATCGCCACGCAGTTTAATCAGCCCGGCGCCAAACATTACGCGGAATGTCAGCCAGCGGAACAATACGATAACAGGCAACGGCGCTTCCCTGCGCGGGAATGGCCGCATGTCCAGCATCGGGCATAGGAACATGGCGAGGAAACCTGTTTCGGTCAGCTGGATCTCCCAGCCGTAGCCATACCAATCCTGCCCGGCGTGGATGATGGACATGTACAGGAACCACAATACGCCCATGAGCGGCGCATTGGCAAAACCCGCAGTTACCACTAACGAAAAAATAAAGCCTGCCCATGCAACTACCAGCAGCGCCGTATCCGAATGCCAGACCCAAAATACCGATGGCAGCTTCATAAAACCGGCACCCGCGGAGCCGTAAGCTTGTACAACTTTATCAAAATAATCGCCAACCGGCAGCAAGCCGTTAGAACCGATCAGCGGAACCAACTGGTTAATAGCTACCAGGAAAGCAATGGCATATACCAACCCCAGCAGGCGTAGGATCATAAAGCGCGTGAGCCAGTATGATCTTTGCGGCTGCCAGGCAACTGTATGGCTGTCGGTTTCGTATTTCATTTACGGTTGGGCAACTTATGCGCTGTTTGTTGAACAAATAAGAATAGCGGTATGATTTGTTTTCCTGGAAATTAATGTAAATTTAAATCGCCAATACTAAATTAACTTATTCAACATAATTCAATTTATTCAAACCAAACTGATCATGAAAAAGCTTTTATTTTCTGTAGTATTATTTTTATCAATGGGCATGACCTATGCCTTCGCCGGTGTCGATACGCATTTATCAGGTTATATTGATGATTCTAATTGTGCCGGCATGGGCAAACCAATGCATGGCGGCGACCGTGTATCCTGCGCGCAAAAGTGTATGAAAATGGGCGCTAAGGCCGTTTTTGTATCTGGCGGGAAGGTCTACAAGATCACTAACCAAAAAGAGGTGGTAAAATTTGCCGGCAAAAACGTAGTTATCGATGGTAAGCTGGATGGCGATACCATTGAAGTTACCAAAGTAACTGAAGTAAAAGGTTAAGAAGTTTCTGTGTGATGATATATTGGCCCGCAGCTGCTTTATAGTGGCTGCGGGTTTTTTTGTTGGGGGAAGTTGGGATATCGGCTAACAAAGTTTGCTAAACCCCTCCCTGCCTATGCTCATCCAGACGCACCCCTCCCGAGGGAGGGAATTAGAAAAGCGGCAGTATATACGCCTTAAAACGCCTCGTTCAAATTCAGGAAGAAGCCTTTGTTATTAAACTTGCCGAAGGCATAATCAAGCGCCAGGTTGGTGCGTGTAACCTTGTTGAACAATATGCGCAAGCCCGCGCCGTAGCCCGGCTGAAATACCTGGAACAGCTTTGTGCCCTGCTCGTCGTTTGCGGTTTGCAGGTTGCCGAATACTACGCCGCTTACAAACTTATTGGCCAGCAGCGGGAAACGGAATTCAGCTTCGGTGTCGTTATATTTTGTACCCTTAAAATAGGTGGCGGTATAACCCCTTGCACTGCGAAAGGACACATCCCTTGCCGAGCCTGGCAGATCGAGATATGGCAATGTACCGCTGCCGAGGTATGATCCCCAGTTCCATAAGGCGATCACGGTTTCCGGGTCGACTGCCGACAAGCTGATGTATTTCCTTATGTCGGTAGTGAACTGCACAGCATTTTTGGAGCTGCCTATCCAGGTTTGGTTCACACGTACACCGGCATCAAAATAAACGCCTGTGTAAGCGCGGTTTGGGTTATCGCGCGTGGTATATTCCACATTAAAGAGAAACCCGTTTGAAGAAGAGCTTGTCTTCGGCAGGCCGTGTTCCGTATTGTATACGCCCGATGGGGTTGAATGACCTGTTGAATCTTTGTTACTGATGTTCTTCCTTACGTCAAACGACAAACCCGCACCCAGGAACAGGTTTTTAGCCACTTTCTTATAGGCCTTTTCCCTCAGGTTAAAAAAAATAGAATGTATACCATATACTTTATGCGTTGGGTCGGCGAGCGTTTGTTCGTCTTTGTCGTTGCTAAAGTGGCCATTGCCTATGCCCAGGCCTTCGTCGGGCACCGCGGTTTTGGATATGGTGAAGTTACCCTGGAAGTTCCACCTGTTACCGGGGGTGAATATGTTGTGGTTGAGATAGAAAAAGATAATGCCCTTGGTGGTAATTGTTGCAGATGAAGCGCCGGTAGAAAGCAACGTACTTGGGTCGTCGCCCAACTTGGTACCGGCCACGGCTTTAATACCGCCCTGGAAACCAATGGTAGGGTTTGCCGAAATGTTAGGTACAATGGTAACGGCGGAGCGTTTTTTTAAAGTATCCGGTTTCCGGTGCGGGTGGAACAAGTTGCGTGTCAGATCGGAAAAATCATATTGCTTGTTCACGTTGTACGAACGCGGATGCATCTCTTTAATCTCAGCCTTACTTTTTTTCAGCGAATCGGTTTTTAACGAATCAACCGGACGGCCAGCCTGGCCATAAGCGATACTTCCGATGCCAATCAGCAGCAATACTAACAGGGAACTTATAAAATGATATTTATGACTTTGGTAGGGTTGTTGCACGGGCGGATGTAACTTATTGATGTACAATTAACTTCATTTGTAAACCTTAGAAACCCAAAGATGGGTTGAATGTTTTTATAATAAGTCATCAAAAAGTTACAAATTGATCTATTGACTTTTTTTGTCAATAAATTAACCGCTAAAACCCGCTGATTTTTAATATTTTAAGCAGAAAAGGCATGGATTAAATTTTATACTGCATCAGTCAAAATATTCCAATTCAGCGTATTTTTTAATTCTAAATAAATTTTTATTTTTCAAGAAAAAAGGACCGCTATGTTCTATCTGTTAATAATTATAGCCGCTATATTTTTTATTGCCCATGTGGTGCTGTTGCTGGCATCGTTTTCGGGTTCTAAGCTGTTATCTAACCGTTACTTTTACTCACATCTCACTTTATGGATAACAGGTATTGTAGTATTTACGATGGCTATGCTGTATAGCGGCAGCAATCAATCCGGTTTTCTTGATTATTTCGATACGCCTTTCAAAAAAGGGATGATCCTGGTGGCAACGTTTGCGTTGTCGCTTGTGGCGCATTGTACTGTTCGCTTCCTGGTGTTGCCTATGATGAATAGATCAAACGGGTAAAAAATATTTGTCTACAGGGTATCCTGCTCTTCAAACTCAGGCTCGGGTTCTGGCTCTGATCTGGTTGCTTTTACAGCTTTGCTATCATTTAAGCCATAGGGGTCGACCAGTTTGGTAACATGTCTGTTCAGCGCGCCTACCGTATTCAGTTTGTCATATACGTCGTCCGGGATAGCTATTTTGAATTCTTTTTCGATACTTACTATCAGTTCGGTAAAATCCAATGAATCAACTTCCAGGTCGTCCTTAAAAGTAGCATCTTCGGTTATTTGCGATTCATCATTACCTAATTTATCCTTGATAAGCCGGCGGATCTTTATTTCTATTTCACTATTCATAATTTCAATACAAAGGTACAACGACACACTTGCCAATTGTGTGCCGCTTTAACCGGAAATTGTAACAATTTGCTTTCTGAACGACATTTTTACGAAGCGTACAAGATGCCGGTTACCGGGACGCGGCCTGTTTTTAACTTTTAGATTAAGAATCAAAGAATAAATAAATTAACGGCTGCGTATAAACTATATTTAACCATAGCAAATTTACAGTTTCAATATAAAGCGACTGTTAAGCGGAGAAGCACTATGCACCTTTAATTTCAGATATGACCAAGCCGCGGCAATATAAATTCAAAGCGACGATATACAAAAACGGTATCAATTTTTGTGTTGATGTGCCTGCGGCGATCACGTCAGCGTTTACTGCTGTTAAGGGTTATATCCGGATAAAAGGAACCATTAACGGCTTCCCTTTTACCAAGTTCCTGGTGCCGGTAAAAGGCGGCCCTTACCGCTTGTTTGTAAATATGGGAACCCTTAAAGGCGCCAAAACAACAACCGGCGAAACGGCAGAATTTGTGATAGAGCAGGATGAAGAAGTCCTTGAAAAAGACTTCCCGATGCCTGAGCAATTGGCGATGCTGCTAAAAGAAAAAAAACTTACCGAAGCATTTAACGCGCTAACCTATCACCAGCGGAAAGATGTGCTCCGCTACCTCAACAACATTAAAACTACTGAAACGCTGGAAAAGAACATACAAAAAGTAATAGCGCAGCTGGAAAATAAACCTGTTGATGGCCCTGTGCCCATCTCCATTAAATTATAAGCTGCATTTCCTTAAGCTGTTTTATAGGGCCATAAGCGGCTCATCCAGCTTTTCTCGAATTCCGCCATTTGAGGTTTTTTGCTGATGACAACGAGATAATATTGCTTTCGCCGCGCAAGAAATTTATTGTACAGATCTTCAGCATGAGCGTTGTTTACTGCATTTATAGTTTCGCTGCCGATGTGGCCGTCAACCGTTACGCCGGCCACTTCCTGCAGAAATTTTGCAGCGGTGCCGGTGCCGCAATTTACGGCAGTATCAAAAACCTGGTTGGCTATCTGATGGTCGCTAATGAGGCCGGTTTGGTTCACGTCCCAATAATTGATTTGATAAAAAGTCATGATCTCCTGCAGTAGTTCTGCGTTGGCATTCAGGGCCGCGTCGAGATCATGCGGGTGTGTGCTTTTTATTTGGTCGATGATGGCCCAGCCTTTCCAGCGGGGATTAAAATTGCGGGCTACGCCTTTAAAGGTTTCGCCTCCCGGGTCGTTGCGGTCATTGGAATAACCGCCTTCTACATGCATAGTTAGCGCGTAAGCATTTGAAAAATTTGCCATATTATGATAAGGTTAGAAATTTATTTAATGAAGATGAATGCCGGAACACGGTCGAATTATTTTTGCTGCGATTTTTTAGGGGATAGCGACCCCTTCAACAACATTACTTTATTTAACAGGTCGAACCAGAAGGGTGCGCCCATGGAGATGGCCAGCGCCGTTAAAAACCAGCCGATGATGTTCTGAAATGTGATACTTTTAAGGTTCTTGCTAAAGCTGCCTTCCCATCCAATCGCCAGTACGTTGTTCACTTTAATATTGGTGCCTACTACTTCCGTTGCCTGTTTAAAAAGCTGGTTATTCAGTTCGCGGGCCTGTTTATCGGCAGCAAGTTTAGTGGCGAGGCTATCGGAGTTTTTACGCAGTTTGGTGAGGCTGTCTATCTTTAACTGCGTTATGTCAATCTCTTCATCAAGCCTGGGGTGTGTTTTTTCAAAATCGCCGGCCTGCTGTACCACCTGCGCCCGCAGTTTTGGATTATTCTCTAATAGCTGCACGATTTTTATCGTGTCGACATTAAAGCCGACCGATATGAGCAAACCCACGCCTAACAGCAATATTTGCGTGTACTTTTTATACCACCCGGTTGTCCTGTCCATGGTTTCGTTAAACCATTGCTCCAGATTAAGCTTAAATACGTCGGGGTTACATTTGGCATCCGACCAAACCGAATTCAGGTAAGTATCCGTTTGATCGCAGATCACCGTCTTATCATCCCAGGCTAATTTTTTTGTACTAAGGCTGTTTTGTATCGATGCGGCATCATTGGCGCCGCAGTTAGAATTTTGCCCCCGAAGCAGATCGATCATTACCTTCGAAAATGTATCAGGTTTAATGTACGCCGGCTTATTCTTTAACGGCCAGGGCCATGGGCTATCGGCAAGATATTTTATTAAAGGATGGTTATAAAATGCATCGCTTAGCGCGGTGTTATTTTTACTGTCATCAAGCATACGCCTGATCGCTTTTTGCAGCATAAAGCTCCGCAGCCCGATATTGGTTGCCAGGATCTCCTCCAGCAATGTACCCAACAGGCTGTACAGCAGATAAATGAATATCAATCCGATAACTACGTCGAGTGCTACGTTGTTAAACATTTTTTGAAGGTATAGGAGAACTTATGTTGGCGATGTTGTTTAACTAAGATACGAAGAAATGGTTAGATCTGCAAGGGCTAGTGTGTAAATATATCATCCGCTTAAGCACGCGACCCGGTGGACTCACCCCGACGAGGCTCCGCCCGTCGACCCTCTCTCTTGCTTCGCGAAAGAGGGTAAAGCCATAATACTTTCACAAAATATTTCCGTGTAATGCTGTAGCTACCCTCTTTCCGCGAAGCGGAGAGAGGGTGGTCAAGCGATAGCGATGACCGGGTGAGTCCACCGGGTCGCGTGCAATATCCGCTGTACGGATTAGCGATTTGTCATTGCTCTTCTCCACAGGACTCCGTCGAACAGAGCCTGTGGTTATAAATTCGGCATGACGGTTTTTTTATATCACAAACGAATTTTCCCCCGCCTTCAAAGGATAGACCTTCGCTTTCCAAACCAAGATCCCCGAGGTATTTTTAGGCAGTGTGATCGCAATTTTCCACCTGCTGTTTTCCAGCTTGTATTGTACGGATACCTTTCCGTTCGGGTGCGGGATCTCGCCGCTTACGTTGGTGATGTTACCTAAATGCGGTTCGACCTTTACCTTGCTGAAGCCCGGCGCGTAGCTGTCGATCCCCAGCACGGTTCGGAAGAATTCGATATTCGGACTGCTTCCCCAGGCATGGGCATCAGAGCGGGTGGTGGCCACGTCGGAGTACTCGGCCCAGGTGGTCAATCCCCATTTGATGTTCTCGCGCCATTTGTCCAGCCAGCTGATATAATCATTGCCCAAACCGCCTTTTATGAGCGCCTGGTGCAGGTAATATTTAAAATAAATGCTGCATTGCGTAAGCGTACTATCGGTAAGCATTTTATGGCAGATGCCCGCAACCTGCGCCGGGGCAGCAGTGCCTGTAAGGATAGCCAGTGAATTGGCGTGCTGCGAGTAGTCTTTCTTTAAGATATTATCGGCATATAATCCTTTTGCCGCATCCCAGTATTTGCGGTTGATGGTGGCTTTTAGCTGTGCGGCTTTTTCGCTGTATAGCTTGGCTAAATCCGGCAGACCGACCTTGGCTTCCATTTCTGCTGCCCATTGGTAGGCCCAGAGTAATTGCAGGTCGTATATGGCTGCGCAGCCGTCGGGGCCGTCTATCCCACCCGCAAAATTGCCCGACCAATCCACAAATGCCCAATACGGCGTATTTTTTACCGAACCGTCGGGCAATTGGTATTTACTGAAGAAATCGAGCACAGCGCGTTCGCCAACCAGCTTGTCTTTGATGAAATCGTTGTCGCCGCGGTACATCCAGTAATCGTGCAGCATGCAGATGTACCATAACGAAAACGTGGAGATGATCTGCGTGCCATTGGATGGGTAACAGCTGCGGGTAACGCCCTCGGCAAGGCGCGAGTGGTCCATCATGGTGAGCGCGCTGCGTGCAAGGCGGTCGTCGCTGGTGTTGTAATAGGAGATAAGGGCCTGGATGCGGGTATCGCCGATGTATTGCAATTGCTCGTAATACGGGCAATCGGTATAGGTTTCCCAGGCATTGAGCCGTGCCGTGCGCCAGCCAATGTCCAGGATCTGTTTGATGGTGGTATCGCTGCTGTTAAATACGGCAGTGCGCTTGAAAGGATAGGCGGTGAACGTGCCGTAAATGTCGTCGATCACCAACGGCTGATCTTTTGTATGCACGATAACCCGCAGGTAACGATAAGTGCGGAAGTTAAGCGTAGTAAATGATTGGCTGGTTTGCCCGTTGGAGATAAGGCTATCGATCCGGCCTATAAACTCTTTGCCTTCCACATCATTACGGTTGCCCTTGCGCCTGCCGTTGCTGCCTTTTTCAAACATCGATTCGGCATAACCTAAGGAGATGCCGGCATCCTTGCCACCGCTGAAATTAAGGGTTACATAGGCGTTGGTTTCAACCGTTTGGTCGAGCAGTAAAACGGCCGTGGTATTGGCAGGGATAGTTACCGCCGTTTTTGTTGCCGGGAACCCTGCAGGTGCATTCACGCCCGCTGCCATACGCAAAGCGGGGATACGCTGGTAAACCATTTCACGCGGTAAGAGCGGCGAAGGCACCAGGTTCCAGTCGCTGCCCCACGACATGCCTTTCAGTTTGCCGTCACCCACTTTGTTGGCGGAGGGCCAGGCGCTGTCGTCGAAATTTGCTGCTGTCCAGTCGGCGGTAACGGCCTGGTTCATGTCTACCATTTCGCCCCTGCTGGCAGCGAAAAAATAGCCGGGGATGAGCTGATGGCCGTTATCGCGGAAGCATTTCCACGAGCGGTTGGTATTCAGCAGATCCTCAGCAGGCGTGTTGCCCTGGATGATGAACGCGGTACGGATGGTCACCTGTGCGGCAGGGCGGTATTGCGCCTCGTTCCATACCAATGCGGCTATAGTGTTTTTGCCTTTGGTGAGATATGGCGCAAGATCGACGGTTTCATATTCCCAGTAATAGCTGTCGCTGCGTGCAGGGCCTAAGGAGATGAGCGCGCCATTTACGTACAGCTTGTAACGGTTATCTGCCGAAACATGGATGATGAACGATGCGGGCTTATCGGCAAGATCGATACTTTTGCGGAAATAGTAAATGCCGTATTCGGTACCGGGATCATTAGGGGCGGCTATCCAGCCGGCATTCCACGGACGGCTGTTGAGGGACTGCGTAGTGTTTTGGGCGTATGTACCGGCTATAGGGAGCAAGCTCAGCAGTACGAACAGGTATCTCACAATAGGTTTCATGAAAAAGAAATCAGGGTTTATAATGGACTGCAAATTATGTTACTGAATCGATTTAACCATCCTCAACTGTCTTGAAATTTGAGGGTTTGGATTATGGTTAAAGATGGTAAATTTGGTGGAGGGGGTTAGCGTGAGTGGCGAGAGCGGTGGCCAGCGATGGGGCAATTGATAAACAGATACCGTCTACCTAACTATACAAAGTAGAAATATGAATAAAGTTGAATTAAGATTTCAGGATAAGAGTATTAGTAGAGGAAATGATTTGGTATATCCCAAATCAACCGCAATTGAATTTATTAAAGAATGTCAAAAAGAAAACATTCAGATACTTGGCGTTGATGCGTTTATAATCAAAGAAAATTTTCATCAACCCAGCCTGGACAATAGTATCGATTTTACATTATCACCGTATAAAAATGCTTCAAAGATGAATACTTGGGAAATTGCCATTGGTTTTTTAAACGAAAGAAACAATGAATTTTTTTTTGAAATTGTTTGTGATAATCCCTAATTCTGGCGTGAATATGACCTCTATCTCAACACTGGCGCGAGTTTGAAGACAAGGTTTTGTGTAAATGCGACTCGTGACTAACTTGCTCTATGAAACCTATTTGATTGATAAGGCACGAGTACTCAGCGCTTTTGGCCATCGCTGCATACTCACGCCAGCGCAGGAGGAGGTATTTCAAAATAAACAAAAGATACAATGACTTATCGAAAAAGTAAAGAATTATTGAAAATTGGAATTTGCTTGATCTTTTTTTGTATCGGGTGTGGAAATCCTGAAACTAAGGATTCTGATTTTAGCTCCTTCGCAAACACCGTCCCGAATGATTATTTGCAACTACTGCACATTAACAAATGTTGTGACAATCATGAAAAAAACATTGTTTTTCATAAGACTACCATGAATAAATATCGTAAACCAATCAGTTGTTTTTTCTTCGCAAAAGATTACTATTTGCAGGTTTACATGGTAGATTCTCTATTTACAGGGTCATTAAAAAATGTAATAAAAGAATCATATTCAGATACTAACATGTATTTTTATACTACGTATTTAACAGACAATATTACCGACATGTCTTTTAACTATAAACACACTAAACCGGAAGTTCCAAAAAGGATTTTCATAAACATTAATGGTATCGATACAAAAACTGAACAAAAAGATGATACCACTGCCTGTTATTACTCGCGCTGTACCAACTTTTGGATTAAATATAATCCAAAAGAGGTAAGTGATGTCTTTGGTAATTTGAAAAACAGCACCCAGTCTCCTATTTCCTTAGAAATACTGTTTTTAAAGAGAAAAAATAAGCTTTTTTTACTGATGCTTTCCGGTGTAAATAGTTCCATTTCGCTTAACAAAGGCGTTTTGCAAAGTATTGTTGAATAGTCAGGTAGCTAGGCGCTTCGCTCTACGTAGTTTGCTGTGCGAATGTCCCCGGCTAAAATGTTGCTTTGCAGCCTATCGCGCTCCGTTTACCCACCCCGACTTCGCTAAGCCGCTTGTCGGCCCTCCCTTTGCTTCGCACAAGGAGGGCAAGCACATTTTTTCGCCCTGGTTTGCTGTGCGAATGTCTCTGACTTCGGACGATTATAACCACCAGCCCGCGTTAGGGATGGCAGTGGATACCGGCACTTCGGGGCCTCAGTGTGACAAGCCGTGGCTAATGCCTGCGCAGTATGAACGGACAGCCCGGGCCGCTATGGGGCCTGGGTGCGGCCTGCGGCAACGCCCTCAACACTATTTTAAACCCATGCCGACACTATTTTGCCAGTCTCGCCGGCCACCAATGGCGTAGCAGGTGTAGCAATATACCTGCGAAATGCTACACAACACACAGAAGAATGCTACGAAATGCTACACTTTGCTACAGCAGGCATTTTATTAATTGCCTGATATTCAGATGCTAATAAAACCTTAGAATTGAAAATTGGCACAAATTAAATACTACACTTTTTGGTAGAAAAGCGGCACTCCAATGGTAGTCCGGGATGTGAAACTTCCGGAGTATAGTATTAGTGTATTTATAAGCCACGATTCTACCGATCCTTACATAGCATATCCGTCCCTATGGCCCACAATCTTAAATTTAAGATACCTTTGTGCCTTATTACCATAGCTATGAAATATAAATTAGGCGATTTTGTGCGGTTTGTTGATGAAAAAATGGAAGGCTTTGTAACCCGTATTATCGATGAGCAGATGATAGGCGTTACCGGCGACGACGATTTTGAGATCCCGGTACTGGCAAGTAAGGTTACATCCGTACATGGTTATGAACCAGCCGGAATGAAGAATAACATAAATAAAGATAGTGTAAACGTTGCACAGATACCCGCTGCTGAGTTTGAAACCAAAGGGATCTATCTTGGCGTGGTTAGTGATCCTAAAGCAAACGCTGTTGTACATTTTTATTTGCTCAACAATACTTCGTACCAACTTTTAACCGCCTTAACTACCGAAAAACAACAAGTGTATAAAGGTGAATTTGCAGGCTTAACAGGTCCGAAATCGAGCGTTAAAATTTATTCGGCCCAGTTAGCCGATCTGCAGTTATGGCCTGCATTTATTTTCAATATCACATATTACACCACACAGAATATTAAACCGGCAGCCCCTGTCGTTTTTAACAATAAGTTTAAAGCTAAAGACTTTTCGGGCGCTAAAAAGAAACTCCCTTTATTGAATGAAATGGGTTGGTTAATACAGCTGGATGAACCCGAACTGATCATTGACGCACAAAAATTAAAGGAAAGCTTTTTTAAACCCGCTGAAGAAAAAAACGAGATCGAAAAACCAGCCGCCGAAGTTGACCTGCACATTGAAAAGCTGCGCGATGATTACCAGCTTTTAAAAAACAGCGAGATAATGGATATTCAACTATCGAGGTTTCACAAGGCGCTGGATGCTGCCATTGTACATCAATTACCAGATATGGTGTTTATACACGGTGCAGGCAACGGCATACTAAAACACGAGCTGCACAAAGCACTAAGCAAACACCCCAAGGTTAAAACTTTTATGGATGCCCATAAAGAAAAGTTCGGCTATGGCGCTACCAAGGTGATATTTAAGTAATACAACCCCTCCCTCCGGGGCGTGTATGCAGGGTAGTTTGCGGGAAAGGCTACCGGGCAGGATCTGGTTTGGAAAAAGATCCAATAACGTATAGACTGCGAAGCGGAATTATTATTTCTATTGCGCTGTTTTCGCGTATAATCCTATTAACTCACCCTGGGCCAATACGTGTCCCTGCATGGCTTTCTCCAGGCCGGCTTTGTCTGTATTGCTATCGAGGGTTAATTTGCTGTCAAGCGCGTACACCATGAAATGGTAATGATGCGATCCTGTAGGTGGGCACATGCCTTTGTAGCCAGGTTTGTTGCCGCTGTTTAAGCCCTGTGTTGCCCCTTTAAAATCTTCGGGGATATTGCCATCCGGCGGAAGGTTGAATACGATCCAATGTGTTACGCCGCCGGGTCTTGCCGCATCTGGATCATGCACAATAACAGCCAGCGACTGCGTGCCCGACGGCATACCGCTAATCTGCAATGGCGGGCTTACCTCAGCACCCTGGCAAGTGTATTTTGCAGGTATCATGCCGTCCGCCTTAAAGGCCGGGCTTGTTACGGTTAAGGTAGCCGGAACAGTAAGGGCCATAAAGGCAATCACAATTAGCGGCAATGCAAAAATTACCGTTCTTTTAAATAGCTTATTCATATCGGGTTGATTTTATTCTTCCGTGTCTTTAAATGTTTTTAGCTCTTCGCCTTTATGCAGGTGGCGGTTGTGATGCCGCACCTCCGTATTTTCAGTGCCGATGTTTTCTTCGGCATTGGTTTCATCTATTGCTTCATCCAATGTTTCATTTTCGCGGCCATTGCCGGCCGGTTTTCCCTTGCGGTGTATCGTTGATACATTTTCATTCTTTGCCATAATGGATCGTTTTATAGTATAAAGCTTATCCGCCTGAAATGTTTTTATTATTGCTCGCGAGCTATTTGCAGATCATGATTTTATTGAAGATATCTGTTATCTTTAACGTATCAAACCAACCTGATTTCATGAAGATCACGATCATTTTTTCGCTTTTGGCGTTACTATATACCGGGGCGAATGCACAGCAAGTTACCCATTTAAAAAAGGCCGCTGTCCCGGCAGCGATGAAATATCATGGCCCTTTTACCGATGCCATACGCTACCAGGATAAGGAGGGCACACATGTGGTGATCATTACCCAGGATGTGACCGCCCAACCTGCTGATGATGATGAAAGTGTTTACACAGGTATATTACATGCGTGGAGCTATTTGCAATCGGGCAATAGCGTACAGCTTTCGTGGCAGCTGAACGATAATGCAGGCCCCTGTGGTGGGGATGTCGACGTTAAATTCCGCCCGGGAAGCTTATCGGTAACCGACCTTGACCATAACGGCCTGGCAGAAGTTTGGCTGGTGTACCGGGTGTCCTGTCATGGTTTCCAAACACCAAGCCCGATGAAGGTGATCATGCATGAAGGCGCGCAGAAATACGCCATGCGCGGAACGACCAAGCTAAAACTAAAAGTTACGCCGGTGCAATATAAAGGCGGCGATTATGTATTCGACGAGGTGTTTAATGCCGCACCTCAAACATTCCGCGATTATGCTAAAGGACTTTGGGTGAAGAATTGGGATGAGGTGGCATTGTATTGAGGGATTGGGGTATCGCAGAAAAAATTATATAATCGGAACCAATTGTATTTCAGATGGCGCATCCATATTAATTTTCCTATATTCATATCCACCTTTAACCAGGTATTTACTTAAACTATCCTTGTGGATCAAAAAATTGCCGATCAATTACATGCTGACGGACTGATCAGCGATGAATCTTATGCCAGGCTTAACGCGCAACGGCTCAAGCCCCTGCTATCTGTTCACTGGGATGTAAGGACACTGCTCTACCTTGGTATTTTACTTTTAACTTCCGGGCTGGGCATCCTGGTTTATAAAAATATCGATAGCATAGGGCATGTTGCCGTACTGGCATTTATCGCGCTTGTTTCCATGGCATGTTTTGGTTATTGCTTTAAAAATAAAGCGCCATTCAGTACTATAAAAGTACAAGCGCCAACCAGCTTTTTCGACTACATTTTATTGCTCGGTACACTCTGCCTGCTCATTTTTATCGGCTACCTGCAATACCAGTATAAAGTATTTGGCGTGCATTACGGCATGGCTACATTTATACCTATGTTGCTGCTGTTTTACATAGCGTATGATTTTGATCATATCGGGATACTCAACATGGCTATTATTAACCTTGGGCTTTGGATGGGCGTAACCGTAACGCCTAAACAATTACTTGCTGAAGGCACGTTCAATAATGAAACCATTATATATACCTACCTGGGGTTTGGTCTGCTGCTTATAGCTATTGCATGGCT
>Ga0206937_10173_pt1 | contig 18777 bp, 13 predicted proteins | sample Alteio_BWOrgHeat_11_FD_152923 | JGI IMG/M metagenome (GOLD analysis project Ga0206937, IMG submission 152923) | Enriched cells from forest soil in Barre Woods Harvard Forest LTER site, Petersham, Massachusetts, United States -... | ecosystem: Environmental > Terrestrial > Soil > Temperate forest >... | reverse complement strand
GCAATTCCGCCATTTTCCTGAACCCCCAAATGATAATAAATTTCATTCCGACGAAGGAGGAATCTCTATATAAATAAGAGATAAGGTCTCTTCCGATTGACCATGCTTTTTGCGCTCAACGCAATATGTCCATTTTAGGTTGTAGTATTTTTGCCGCCATGCAATTAAGACTAATATATCGCTTGCCACAGACAAAGATTTTCAGGACTCTTATTTCAATCACTGCAAAAGGGATTAACATCCTGAAAACAGGAATTTCAGGTGTAAATTCATCCATTCGACTGATGACATGTTGGAAAAGGCGAATCAAATCTTTGCCAATGCAAATCAAACATTTGATAATGCGAATCAAATCTTTGCCAATGCAAATCAAACATTTGATAATGCAAATCAAATCTTTGCCAATGCGAATCAAACATTTGATAATGCGAATCAAATCTTTGCCAATGCGAATCAAACATTTGATAATGCAAATCAAATCTTTGCCAATGCAAATCAAACATTTGATAATGCAAATCAAATCTTTGCCAATGCAAATCCATCATTTCACAGCACAAATACTTAAAATGACAATAAAAATGTATGATATAAGACTACAAATGATGAATTGCATAATTAATAAAATAGAGAAACTTTAATCCCGATTAATCGGAATATAACTTATAAATTAAACATTAAATAAATTATTAAAATTAAAATCAATAAAAGTATGGAAAAAGAATTGAAAAATCACCCGGGATTGACGATGACGGAAATCCTGGCACGCCGAAAAGCCAAACGTGCTCTCGGCAGAAGTTACAGGAAAAATGCAAAGGAGAAAAGCGATGATGTATTTATGAAGGTTATCATGCTCTCCATGATAATTGGAGCAGGAGTGGCAGCAGCGAAATTACAGGCAGATGAAGAGAACAGGAAACTTGGGGTAACGCGAAGATTTAAAAACTTTGTGATATTACTGATGTCGGGTACGACAGCAACAATAAAGGCAAAATTGGGTTTTGGCATTAAAACTGAAGACTCGCTGTTTTTAACTAAATCGCAAGCTGTCTATGCCGGATTATTGGCAAATACGGGTGGATTTTTCACACCTGCCTTTCTTCAGATGGCTTTGTTGAATACGCAAAACGGAGATTTGGCTACAGCAATTGAAAACATGGAGGCAGGAGTATTGGGTGCTGAGGGTGCAAAGAAAAAAGCTAAAAATAAAGTTTATGCTACTCTGAAACTGGCTTTGGCTTATGTAAATTTTTTGGCTGCTAATAATCAACCCGACGCTGTGGAATTTATAAATCAGGCGAAAATGATGGTTATCGGAGCACCTGCATCGAACAAACAAAATATGGGTGCTAAATATGGTCTGTCAACAGGTGAAGTTATATTAAGTACCCTGGCAGAAAAAAATGCAAAAGGAAATTATATTAAAACCAGTTACCTGTTTCAATATTCCGTTTCTACAGTTGGTGGCATTATGATATGGATGGATTTACCAACAACCACAGTTGCCCATTTAACAGTAATCGGAATGTCGCTGATACCCATAAGTTTCAGAGTTCAGAAAACCATCCGCGTACTGGGAAAAGATGTAATCATCCCCTGGAGCGCTATAGTGACGATGACGCCGAGATAGTGAACAGTGAACAACTAACAGTTAACAGTATATTGGCACTGTTCACTGTTAGTTGTTCACTGTTCACTGAAAGAAGCCTTTCCGTGGAAGCGGGGAGGCTTTTTTTGTTTCTGTGAATAATAAATGTAGCTTTGCGGCAAATTAATAACAATTTTAAATTTAATGAAATGAAAAAAACAATTACAAACCTTTTTCTTGTTTTAGCCTTCTTTTTTGCGATGAATGCTGATTCCAATGGACAGACGCACCTTTGGGGGACAACAGTTACAGGTGGAGCTCATAATCACGGTACTATTTATAAAATTAAGCTTGATGGATCAAATTTCCAAACACTTTATTCTTTGGATTCAATAACAGGATATTGGCCATTTGGAAAGTTATTAATGGCAAATGATGGGAATTTATATGGAATGACAGCTTTTGGGGGAGCTTATAATAATGGTGTTATTTACAAATTTAATCTAATGACAAACATCTATACTGATATATATGATTTTGATGGAACAGGCGGCATCCAGCCCTATGGAAATTTAATTCAAGCTACAGATGGTAACTTATATGGATTAACAAGTGCAGGTACAATTAGTAATTTTGGAACATTATTTAGTTTTGATATTACCACAAATACATATACTAAATTAGTTGATTTTATCAGTTCCAACGGTCGTTATCCATTTGGCTCATTAATGCAATCCAACAATGGAAAATTATATGGAATGACTAATCAAGGTGGCGATTCATCAGTATGCTTTTCCGGTTGTGGAGTAATATTTAGCTTTGATATTTTTACAAATACATATTCTGATTTGTCAAATTTTAATATTAATTTAATTGGTGCGGATTCTTTTGGAAGTTTAATTGAAGCAAGTAATGGTAAATTATATGGAATGACAAATCAAGGTGGACCTCCTCAAGACAGAGGTGTTATATTTAGTTTTGATACTACTACAAACAGTGCTGTGAGTTTATTTCATTTCAATGATACTTTAGGAAGAAATCCACGAGGTAGTTTGTTCCAATCAGCCAATGGTAAATTGTATGGACTCACAAGAACAGGCGGAATGAATAATATGGGAGTATTATTCAGCCTTGATCCTGCCAATAATCTTTATACAAAGTTATTGGATTTAGATAGTACTAATGGGAAGCTTCCTTATGCGGGTTTAATGCAAGCAAGTAATGGCAAATTATATGGAACTACACATTGGGGCGGAACAGGTGATAGCGGTGTTGTATTTGGTTTCGATATAAATAATAATACAAGTACAGTTCTTTTAAATTTTAATGGAATTAATGGCGCTTTTCCTGAATCTGATTTTATTGAAATACCCGATAGTTTAACAAATGGTATCAACCAACTCCCCAATAAAGAAACAATAATGATTTATCCAAATCCTGCCACCTCAACACTCACTCTTCATTCTCCATTCTCCATTCTCCATTCTCAATTCATTATTACAAATATATTGGGAGAAGAAATCTATCATCAAGTAATAAATAACTCAACTCAAACAACCATAGATGTTTCTCAATGGAGCAACGGAGTTTATTTTTACCAGATACGAGGTGATAAAGAAACTTTGCAGGGGAAGTTTGTCATTGAGAAATAAGGAGTCTTATATCTAAAATAAAGAAAACCTTTATGTAAATTTAAAGTTTTTTTTGTTTTTGCTGTAAATATTAATTGTATCTTTGTAACAGATATAAAATATAATGCAGATGAGGATATTTAAAATTTATCTTTTATCAATTGTGACGCTATTAATTTTCAACAATGTTTCTGTCGGACAAGTACTCTGTATATACTGTTATGACCAGAATGATTCCATAAGTTCTAATGTTAACAATCTTATTGTGAATGGTGGGTTTGAGAACACAAACTGTATTGCAAATTATCTTTCAACAAGCGTATTTTGCCCTAATTCAATGCATTATTCATGTGATATTGCAAACTGGATTTGCACAGGAGGAGGAACAAATACTTACTGTCAGATGATGGATAGTGTACACTGCACAATTGTGGAGGGACATAAGGCGGTTTATTTTGGAAACAATCTTTGTAATGCCTGCTCAAATACAAATTATGATACTTCATGCTTAAACGATTTGAACTGTACTGTTGCTGGTATCCCACAAGGGTTTCCTGTGGCTATATTGCCTGGTTATGGAGGAGATACCGGCGTTAGCTTACAACAAACAGTATCAGGGTTGACAATAGGAAATACTTATGTATTGGAATTTTGGGCAGGTGGAGAATGGGGATATACTCACAGTGGATTATTTGCTGTTGACGTGGGGTTTGGAGATACACTTATGAGGAATAAATCTACTGATACTGGTTCTATCGGAACCAGATTTATTATTGAATTTAATGCCGTATCAAACTCGCACACAATCAAATTCACTAACTGGGGACATATAAGTTCTTATAGTACGGAATTAGTTTTGGATGATGTAAAATTATATACATTAGCAGAATTAAATGAAAGTGTAAATCGTTGCTCTCTCACAGGAATTAATGAGATGGATTATGATAAAGGAACCTCCATTTATCCCAACCCTTCCAATAATTCAATTACCATTTCACCTAAATCGGCAATCGGAAATTACGAATTAATTATTACGGATGTATTAGGTAATGAAGTCTATTCTCAACCTATCAACAATTCAAATAATTCAACTATAAATATTTCCCAACTAATCAACGGAGTTTATTTTTATCATATTCGCAATGATAAAGAAAAATTGCAGGGGAAGTTTGTTGTGGAGAAATAGGAACGAACTTAATGCATCCCTTTTGCAGCTAAATACCTTTCTGCATCAATAGCTGCCATACAACCTGTTCCTGCGGCAGTAACTGCCTGGCGATAAACATGGTCGGCAACATCCCCTGCTGCAAAGACACCTTCAATATTTGTTTTGGTTGAGCCCGGAATAGTTCTTAAATATCCATTCTCATCCATATCAAGGATTCCTTTAAAGAGTTCTGTGTTGGGCTGATGACCGATGGCTACAAAGAATCCGGTTACATCTAATTTCCTATCTATCAAGGTTTTTGTATCATATACTAATACACCTTCAACAGTCTTATTGCCAACTACTTCTTTCGTCTGGGTGTTATATAAAACTTCAATGTTTTTTGTATTAAGAACCCGATGTATCATTGCTTTCGATGCACGCATTTCGTCACGACGAACAATCATGTAAACCTTTTTGCAGAGTTTAGCGAGATAGGTAGCCTCTTCGGCAGCAGTATCTCCGGCACCAACAATTGCAACATCTTGTCCTTTGAAGAAAAATCCATCGCATACGGCGCATGCAGAAACTCCAAAACCATTCAGTCGTTGTTCTGATTCTAATCCTAACCACTTGGCTGATGCTCCAGTAGCAATGATAATTGTATCGGCGTGGATGGGAGTTGTTTCATCAATAATAACTTTATAAGGCTGTGAAGAAAAATCAACGGAGGTTGCATATCCCCAACGAATATCGGAACCAAATCTTTCTGCCTGTGCTTTGAAATCTTCCATCATCTGTGGTCCCATTGTTCCTTTCGGATAGCCGGGATAGTTTTCCACTTCTGTTGTAATTGTTAATTGCCCTCCGGGTTGCAATCCTTGGTATAAAACCGGTTTCATATCTGCGCGAGCAGCATAAATGGCAGCAGTATATCCGGCAGGACCGGAACCGATGATGAGACATTTTACTTTTTCGGGTTCAGTTGTCATTGTTATTTATTATTTCGCAATTATCGTATCATAAACAGCACCATATCCTCCCCAAATTCCTAATCCTCCGACTATATTACTTTTTATCGTTATGGGCGATGCAAAAGGATTTCCACTGCTTTCGGCGGCAATTCCTTCGGTGTTCCAGAAATCGAAATGGGGTCTGTCAATACTTATGAATTTAAAAATTATCGTATCGCCTTTTACAAATAATCCTCGCTCTATATTATGCTCATCAGCATTGGTATCATAAGGAACATGCCCTCTGTCGAAATCAAAACTCGGCGTCGTACCGTTGAATATCTTATCGGTAAAAACAGAATTAATATCGGTCAGAAAATCTTTATCCTTTATGCTGCTATCATAGGGAGTGTGGTAGTGACTGATTCTTTTTGTCATAAAACGATAACTGTTTCCTAATGTATCGGGGTCTTTAAATCGTGCCCAGACATATCCGAGGCTATCTAAATTCTGCTCTACTTTAAACCATGTGCTATCAGGTACAACAGGTATTGGAATCGAAGTATAAGCGGTAACCGTTTGTCCATTAGCTGTAATCTTTAAAGAATAAAAATGATTTGGCTGACCAATGATTTTACTTCCCTTGTAAACCAATGGAAAATAGGGGAAATTATTGAAATCAAGGGTAAAAGTAAGCGTATCATAAATCACTCCATCGGACACAACAACAGTGGCATTAGCAATGATATAGCTGAGAAGCGTGGCAGTATCGGTAGGGGCAAAGTAGGAAGAATTTTTGGTGAGATGAACATAAGCATATTGCCCGTTTTCGATGTGCCCCTCTACAACCAATAAATCGGGAGGCTGAGGGAAATTGACGGTAATATCCCTTTCGCAACTTATGAAAGAGATAGTGATGAGGATTAATATTAACTTTTTCATTGCATTAAATATTGAAAAACGACATGAAATTATTCAATTTGTACACAAATTTGATGGTTCCAGTCATGACTTCTATGGTTCCAGTCATGACTTGCACGGTTCCAGTCCTGACTTTCTCGGATAAAGTCCTGACTTTCTTGGTTCCAGTCCTGACTTTTTCAGTTAAAGTCTTGACTTCCTTGGATAAAGTCATGACTTCTATCGTTCCAGTCATGACCGGAAGGACTAAAGTCTTATCATTTTGACTCAAAATTCTTCTTTTTATATCTGTTTTATCAACCAAAATCATCGTTTCCATAAGCTTAAAACTTAAAATTCCATGTTACAGATGGAAGAATTGGGAAGAGAGAAACCTCCTTTTCGGTCAATTGAAGCGTGCCGAAAGCAACGCTTCCGGTTTGTGCCGGATAGATGAAATAGGGGTTATGCCGATTATAAGCATTATAAATAGAAAATGTCCAGCTCGATTGGTATTTTTCATGTTTTTTACGGATATAGGTGGCAGATAAATCCAAACGGTCATAGGGCGGAAGGCGGTAATTATTCCGCTCACCATATTCGGGAACTATCCTGTTTTCGATGATATAACGACCTGTTTCGACAGTGAGCGCATCGCCCGTTGCAAAAACAAATTGAGATGAAAATGCCCAATGCTGATTGAAATTATAAGTCCCAACAACCGATAAATCGTGCCTTCGGTCGTATTTTGACGGAAAGGTCATGGAATCATTGTTGGCAGGGAAGTTTCGGAACGAATATGCCAATGTATATCCAATCCAGCCGGTGAATTTGCCAACGTTCTTTTTGATAAATAATTCCACGCCATACGACCATCCTTGCCCGAAAGTAAACGATTTATCGAAGTTATCCATATAGCTATCCTGGTAGGTAGAGCCATCCTTGTAATCAATCATGTTTTTCATCGTTTTATAATAAACTTCGACCGAAGTTTCAAAGGCATCTTGCTTGAAATTCCTGAAATATCCCAGTGAATATTGTGTGCCGATTTCAGGCTTTACCAATGACGAACTCGGCACCCAAACATCAGTGGGCAATGTTACCGTTGATAGCGATGCGAGGTGCATATATTGGTCGTTGATAGTATAAGCCGCTTTGATTGAGGAGTGCAAATTTAATGAATATCGGATAGAAAACCGAGGTTCCAATCCTTGATAGAAGCAAACGGTTTTCCAAGGGGCGGTATAGGTTGTGTCGATAATTTTCCCGCTATCATCATGCCCATAGCGATAAAACGGACCAATTTGCTGAAATCCTGAATAACGAATACCGCCGTTTAATTTGATTCTATCCGTCAAATCGAAATCATCAGAAAGATACAAGGCAACTTCATTTGCATAAAGATGATTGATTTGAGATGGGTCGAAAGTTACACTTCCTGAAGAACCGGTAACGCTGCTTGGCGAGAAGATATGATAGGTATAATTGGCTCCGAATTTAATATTATGCCTGATTGTTGGATAATAATTCAAATCCCATTTGGCGTTGATATCGCGGATTCCTGAAAACAGATTAAACGTAAACTGGTCAGCAGTGAAGGTAGATTGAAACTGATAATCGGTATAGATAACCGAAGTATTCATGAACAATTTATCATTGAAAAGATGATTCCATCGAGCCGTGAGCGTGGCATTTCCCCAAGGAACGTTAACGCTGAAACCGGTTTCGGAATTATCGTAAGTAAAAACATCTCTGCCAAAATAACCGCTGAAATATAATTTATCCTTATCCGAAAACTCGTAGTTAAGTTTCACATTCAAATCATAAAAGTAATATCCGCTACCTTTTAATTGCGATGATGAACTGATGAATGGTTTTAACAACACATCAACATAAGTCCGTCTTCCTGAAACTATGAATGAAGACTTTTTCTTTTTGATGGGACCTTGTAATGTTAATCTGGAAGAAATAATTCCAATGCCACCCTCCGCATGAAACTCCTGGTTGTTGCCTTCTTTCATCGTTATATCAAGTACGGAAGCCAATCTTCCTCCGTACTGAGCAGGCATCCCTCCCTTAATTAATTCAACAGAATTAATAGCATCGGAATTAAAGATGGAAAAGAAACCAAAGAGATGAGAGGCGTTATAAACATTGGCTCCATCCAACAAAATCAAATTCTCATCAGGACCACCTCCACGAACATAAAATCCCGAATTGCCTTCACCCGCAGATTGCACGCCAGGCAGCAACTGGATTGTTTTAATAATATCAACCTCACCCATAAAAGCAGGTAAGGATTTAATCTGGTCAATGGATAAAGTTGTTGTTCCCATCTGCGAACCTTGAACGTTTTTATCGCTGCGTTCGCCTGTCACCACAAACTCCTTGGTTTCAATAGGTTTAGGAGCCATATCAACATTCAACCTGATGTTCTTATCCAAAACAACGGTTATTATAGTATCCTTAAAACTCAGGAACGAAAACACGACATTATAAGTTCCCTTATCCAAAGTTAGTGAATAGAACCCGTATTGATTTGCGGCGGTACCCTGAGTTATTTCTTTCACATAAACTCCGGCACCAATCAGTGATTCCCCATTTGAACCATCTTTAACATAACCACTTATCGTAAATTTTTCCTGAGCGAAAGAGTAGGAGAGAGGCAAAATAAAAAGTGCAATAATCAGTACTATCGCTTTTGAAAAGATGTTCATATATTTGAAAAGATAATCATTATGAGTTTTGAGGATGCAAAATTAGCAGAAAGAATGCCGATAAAAAATTTTCATGTTAGATTATCCTTATAATTCCTTAATTTCTAATAAATATAAGATTTTTATTTGATGGGTGCATGTTCCCATTTGATGGGTACGTGTACCGGTTTGATGGGTACGTGTACCGGTTTGGTGGGTACGTGTACCGGTTTGGTGGGTACATGTACCGGTTTGGTGGGTACATGTACCGGTTTGGTGGGTACATGTACCGGTTTGGTGGGTACATGTGCTGGTTTAATGGGTACATGTACCAGTTTGCAGGGGGAATAGATTTTATTGAAGAAAATCTTTACCTATCCTGTTTATTACTACTATTATACTTACCTTTGCGTCCTCGGGGTGTAGCGCAGCCTGGTAGCGTACTTGCATGGGGTGCAAGTGGTCGTGAGTTCAAATCTCGCCACCCCGACAGAATTTCAAAAAGGATAAACGAAGGCTTTCGATATTTTCGGAAGCCTTTTTTATCATTAAAAAGAATTATCTTAACTTTGCACTCGATAAATAAATACATCACTTTCCAACCCTCTGACTGATATTATCGTCTATAATATATCGAAACATATAAATTTAATAAATAATTAAATCTTTAAAGATGAAAAAAATAATACTTATTGCATTGCTTCTTCTAACATTTTCTGGAATAATCATTTCTCAAACATTAGATAACCCCACCATTCCCAAAGACTTAATATCAAACATCAGTTCCCATGAAACATTGGTTGGAGATACTTTGATGCACGGTCAGAAATTTGGTAATCCTGTAATTCCTAATCAGTTAGCAGGAAATCATCATCAAAAAAATGGTAATACCAATTTAGGAGCATCATTTAGCGATACCCTATGCGGTTTAAATTATGTTAAAGGAAGTGTACTGATAGAAACACGATATAATTCCTATACTACCACCGGAACTCTTGGAAGTGGATTTCCTGCTAATATTACTATTTCGGGTTTATCCCCTTGTAATATAATCAAAGCTTTCATTTATTATGATGTTTCTTATGTTTCCGGTGATGATTCAACGGCGCAAGTTGTTTCGCTTACCAACCCGAATGCGGTAACTAATAATTACACATCGTCCAATATCGGTTCTTCGATTGCTAAATGTTGGGGTGAGCTTGGAACATGGGGTTTTCGAGTGGATGTAACCGGAGCTATATCGGGAAATGGCGTTTATACCATTAACAGCATAAGTGGGCTTACAACGCCTAACTGGTCGGTTGATGGTGCTACGCTGTTAATTATGTACAGAGACCCTGCAGCCACTTATATGGGAAATATGTATCTTGCGGATGGATGCTGGACAGTAGATGGTGGTTCAATGAGTTATACACTTGGTGGTTTTAATACTTGTGATACACCTTCCTATGCTCATGAGTTTAGTATCGTTGCGGATATGCAGGATAATGTTGCCAGTAACCACCTTACAATATTTGATAACATCAATTACGGCAGCACTACAAGCGGCTTTCGTAATTCTTTTTATAATTTTGATGATACTCTTGTTCCTATTACTTATGCTCAAACAACTTCAATTTGTGGTTATAATACCGGTGGTGACTGTTATTGCTGGATTTTAACAGGATTATATTATCAAACAACCTGTACTACCTGTACCCCTGATACTTCTCATTTAACGCTATCCCCATCCTCTAATCCGGCTTTCTGTGATTCAGCAAATGGATCTGCTTTCGTTGTTGCGTCCGGAGGGACCGCTCCATATACTTATGTATGGAACACCATTCCCGTTCAAACAACTCAAACAGCAACAGGATTATCTGCCGGACTTTATTCTGTAACTGTTACAGATTCAACGGGTTGTAATATAGGGGTTGATACAGTAAGGGTTGATTCAACTTCTTCGGTAATGGTGTCTTTTATGCATAATTCTCTTGCTTGTTATGGCTTGGATACTGGTTGGATTATTGCCGATACATCCGGCGGAACAGGTCCGTTTACATACACATGGTCACCTAATGGCGGAAATGGTTTAACAGCTTCCAATCTTACAGCCGCAACTTATACATTTACGATTACAGATGCTCATGGCTGTGTCCAGGCAGATACAGTTTCGGTTCCATCGCCTCCTCAACTTACCATCAACACAACAAATCTCCAGAATGTCTTATGTTACGGAGGAAATACAGGAACAGATACTGTCTCAGTTACAGGCGGAACACCCGGATATACCTATCTTTGGTCACCAATTGGTCAAACTACTGCAACAGCAACAGGTTTAACTCCCGGTAATTATACCGTTTTAGTAACCGATTCACATGGTTGCACTGCCTTTTCTCCCATTGTTATTATCACTGAACCTCCTCCTTTAACTACAACTCAAAACCAGGTTAATGAGTTGTGTTTTGGTGGTTCAAATGCTTCTGCATGGGTAATTCCTGCAGGTGGAACACCGGCTTATCATTATGTTTGGTCACCCACAGGTGGAAACGGCGCTACTGCTTCCGGTCTTGCAGCAGGAACTTATTCTGTTCTCGTTACCGATGCAAATGGTTGTACTCTTTTAGAAACTTATACTATCACTCAACCAACTCAATTAGACATTACTCCGACACCTTCATCGCAGGTTATTTGCGCTACATTCCCTGCTACTATTGGTGTTAATAGTTCAGGTGGCACTCCGGGATATACCTATCTATGGAGTAATGCCAATACAAGTTCATCGCAATCAGTTACCCCTCTCACAACAACTATTTATTCAGTAACTGTAACCGATGCTAATGGATGTACTTCAGTAACTCATGATACCGTTACTGTCACTCAATTGCCCGTTGTTACTGCTACCTCATCGGCTGTTTGCTGGGGAGATAGCTCCACACTCACTGCCACAGGGGGTCCGACTTATCATTGGAGCAATGGTGCTACCACTCAATCCATCACAGTTTTAGATACCGTAACTACCTATTATACTGTTTATGTTACCGCAAACGGATGTCAGAGTTTAACTGTTACCGATAGCGCAGTTATTCTTGGAAACAAAATAACTGCATCATTCACATCCGATTCAGTAAAAGGATACATGGCTTTGATTGTTAATTTTAGGAATAATTCTACCGGAGCTCCTTACTATTCCTGGAATTTTGGAGATACTTTCTCCACTTCACCGTTCAATCTTGATACCAGTAATCTCCAAAATCCACAACATACTTATGATAGCGCAGGAAATTACATAGTAACTCTTATTGTATATAATCAATGGGGTTGTTCTGATACCGCTACTGAAAACATCACTGTGGAGAAAAAATCCCATTTCAACGTTTACAATGTCTTTACACCAAACGGGGATGGTAAAAATGACCTCTGGATTCCCGATTACTTCAATATCACCTCTGCCCATGTAATTATTTTCAATCGTTGGGGTGAAAAGATTAAAGACTGGACAACCCTCACTGGTTGGGATGGCACCACAAGCGGAGGCAGCATGTGCCCCGATGGAACTTACTATTATATCATAAACGCTACAGGTGTGGATGGAGTTATCTATAATACCCACGGTTATCTTGAATTAATAAGGAGTAAATAAACTCGCCTTTAAAAACTTAAAGAGGCTATATCAATTAAAGATGCAGCCTCTTTTTTGCTCTATCATTGCCAGCAAAGTTGTCATCTTTGCCATCCCATATATCATCTTTGTAGTCCAAGTTGCCATCTTTGTAGTCCAAGATGTCATCTTTGTAATCCCAGATATCATCTGTGATGTCCCAAATTGTCATCTGGGAAACCCCGATTATTATCTGGGGAATCCCGATTATAATTGGTGAAACCCTTGTTTTGCTAAGGTTGCGATTAAAGATTTTAATTAATCAGGTAATTGATTCCGAAGTTTCCTCCAAAAATCACATTACGAGAACTACCTGTGCCTGGTTCTAGTTTCCAACCGGGAGCATTTATATCTAAAAGACTATAACTGCCTCTCAATCCGGCTGCAAAAAAGAAATGATGCCCGAAATACAGGTTGTATTCCAATCCGGCTAAAAGGGAGATATCATTGTGATTAAACCTGTCCGTAATATCAGTATTAGTGCCCATCAGGTTTTCATTGGCAGATAAAAGGTAGCCATATTCCATACCTCCGATGAAATTTACCACCGATGGTCTCCTGGTTAAAGTGGACATATTGCTCATCTTATATTTAAAAAACACAGGAATCTCATCATATTTCAATGAAATATCCCTCGAAACAGGCATTCCGTTATAAATATCGGCAAATTTCTGACCTTTTGAAGCATTTAACAAAACTTCAGTCTGGATTCCATATCTCGAATTAAAATCATATCCGAAATTTAAACTATAAGAACCTCCATAAGTTAATTTTGTAGCAAGATTCTTGCCACTGAACTCATTATAGTTATTCTGTTTTAAGATATTGGTATTGTTTAAATCAGCAGCCAATCCAACATGGAAACCTTGAATCTGATAGATGTTTTCTCTCACATTACTTTCCATTTCAGGATTCCTGAAAGTCATAACCAGGTTCCTGAACATAGGGTCAATATACATAGGCATCATATCCGAAACTATCTGGATTTTCAATACCGGGAATAAATCCTTGTTTGATGTCTCCTGCTCCCTTACTTTTAATGGTTCATTGGTAATTGATTTATTGCTTATTTCACTCCCCTGAATCTTCTTGATTTCAGCTGATGGAATAAATGTTTGTTGACTTAAATTAACTATTTGAGGAGCAGAGTTCTTATTCGCTTCCTTAATTATAACATTTTGTTCAATATCCTTTTCATCAGAAATATCAGGCTTAACGATAGGATTAGTTTTAGTTGTGAGTGTTTGATTTATTACTGGATGATTACTAACAATACCCTTATTCTCAACTCCAGCATTGGATAACCCTAAATAAGCACCAACTGAAATAACTACCACTGATAACCCAACATAAATCCAATTTCTGGAAGAGCGTTTCTTAGTAAGATTCTTCTCAATCCCATCCCATACCTTCAAGGAAGGATTGCCTTCCATGTCGTACAACTTATCCCTGAATTTATTTCCCATATTATTACTCATTTGCATACATTTCCAAGGTAGATGATTCTAATAACAGCAGTTTTTCCTGCAACAACTTCTTAGCTCTCGATAACTGCGATTTCGAAGTCCCTACACTTATCTCAAGCATCTCCGAAATCTCATTATGGTTATATCCTTCAATCACATACATATTAAAAACCAAGCGGCAACCATGAGGCAATTCATTTATCAGGTTAAGAACTTCTTCGGCAGCAAGTTCATCAATTACATTTTCGTTTTCAATTTCAAACTCCGATTCGTCAACATCTTCATATTTAACAATTACCGGAGTTATTTTTATCGAATCAATAGCGTTATTGACAATAATCCGCCTCACCCATCCCTCCAATGAACCTTCAAAACGAAAACTCTTCATCTTATTAAAAACTTTGATAAATCCTTCCTGCAAAACGTCTTCAACGCTTTCCACATCATTACAATATCGAACACAAACCCCGTACATTTTCCTCGCAAACTTCTGATAAAATAAACTCTGACACTTCCTGTCACCTTTCAAGCACCCCTTAACTAACTCTGAATCGGATAAAATCTGTTTTTTATGTATTCTCATTTATCTTCATCCTTATATATAAGACGGAAAATGAATCAAAAAGGTTGGAATCAAAAAGAATTGTCTTTTATTCTCAATAAAACCTGGAATTAGTTCTTCGTCAAACATAGTTTATTTTATACAGGTCGAAATCTGAATACAAATATAAGGATTATTTTTAATATGACTAAGTTTTTAATTGTTAATTCAATAAAATACGAGTTTTTAGTCCTTGTATTTTGGAATACTGACATAAAAAGTAGTACCAATACTTGCCTTACTTTCAAACCAGACTTTCCCCCCGGCGCTTTCGATGCTGTTTTTTACCATTGCTAATCCTAAACCCATCCCAGTTGTTTTGGTAGTAAAATTAGGAACAAATATTTTATCAAATTTATCTTCATGAATTCCTATTCCATTATCCGTAATCGAAACAATATAATTATTTTCATCTTCAGAAATGGTGATGTTGATTAATCCTTTTGTATTTTCGGGAATTGCCTGAATAGCATTTTTCATCAGGTTCGAGAACGCTCTTAATAATTGTTCTTTATCGGCATAAACAAAAAGGTTTTCACGTGCTCCCTCTTCTCCATCTTTCAAATAAATTGTAAACATTATTTTCACCCCCTCTGTTTCTTTATAAAGATCGTAAGTGTTTTCAACTACCTTCTTCAAATCAAATACTTCATTGTTTACTTTCGGCATTAAAGCAAAGTTCGAGAACTCTGTTGCTATGTTTGAGAGCGTATCAATTTGTTCTATCAGAGTTTTTGTAGTCCTTTCTATCATTTCATTTATATGCTCAGGATTATCTTTCCATGATCTTTCCAGGTGCTGAATGCTTAATTTCATTGGTGTAAGCGGATTTTTAATTTCATGCGCAACTTGCTTTGCCATCTCTCTCCATGCGCTCTCCCGTTCTGATTTTGCAAGCAGTTCAGCACTCACAGAAAGTTCCTCTACCATTCTGTTATATTCATTTACCAAAGCGCCAATCTCATCATTTCTGTTTAATTCAATCAGTTTATTTCGTTTTCCTAATCTTATATTACTCAAACTGTTACTTATAATCCTTAGTGGTTGTGTTATTCTGTTTGAAATGAATAGTGCAAGAATTATTGCCAAAGCAAATAATAAAATATAGAAGTTTATAAGGGCAACGAGGAAGCCGGATATTTCATTATTCAATTCTGTTTGCTTTGAAAAGTAAGGAAGATCGAGATAACCAATCACTTTATTATCCTTACTCCGAATGGGTTCATAAGCTGCAATATAATTCAGGTGACCAATGTTTTCGTTTTGTATATATTGTGTTTTTAATTTTGTAGATAACCTATAAAGTGCCGTTTCATTCATTCGGGAAGAAATAATCCCTTCTTCATAAATTTTTGGCTGAGTTGAATAAATTAAATTTCCTTCAAGGTCATAAATATTGTAATCAGAATTAGAAGTATTATATAGTTTTGGCAGCTTAGGAAGAACTTCTTTTCCTGAAACAGACATTACATTTCTATCGTTACTGACTTCGTTTTCAATGCCAATAAGCAATGAAGTGATATGGTCGCTTATCTGTTCATATTGTTCAGTGTTATATTTCTTTGTGATATAATAAACAGTACCACTTCCAATAATAATAAAAGAAAGCAACACCAAAGCCAGCATAGAAACCTGAATCCTGCTGTTGAAATTCCATTCTATTGAGCGAAGATTTAAAGGGAATTGTTTCAGGAAAGAAAGGATGAGGATGAAAACAAAAAACAATACGAACAGATAGGAGAGCAAGGTGATGTATTCAATCCATTTATCAAGCTTTTTACTCATTACCACCATTGTCGAATCATTGACTTTATACAACAAATGATTGTAGCCGTCTTTGTCAATAAACATATATTCTTCTTTGAAATTACCATAAATGGAGGAGGAAAAATAATAAGAGAAATCACCAAACTGATTAACAAGCGTTCCATTGTTATATCTTGCGTAGGAATAATTTGAAAACTCTTTGGAGAATGAAACCTTATCGCTCATTAGTAACTCAGGGAAACCGCCTTCTTCCTGTACATATTTAGAAGTTATCTGCAATATTAAAGTTGCTCGTTTCTTTTTCTTTACTTTAGGATCCACGACTGATAAATTTGCAATATATCTTGTCCTTCCTGAGGAATTATTAATAAAATATAAATTATTGCATAATGTCGGGATTCCTTGATTGGCAATTAAAGTATCGTAATAGTTTAATGTATTATTGATATTTGCTGAATCCCATAATGCTTTTCCTTTCAGATTAAACTCCTTGATAGAAATATCATATCTATTCCAATATCCGATGAAATAATTCTGATGGAGTATCCTTTGTAAATCATCATCATTTTTATGCTTCTTTGCAAAGAAGTTGGAGACGGAAATATCATTTGGTACCTTTTCATCAATGTCTTCAAATAAATGCTCGGCAATGAAATCCCTTTGTTTATCTATTTTCTCTGCAAGAATAACACGGTTGTTTTTCTCTTTCTGATTATTATAGCTGTAAATTACCATTGCCGAATAGGAAGAAAATATCAGCACAACAAACAGAAAAGCAGAATAATTAAGGAAAAGGATATTTTTCTTTCGGATATAATAGGAACATAGAATAAGCACAAATGCTAATGAAATGGTATTTATATCCCACCATTGTTTGCTATGATTAAGTAAGAGGATTGTTGCAATTGATAAAATAATTAGTATTATGAATTGAAAGAAAGAAATATTTAATTTTACAATAAACCGCATTAAGTTATCAATGATGAGATAGAAGGATGTAAGTAATAATCCGATGATGATAAAACTGAATAAACTAAAGCTGTTCAGTTCAAAGATGTTGGAGACATTAAAGGAAATACTTGAATTAATTATTAACCCGTAAAGCAGGTAATTTATGAATCCTGATAATTCGAACAGGAAATAAATTCCAAGAAGAACAGTTATTAGAATAAAGTATTTGTTTCTTGAAACATAGTTTTCTATTCTATCGTTTTTCCATCTTTCAGAGAAAATGGAGATTAGATAAAACACAATAAAAACATTTACTAAAAAATCTCCAAGAGAATTTAATATGGAAGAACTTGCATAGTAATGTGGGTCGAATAGCCTTTGTGAATAAAGGATTTTAGGAAATTTATAGATGATTGAATATATTCTTAATATGATAATTACCGATGCAAAAATCAGGAGGAAAAGATTGCCATTGAGATAGGTAGAAATAATTTTGCCAGTCTTGTAAAAGAATGATAGGAAACAAATCAGGCTTATTAGATAAATAATTATGACAGGTATTGGTGGGTCGTTGGCATTGCTTCCGTTTAGGGGAAGTTTTAATGAGAAGAGATATTTATTATTAAGGTCATGGAAGGATACTGTTTCCGGAGATTGTGTGGAAGATAATACCGATTCTTGTGGAATGTTGAACAGATGATTGAACTCATTAACAAGATAATTGTTTTGAATGCCATACTCTGTTTTAAATGGTAATAGTGTTATTAATAATTTATCTCCTGATGCTCTGTCTTCTGATAGATACCAGGCGTTTTTAAGTTTAAAGAATGCTTTCTTTGTTATCACAGAATCATCGGCATCATCGAAGGCAACCATGCTGTTTGACCAGTATTTTAAATCTCCGCAATCGAAAATAAGGAAGTAAAACCCCTTATCTTCCGCTGCTTTTCTTTGTTTTATGAATGCCTCGTTAAAGAAGAGATTTGTTTCGTTTTTATCTACAATTGTTTTGAGAGTATCAAGGAAGGTGGACATTTCTTTCTCTTTTGAATCCAAAGCAGATTGTATCTTTTTCTGAACATCTTTTGGCTCTATGTCGTTGAAATGAACATGATATTGCAAATAATTACCTATTCCAAATAAGACAATTGACAGGGCAAGAAAAACAATAATACTTTTATGAGGGCTACTTTTCAATGATTGGATTTAATAGTTTATTATCGGGATAAAGATAAGATAAGTGAATGGAATAATGATGAAATCGGGGAATAATTAAATTCATTTGAACTTAAAGTCCACAAATAAACGACCATGCTTTTTGCTGTCGTTTTCTATTCGATGGTAAAGGGGTTTTATATGTGGAAGTTGGAGGAAACGATGAACTTTCTTTCGTAACTGACCACTTCCTTTGCCGGGAATTATCTCTACTTCCCTGATTTT
>Ga0206937_10172_pt1 | contig 18853 bp, 15 predicted proteins | sample Alteio_BWOrgHeat_11_FD_152923 | JGI IMG/M metagenome (GOLD analysis project Ga0206937, IMG submission 152923) | Enriched cells from forest soil in Barre Woods Harvard Forest LTER site, Petersham, Massachusetts, United States -... | ecosystem: Environmental > Terrestrial > Soil > Temperate forest >... | reverse complement strand
ATTTTTCTCATCATTATTCTTGCGCTCGCAGGCGTATACCTCGCGACGACGATCCCGATCTCGGTATTCCCGACGACGGATTTTCCGCGCGTTGTGATCGGAGTCGACAACGGCGTGATGCCTATCGACCAGATGATGGTGACGATCACGCGTCCGATCGAAGAGTCGGTGAACAGCGTGCCCGGATTGCAGCAGGTGCGCTCGATTACCAGTCGCGGTTCGGCCGAGATCGATTTGTTCTTCGACTGGCATGCGGACATGGTTACGACGCTGCAACTTGTGGATGCCGCGCTCTCGCATATCCGAACCGATCTTCCAGCGACCGCGACGTTGCAGACTCATCGCCTGACGTTTGCGAGCTTTCCCATCATCGGCTACAGCCTGACCTCCGACACGGTGCCTCAAACGCAGCTTTGGACGATGGCGAACTACGAATTGAAGCCCAGGCTTAATCGTCTCGATGGCGTTGCCATGGTCGTCGTGCAGGGCGGGCAGGAGCCGGAATTCCAGATCACGCCGGATCCAGCAAAGCTTTTAACGGCAGGCGTAACTGTCACCGACATCCTCGATTCAGTGCGGCGCACGAATCTGATCGACTCGCCTGGATTGCTGGAGCAGAATCACCAACTTTATCTGGGGTTGATCACTGGGCAGGTCACCGACACGAATCAGATTGGACAGATCGTCGTGAAGAGCACGACGACTGGCATTCCGATACGCATCGGCGATATCGCCACGGTTGGGCCGGCGGTGAAGCCGGTTTATACCGTGGTTACGGCGAATGGCAAGCCGGCAATTCTGTTGAATATCAGCCGGCAGCCCGACGCAAACACTTTGGATGTCGCGGATGAAGTTCACGCTGAAATCGCGCGTCTGCAGAAGTCGCTGCCGCCCGGAATTAAGATTTCGCCGTTCTACGATCAGTCGCAGATCGTTACCGAATCGATCAAGAGTGTGCGAGATGCCATTCTGATTGGCGTCATCCTGGCGTCCTTCATTATGGTTCTGTTTCTGCGTGATTGGGGAACGTCGATTGTTGCAGTGCTGGTTATCCCCGTCACGGTGGTTGTTACGTTCATTGTGATGAAGCTTCTGAACCAGAGCTTCAACCTGATGACGCTGGGAGGACTTGCGGCCGCTGTCGGACTGGTGATCGACGACGCGATCGTGGTCGTCGAAAATGTTGCTCTCCACCGCGACGCGGGCCAACCACGGCTGGAAGCGATTCGGAGCGCGCTCAAAGAGATTACAGTTCCGCTGATTGGGTCGACCATCACGCCGATTGTGGTCTTCATTCCTCTGATTGCTACTACGGGCGTGACTGGAGTTTTCTTCCGTGCGCTCGCCATTACTGTCGGGGTGTCTCTTTTCACCTCACTGGCGCTGGCTCTGAGCTGGACTCCGACACTTAGCCAGTACTTCATCGGCGACCGGGAGGTGGAGACCACTGACCTGGCTGCGGGCCATGGGACTGAAGGCTCTGCTGTTCAAGCTGCCGCCGAGAATTCTGGCACGGAGAGAAAGCACTTGAGTGAGGCCGAGCGCCTGCTGGCTGCGGAAGAGGCATCGGTCGGTGGATTTTTCCGGAAGGTTATTGATTTCTACGAGCGTTGGCTGCGGTTTGCTCTCGGACGTCCAGTATGGATTGGGATCTTTGGCGTCATCCTGGTGGTCGCCTCATTCTTCTGCTATAGCGCTCTGGGAACGGATTTGTTGCCCGAGATGGATGAAGGCGGGTTCGTTTTGGATTACATCATGCCGCCGGGAACGTCGCTGCAAGAGACGAACCGCGTTGTTGGTCACGTTGAAAAAATGATCAGCGATGTTCCGGAGGTCGAAGGCTTCTCTCGACGCACGGGATTGCAGCTGGGATTGGCTGCCGTTACCGAAGCCAATACCGGCGATATCGCGGTCAAGTTGAAGGATAAGCGCGATCGCGGAGTAGATGAGATTACGTCCGAGTTGCGCGCGGCGATCAAGAAGCAGGAACCGGCTCTGGATGTGGAATTCGTTCAAGTGTTGCAGGACATGATTGGGGATCTTTCCAACGCGCCGGAGCCCGTCCAGATCAAGTTATTTTCAAATGACCCGAAAGAGCTTTCCTTGTGGGCGCCGAAGATCGCGGACTCAATCGCGAAGGTGCCCGGAGTCGTCGACATCCTTAATGGAATCGATAACACACTCAGCAATCCAGCTACAGTGTTTCAAGTTAATCCCACCGTAGCGGCTCGCGCTGGGTTTACGCCCGAGGAGATTGCTGTTGATGCGGCCGCCATTCTCGAGGGGGAACCGGCGGCCACGCCAGTGATCGCGAACGACATCGCGTATACGATTCGAGTGCGCTATCCCGACGCAAATCGCAAGTCGCTGGAGGCGATGAGCAACACGCTCATCAACAGCACTACCGGTCGCACCGCGACTCTAGGCTCGCTATCGAATGTCGTGGAGCTGCCGGGACAGAACGAAATTCGACGGGAGAACTTGCAGCGCGATGTCACGGTCACAGCTCGCCTGGAAGGCCGTGATTTGGGGAGCGCGATCAAAGCCGTCCAGAAGACGGTGGACGATCTACATCTGCCGTCCACGATCCGGGTGGAATATGGAGGGACTTACGCGGAGCAACAGAAATCGTTTCACGATCTTCTGCTGGTGCTGATTCTGGCTATCGTGCTTGTGTTTGTGGTGTTGCTGTTTGAATTCCGCACGCTGGCGGCACCAATTTCGATTCTGGCATCGGCCGTGCTCTCTACTTCGGGCGTGTTTTTGGCATTGCTGATTACGCGCACGGCCTTCAATATCGCGTCATTTATGGGGCTGATCATGGTCATTGGGATCGTGGCGAAGAATGGCATCTTGCTGCTGGATGCCGATCAGAAATTTCGGCGTGCCGGCCTGCGCGAGTTTGACGCCATGATTCAGGCGGGACGACGCCGATTACGTCCCATTTTGATGACCGCTCTGGCGGCTGTGGCCGGAATGTTGCCACTGGCGCTGGCCTTGGGAGCGGGTTCGCAGATGCTGCAACCGCTCGCGATCGCGGTGATTGGCGGGATCACAATTTCGATGGTGTTGTCGCTGATCATTACTCCAGCGGTGCATTACTACCTTAGCCGGGAGAAGAACGAGGCGACTGAATCGCCGGTTGTCTCGTAGCCAAGGCTTCCTCATTGCGATGAGCCTTCAGAGCTGCGAGGGCGAGGCGCCCTCGAAACCGCCGGCAAGGTGCCGGCGCTACGACAGTTCGGCGCGACGACACTTCGGGGATACGACAACTTCTAAGCCATCATGGGATTCTGGACAGGCGCCGGGATGCTTGGCAGTTCTACATGAAAAGCCGAACCTTTGCCGGGTTCGCTTTCGACTCGAATCGTTCCGCCGTGTTGCTGCACGATCCATTGCGCGATGGAGAGGCCAAGTCCGGCGCCTTGAGCTTCGCGGCTTCTGACTTTATCGACGCGATAAAAGCGTTCGAAAATTTTCTCCTGCTCTTCCTGGGCAATTCCAACTCCGCTGTCGCGCACCGTGACTACCGCCTTGTCGTGTTTTTGTTCGAGCGACAAGTCGACGATGCCGGGAGCAGCGGTGAACTTGAATGCGTTATCCAGCAGAATATTAAGGACCCGCCGAAGCGCGGTTTCGTCGGCTATCACAAACAGCTCGCCTGAGTCGAGTTGATCGCGGAATTCCAGGTTGCACATTGTTGCCACCGGACGCCATCCTTCCGCGACATCCCGCAACGTGTCTCGCACATTCAATGGATGCATCTTGAGGGATTCGCAGCCCGAATCGGCGCGCGCCAGCGTAAGCAGTTCCTCGATCAAGCCAGTGGTTCGCTCGGCTTCGCGCAGAATATGTTGCAACGATTCCTGATATTGAGCGCTCTCGCGCGAGCGGCGAAGCGCCAGTTCAGCCTCGGTTCGAATTAGAGATATGGGTGTGCGAAGTTCATGCGAGGCGTCAGCAGTGAACTGGGTCACGCGCCGGAACGAGCTCTCGATGCGGTCGAGCATTTCATTCAATGTGTCAGAGAGCCGCTCCAGTTCATCCCCGGTATCCAGTTTGGCGAGACGGCTGTCGAGGTTCGTGCCGCTGATCTGGCGAGCAGTGCCAACGATCGCATCGACTGGAGCTAGCGCTCGACGGCTTAGCCAGTAGCCTCCACTGGCCGCAACCAGTAATGCGAGAGGCGCAAACATCAGCAGATAATTCCGGAACGCTGAAAGTGTGTTCACCAGATCGTCAATTTCCATTCCAGTCTGTGCCGCATAAGTGCGGCCGTTCACAACGAAGCGCGCGGCTGCGAAGCGGAGCGGCTTTCCGGAAACCCTACGGTCCTGGAAGGAAGCTTGTCCAATATGATCGGGCTCTACCGGCGGAAGCGGATGCTCCTTCATGAACTTTGACTGATAGATCCAATTTCCATTCCCGGCGTAGATCTGCAGGTAATCTCCGGCATGATCGGTAAAGGCCTCGGCTGATAGTTGACGAAGATCGGCATCGGAGGTGCCTGGCTTCTGGGCGTCGAAGAACTTCTGCAGGTCCTCGACCTGGCTTTCCAAATTGTCGTCCGAGACATCGTAGAGTTTATGGCGGAGCAGCAGCCACATGCTGATGCCGAAGACGAATTGGGCCAGCGCAAAAATCGCCAGATACCAAACGGTGAGGCGAACGCCGATGGAGAGTTTTCTCATGCTTCGCCGTCCCCGCGAATCATATATCCGACGCCCCGAACGGTGTGAATCAGCTTCGACTTTGATGAGGAATCGACTTTATTGCGCAACAGGTGCATGAAAGCGTCCAGCGTATTTTCTTCGATCTCGCGATCGAAACCCCACACCGCCTCGATCAAAGAGCGGCGCGGAACGACGTGTCCGGGACGATACATGAGACGTTCAAGCAAACTGTACTCCGTTCGGGTGAGGTCGATCTTCACAGCGCCACGGGAAACTTCACGGCTGGCTGGATTGAGAATGAGGTCGCCCACCTTCAAACTCGATTGGACCGATGCCATGGAGCGGCGTTGCACGGCACGCAACCGCGCCAAGAGTTCCTCGAACGAAAAAGGCTTGGTCATGTAATCGTCAACGCCGGCGTCCAGGCCTCGAACGATGTCCGGAACGGAGTCCCGGGCTGTCAGCATGAGGACAGGTGTCCGAATCTTGTCCGCGCGCAGGCGTTTTGCCACTTCGTAGCCGTTCAGTTTGGGCATCATTGCGTCGAGAATAATGACGTCAAATTCGTACGACTTGGCCATCGCCAGCCCCTCGGCTCCGTCATAGCTGCAGACGGCCGTATGGCCTTCCTCGGACAGGCCCTTACGCAGTAAATGGGCCATCTGAGTCTCGTCTTCTACGATCAGGAGCTTCATCTTGTTTTCCGGCGCTGTTTACGCCTCGACCATTGTGACGCCTGCAAAATTAACGACTTAGAGGCCAGTTTAGAACGTCGACCGCCCCTCATGGGCATAAATGTTGTGGTATTCGGGCGAACTGCCAAGGGTGACGTTTCGAGATGGCAGCTGGGGCTCGGCCGGGCGAAAAAGCGGGTTACGCCCGGTTCCCATGGTTCGAACCCTCGCCCTCGATTCCCGCATCAAAACGTCTATAATGAGGGGAAGTTTCTCGAGAAGAGCCCATCTTTTTCCGGAAAAGCGAAACCAAATCATGTCGACGAAGTTAAAAGTAACAATCCTCGTAAGTTCGCTGGCCATTCTGCTCTTCACCTTTGCGGGCAGTTTCGTTAGCGTTCGCGCCTCATCCAATGACGGCGCATATCGCCAGCTCTCGGTATACAGCGAAGTTCTCTCGCGCATCCGCAGCGAATACGTTGAAGAACCTAATATTTCTGGCGTGACTGAGGGCGCGCTGCACGGATTGCTGGAATCACTGGACGCGAACTCAAGTTATTTGTCCGCCGCCGAATACAAGCACTACAAGTCTATGAAGACCGAGGGCAAAGCGGATATTGGAGCGGCCGTTTCCAAGCGCTTCGGATACGCGGATGTAGTGGCGGTGATTCCCGGCGGCCCGGCGGACAAGGCGGGCGTTGAGAACTCGGACATTCTGGAATCGATTGAGGGCAAGAGCACGCACGACATGTCTTTGGCCGAGATTCACGGCGTTCTGATGGGAGAAGCGGGGTCCACGGTCACGGTGGCGGTCGTTCGGCCGCGGAAGGCCGAGCCACAGAAAATTGTGATCACGCGCGACGTGGTGACGATCCCGCCGGTGGAAGACAAGATGCTTGCCGACAACGTTGGATACATCAAAGTGGATGCATTCCCGGAGGGTAAGTCGCAGGAGATTGCAGGGAAGATTCGCAATCTTCAGAAACAGGGAGCGAAGAAAATTGTTCTCGATTTGCGCAATTCAGCGAGTGGCGAGGAGTCGGAGGGGATTGCCACGGCGAACTTTTTCCTGGATCACGGGACAATCACTTACTTGCAGGGGCAGAAGTTTCCGCGGCAGGCATTTAACGCCGATCCGGCAAAGGACATCACCAAGCTTCCGGTCGCAGTTCTAGTGAATCGTGGGACGGCGGGCCCGGCCGAGATCGTGGCAGCTGCGATTCTGGAGAATGCTCGCGGGGACGTTGTCGGAGATAAGACTTTTGGAGACGGTTCGATCCAGAAGACGATTGAGATGCGCGACTCCGGAGCGCTCATTCTTTCGATTGCGAAATATTATTCGCCGGGAGGTAAGGCGATCCAGGATGCAGCCGTAACTCCAAATGTAATGATTGCCGACACCGATGACGATGCTGGACTTCCCGATGAAGATCAGTCAACGACGCCCGACAAGCCCGCAAAGCCAAAAAACACGCAGGATGAGCAGTTGAATAAGGCTCTGCAAGTTTTGAAGAACCGGGAAAGCAAAGGATAGAGCAAAGTTTCAAGGTTTCGGTCGCCCGCTTCGGCGGGCGATTTTTTTTGTCTCTGCGGGCCATCGCCATGAAACTTGCTGATTTTCGGGCTTGAAAGCTTGAAACTCTGAAACGTTGCAGCCTTGAATCCTGCTCTTTGCGCTATCCTGAAAACAGTCCAGATGAAACTCATTTATAAGCATCCTCCGCCGGTCGAAATTGGCGGACGGAAAGTTGTCGGGCTTGTTTTCTTCGGATTGCTGGGACTGCTCGCGGCTGCGGTGGGTGCGACTGTCGGATTGCTTCTTGTTTATTCTACGGACCTTCCGCAGGTCGAAGAACTCGAACGGTACCGTCCCAACTCAGTCACGGAACTCTACGACGGCCAAGGGCGCGTGATCGGGACATTCGCGTTGCAGAGGCGCGTCATCGCCAGCTATGAAGACTATCCACCAGTCCTGCGGGACGCGCTGGTCTCGATCGAAGACAAGAATTTTTACCGGCATGCCGGCATTAATATCTGGCGTATTGTCGGCGCAGCGTATCGCGACATCGAGTCGGGCGGCAAAGTGCAGGGAGCGTCGACGCTCACCATGCAACTTGCACGCAACCTGTTCCTTTCACCAGACCGATCCTACTATCGCAAGGTGCAGGAGGCGCTGCTGGCGATCCAGATTGAACGCCGGTTCACGAAGCCGCAGATCTTCACGCTTTACGCGAACCAGATTTTCCTGGGTCATGGAAATTATGGGTATGAAGCTGCGTCGGAATATTTTTTCAGCAAGCACGCCCGGCAACTCACTCTGGAAGAGGCCGCCCTGCTGGCGGGACTTCCAAAAGCGCCGCAATATTATTCTCCGATCAACCATCCTGATCGCGCATTGAGGCGCCGCAATCTGGTGATCAACGCCATGCTTGAGGACGGCAAGATCACTGCCGCGCAGGCGGCCGAGGCGAAGAGTAAGGCGATTGTGCTCAAGCTGCAAAAAGATCCGAACACGCTGGCGCCCTACTTTGTCGAGGAAATCCGCCGCTACCTGGAATCGAAATATGGCAGCGACCAGGTACACGAGGGCGGCTTGCGTGTTTACACTTCGCTCGACATGGATTTACAACGCACAGGGCACCAAGCCTTGCTGGACGGGCTTGCTACCTATGAACGCCGTCACGGATGGCGCGGCAAACTCGTGAATGTTATTACGGAAGGGCAAGCGCTCGATAAATACGCCGACCCCGATTGGGACGAAGAGCCTGAGGCAGGCGGCTACATTCACGCGCTGGTTACTCAGGTCTCGCCTGTTTCGGCCGCCGTTCACTTCGGCCAGCGGTCAGCGCTGCTTGGGCCTGCGGACGTTGCCTGGACACAGGCTAATAAGAAAAGCAAGTCAAAGCTCGACGACATTCTTCAACCCGGCGATGTCGTCTACGTGAAGGTGCTATCGCTCGATCCGGGCGAGAAGGCGCACGTCAGCCTCGAACAGGATTCCGGCGCGCAGGGAGCGCTGGTGGCGATCGACAATGCGACGGGAGAAATCAAAGCCATGATTGGTGGCCGCGACTTTAACGTTTCAAAATTCAATCGCGCCACGCAGGCACTGCGGCAAGTCGGATCGTCGTTCAAACCATACGTCTATACCGCCGTGATCGACCAGGGCGGAAGCCCGGACGACACGATTCTAGACGCACCGGTAACCTTTCAAACTGCTTCGGGCCCGTATACGCCGCATAATTACGACAACAAATTTGAAGGGACGATCACTTTGCGCCGTGCGCTCGCGCAGTCGAGAAATATTCCCGCCCTTAAACTAGCCGACAAGGTCGGCATTAAAACTGTGATCGACTATGCACATCGTATGGGCGTCACCGAAAACATTCCCGCTTACTTGCCGATCGCGCTCGGCTCTGCGGAGATTACGCCGCTCGAGCAGACGTCGGCTTTCAGCGTCTTTCCGAATGATGGGCTGCGAGTCGCTCCGCGCTACATTAACAAGGTGACGGATTACGAAGGCCGCATTCTCGAAGAAGATTTTTCCGATGCAAAAGATGCGATTAGTTCTCGGACTGCGCGCATCATGACCTCCATGCTGCACGAAGTGGTGCTGCATGGCACCGCGGTCGCCGCTGCCAAGATGCCTTTTCCGCTGGCCGGGAAAACGGGGACTACGAATGACTTCACGGACGCCTGGTTTGTGGGATTTTCACCATCGATCACCTGCAGTGTGTGGATCGGATATGACGAAAAGAAAACTCTGGGCGACAAGGAAACGGGAGCCCGCGCCGCTCTGCCGATTTGGATGCAGTTCATGAACGTTGCTCTTGCCGGAAAAGATCCAGGAGAATTCTTACCGCCAAGCGGGATGCCGCCTTCCGCTGTGGCGCATAAGGTGGACACTCCGGATGTGGCCCCGGGAGACGGCGAGACGCACTAGTCTATATAGAGGCGTATACATCGTCTTAATCGCCCCTCGATTACTATGTGGACCTGATGGGTACTCCTAAGCGGAATCTCCGCGTCACGAAATGGTTGGGGACAGTTCCGGTAGCGGCAACGTGTACCCGTTGTCAGCAGGAGTTCAGGGTTTCGCTAAGTGCGATGAAGCAAGTTTTGGAAGCCCAGGAAAGCTTTCAGCGGCAATTCACCGAGCACGAATGCGCGGTGCGCGACCGTGACAAGACAACTTAGTCGAGTCGGATTTTCACCGTTATCCTTCGACCATCTTTTTGAGTGTGAGAGCGTTACGGGGAGCGTAGCCTGCCTGATCGTTATCAAAATAAATGTAAACCGCCTTCAAGTCCCTCGCCCACGCTTTGACCTGCCGAGCCCACTCCTGAAGCCGCTCGTCACGATAGCTTCCCTGATACTTGCCCGCAGCCGGCCCGTGCAAACGGACGTATGTGAAGTCGGCGGTTAAAGACATCGGCGAATGATAGCCGGCTAGTTGGTAGATGCAGAATGCCGCATTGAAGCGCTTCAAAACGGCATTCACTTCGGGTGTAATCCAGGACAAGTCGCGACATTCGAAGGCGTATCGGAGATCGCGGGGCAGAACCGTCAGCAGATTATCGAGTCGCTCGACATTCACCCGCCAGTGGGGCGGGAGTTGGAAAAGAATTGGGCCAAGCTTTCTGCCCAATCGTGCCGCGCGAGGCAGGAGGTTGTCGAGGGCATTGTCGGGATCTTTCAGCTTTTTGTTGTGTGTCAAGAAGCGGCTCGCCTTGACAGCGAACACAAAGTTCGGCGGGGTCGCTTCTCGCCAGTCGTCGAATGCCTCCGGCGTAGGCAGGCGGTAAAAGCTGTTGTTCAATTCCACGGTGTCAAAGTGGCGGACATACCACTCCAGCATTTTGCTGGCGGGAGTTTTCGCCGGGTAGAACGGTCCCTTCCAGTGGGCGTAATGAAATCCGGAGGTGCCGATGCGAATGTCACAGTTCATGTCGCACCGGATGTGACAGGGATTCAATGCCACGTAAGAGAAGAGAAACGTCTCGCCCCATCATTACGGGCGGTTCGACACTTGGGCGTTCTTGTTCTCGTGGTGCCCGAAATCCAGACCAAAATGTGGCTCTGACCGCGTGCCTGTTATCTTGAACGGAACTTCGGTTCCGGCGCCATTCTTGCGAAAGAACGGATCAACCGGTTTCAGCAGGACCGACTTCCACCCAGTCATAGTTCGGGACAGAGTCGCGTCCAAGCTCGCTTTTCCGTGAAAGTCGAAGGTGTTTCCGTCGAGTCCGTACACTCCTGTCATATCCACTCTCGTGCCCGGAACCTGGAAATGCAGCTCGGAAAAAGAGAGAACACCATTCTTCAAATTGAATACGCCGCTCAAATCTGATTGGACTTCCTCGTCCAGGCTCGCCTTTGCAAGTTTGGCCTTGCCTTGACTGCGCAGGCTCAACTCATCGATCTTCCTTTGGACCTTGTCGCTCGTGAAGTGGGCAGCGAGTATTTCAAAGTTTCCCGTCAGCCGAATCCGGTTGGCAACGTCGGCTGTGCCGGGAACGAGCAGGAACTTTGTCTTGGACTGTATCGCGCCGGTCATGATCGGGGGATCGGTACGAACTCCCATATGGAGCAAGTCTTCAATTCGGGCGTTATCTATCCATACGTCGAGAGCAATCTGATGTCCTTTGAGTCCTTTGGCGCGGATCACGGAACCTTTGGCCACCAACGAAGAATCCAAGAGCTTGGCCTTGACGGGTTGCAGGTAGGTGTTCCCGCTGGTGCCATCGACAATCGCGTGGAATACGGTGCGCAAAGGCACTGGGTGCCCGCTCACCGACAAGCGAAAATCAGGAGCATTCGTTTCTCCCTCGACGACAATGCTCCCCAGGCTTCCGGCGTACTGCCCCGTCGAGGAAAGAACTCCCCCCAATCCTTTAATTGTTCCGAGGTCGGCATTGGTAAACGAGTAATTGCCTTTTACGGGGGTGTCGCGCGGTCGGTCGGCCTGCCACGGTCCAAAGGTGCCGCTGGATGAAATGATCCCCACTGGCTTTGGATTCACGAGCTCCGCCTGGAAGCGAAGCGGCTGGCCCGCTCCAATGTCTTCCATCTTCAGGTTACCAATGCTGAATTCCAGAGGGAGCTTGTCGGGCCGCGACGTATTGATGATGAGTTGCGCATCCTCACTCAAAAACTCATCGACATAAATTCTTACCTTGCCATTCTCCGGACGGATATTGTCCATCTGCTGCCGATCGCCCGCAGGAGGAATATTCAGTACCAATCCTTTGAGCTTCACGGTATGAACATGCATGGGGGAGCGAAGAAGGTTGAGCAAACCGGTCTGAAAATGAAACTCTTCAATTCCGATCAGCGGCTGAATTCCGGGCTGGTGAGTGTTCGGGTCATTTTGCCCGTAGACTTTTAGCCCTTCTCCAGACACTGACAGATTCCCGTCGACCCAAACATGGAAGCTGGCCATCTCGACCTTCCCCTTGAATCGGGCAGACAATGTCTCAATGATGCGCGCGCGAAGAATGGGTTCCGCACGGGACTTTAAAAAATGGACGCTGTAGACAGCCAGTGCAACGGCGAATAAGACGATGGCGCCTACCCATCGCCAGGGAATGTCGCCTGCGCCGGGCGTAGGATCCCGTGGACGGTCATGCTTTGTATTCGCGGCGCTCGACATTGCGGCACCCAGGGCGACAACAGCGATCGCCACTTCCGAGAAGGGATAGGGTCGAGAAAATATCTCCGGTAGAAATGGAGCGGTGACTGACCTGACGTCGTTCCGCTTCGGTCGAGTCTTAGCCAGGGAAACGACAAAAACCTGGGCCGCGCTCCATTCCACCGAACTTAAGACGAACTCAACACAGCAAGAGCCGGGTGAGTTGCGTCACAAGACCAATAAATAAGGTAGCGTGAATGCTTTTAGACGCGTCCCATCAAAGCCAGAACCAGGACAATGACGAGGACCAGGCCCAGGCCCCCGCTGGGGTAATAGCCCCATCCCGTGCTGTAAGGCCAAGTTGGTAACGCGCCGATCAGAAGCAACACCAAAACGATGAGCAGAATGGTTGACATGAAGCGAGCTCCATTGTTCTAGAAGTCACCGGGCGACGCGAAGCCGGGTGCTCGACTTATGCTGGGCTAACGTACCTTATCGCGCTCCCCAGACAGGTCAATGGGAAACACACTTCGTTCCATTGACTCGATTGGAGGTTACACGGCGAGCGATCGATTCAATATCGGGTGAAATCTGTACACTTAGTGTTTTCATTTACTCACCTAGGAGGCGCTGCACACTTAGTGGGTATAACTAAAAGCGGCCGAACTAGTTGACAGTTCGACCGCTCTTAAGGGGAAGATAACTACAGTCCGTGGCAACGATTACATACCCTCGGCTTGGTGCGAGTATTTCTTTACAGTAGACAAGAAGCCGTCAGCGCCCCTAGGCGTTGCTACTTTGCCGCGCAGAATGTCGGCGAAAGGGGCCATCTTGCCATAGAGCAAACGGGTGGAGTCCTTATCCTGAGTGATGGCTGCGCCGCTCAAGTCAATGCCAGCAAAGATGCCACGGGCACGCGAGTACGTCAGGACTTCCGCTTTCATCTTCCAGTCAGTGTCGGCGCCAGCATCGCGACCGACTGGGCCCGCCGCTGCGGAGGCTTCCGCTCCCAGCTTGAACTTGCTGGCAAGAAGATGTTCCATGCCCTGGTCATTCGTAACGATCATGACCAGATCAACTGCCTGGCCGCCGAGCTGTAAACCCCAGCTCCCACCAGTAATCGTGATAGGGGCCGGCGCACTCCAACCATGGGCCGTGCGGCAAGTTGCGACGCCTTTGCCGTGATTCCCACCAAAGCCAACCGCGATCTTTACCATGGACGGAATGACAGCAATGCACTTTGCGTCGTTCATTATCTTGTCGGGAATCGCCTTATCGGGCGTGCCCATGATTTCATTCAGAACGTTCGAAGCATTTTCGATGCGCTTCTGGATATCGGATTCATCGTTATCGTCTTTAGCCCAAGCCGCGCTCGCCAACATAAGAATGACAGCGCTGAAAGCCAAGAACGAAGTTGCTTTTCTGACCATGTTCGATTTCACTGAGGACCTCTTTCTGCGTCCGCGAAGGGCGGCGTTCCTAGAATTCAACTTCCTAATTCCGTTCTTTCTACGTAACAAATTTAGTCATTCCAACGCAGGTTCTTCTATACCGATAATCTTGTAGGCGCGCTAGGGACATCCCCTAGGATGGCAAGCCCGCTATGCAGCATTCGACTGCGCCCATCTTGCCGCTTCTGCCATTGTTATGGGCAGTTGTGCTACTTCCGGAATCTCCTGGACAGCCCAAACCTGGGTACGCGTTTTGGGCTCAGCCTTCCGACGTGCCAAACGCAGCTTGTCAACCGGCAGCTCCCGGTTCCGGACGAGCACCTCACGAATGCGCTGTCTCGCCTTGTGGAGTTGCGATTTCGAATTGCCTACCGAGCAGCCGAGGAACTTTGCAATTTCGCGATGCTCATAGCCAGCGACTTCGTGTAGCAAGAAGATTTTCCGATATCCATTTGGGAGTTCTGCCAGCGCGCGGTTTAGAGCAACCCGATCCACGCAGCCCGCCAAGCGCACGTCGGTGCTCGGAAATTCGCGAGGCGTGGGAGTGCCATTTTGTTCGTTCGCATTCGGCTTCTCGACGGAAACGGTCGCGAGCGACTTCTTACGAAAGTGCATCAGGACCGTATTGACGGTGACGCGGTAAAGCCAGGTGGATAACGCAGAATCAGCCCGGAATGCGGATAGCTTACGAAATACATGGAGGAAGGCCTCCTGCGTCAGGTCTTCTGCCTCCGCGGTGTTTCGCGTCATTCGCAGGCACAGGGCATAAACCCGGGTCTTGTGTTTTTGAAACAGAGCTCCAAATGCCTCTGGGTCGCCTTCCTGCGCGCGACGAATGATGTCAGCCTCGACAACGGCCGGAACGGGGGAATCAATAGGCACTCTGTTCTCCTTATTCATTGGTGTCCGCAACGTGCGGATACTTACTTCACTTGATACTTACTTCACTTCTGGTGAGCACTCACTCACCACATATCGGAGACTAGACGTGCATGAGAGTCTGGTCTATCCGGTTCACTATGTACGGGTACGATCTCCCTTGCTGTACCGTTCACTTAGAAGAAAGACTGCTATCCATACAGAACCTTATCGGCATAATTACAGAGCGAATGCAATGGGCGCACTGAAGGCGTAGAGCTATGCGCCATATCGATTTCTCCTCGTACGACGCCTATCCTTCAAGCAGGAGGCCGGATGTTAGCATTCGGTGTCCTGCGTTCTCGCCTTTCTATTAACAAGTTATGAATTGTTGGTTATGCGCTTCGCCACTCCTGGTTGACCTCAGGATCACAAAAAAGCCACGACAGTTATGTCGTGGCTTACATTCTTGACCTAAACGGAACTACGATGCGCGGCGCTTGTTGCCCTGATCGGCTTCGTTCTGGTCTTCGCCTTGAACGGATCCGGACTGGCGCGACGGGTCCTTCTTGTTAGGGTCCTGCTGGCCGCCGCCGGTCTGCGACTGGTTCCACTTGTCCGAAGTGCCAGTTCCCTGTCCAGACTGACCTTGGCCCTTATTCTGCGATGGGTCTTGAGTCTGACGATTTTGCCCCTGCTGCCCCTGTCCCTGTTGTCCTTGCTGTTGTCCTTGCTGCTGTCCCTGCTGCTTGTTGGGTTCGTTTCCCATGAGAATCACTCCTTGATCAACGTCGACACGAAGCACAGATCTTGCAAATTTATGCCTCGCTGTTTTAGGTGCATTAACCCGCCAACGGGTTGGGCGAATGATCTAACCCACCCCTTCCTGCTAAGTGCTTCGCTTACCGGCGATCATAATCCCCGCTCCTACAACCACGAGTAAGACGCTGATCGCTGGTGACAGTCGTTCACTATGTTGTGTAGTAATCCCTACATGAGCATCGCCGGCTCGTAGGCCGTGGTACTCAGAATGAGGAAAAGGGATCGCAAAGGAAACGATCCCCAAAATAAGTACTACCAATCCAATTGCCAGTAATGCCTTCATCGTCGGGTTACCTCAATGCGCGGTTACCGTTATGAAAATAACAATTAGCCTGCTCTTCGCAGGTTGCCATAGCCAGAATCATCTTTAGCGACGGTTTCGGAGGGCGAGCTCGCTTCCGAGGTGGCCGAGATGTCCTTGGCTCCAGTCCGCTCCAAGATGTCCTTGGCGCGCTTCTTCCAGTCTGAGTCGTTGCAATGAACCGAAAGAAGGATGCCGCCATCCTTCACCGCACCTTCATAACGCTTGGCTTCATATTCTGGGATACCCATCCCGATCAGTGCGCCGGTGAGTCCTCCCACCGCTCCTCCAACGCCCACGCCGGCCAAGGCGGCCATGATTGGACCTGCTGCAATGAATGGCCCAAGTCCTGGGATTGCCAGCGAACCGATCCCAACCAACCAGCCGAGCGTTCCGCCCACGACGGCGCCTGTACCCGCACCAGCAGTCGCGCCTTCGGGTGCCTTAGTACCTTTTTCGTGAGCAAAATCCTTGGACCCCGTGCCTTCGGGAAACAACACGGAGATGTCGTTGCTGCTGAATCCATCTGTTCGCAATGCCTCGACGCCGTTCTCTACGGAAGCATAAGCCGGATAAATTCCAAACACTGCTGTCTTACTTGCCATTTTCTATAGTCTCCTTGATATGTAAAAGATGTGACATGTGGGAGTTGAGATGGTGACTCGCGACGTGCGTCATTTGTTAGGTTGTACTTCCAAACTATTTGTTACCTTGTCAGCTCCAGCCACTTCCGCTGCTTTCGATTCGATCGCTTTCTTCTCTTCCTCCGAGCGGACGGGCCCTTTTAATGTGACTTGACCATTCTGAGTAACGACTTTGACATTACGGGCATAGGTAGAAATGGCTTTGTCCTGCGCGATTGAACGCCGGATTTCCTTGGTGATGGCAACATCAGACCGGCCATTCTTCTGATGATCGGCGGTCGGATCGCCATTTCGGTCCCGCTGGTTGATGCGGGTGTTGTCAGCTTGGCCCGCCATCGGTTGCTGGGCGGAATCTTGTCCTACCATGAAACTGGAAAGGCCTAGAACAAGTAAGCCGCACAAACCTTTAGTATTCATTCAGCGTATCCTTTCAAGCTCTGAAGCGGGGATGTCTCGTGCAGAATTCACGTTATAGGGCATGACCTCGCAGCCGCATCGGGTGCTCGCCCTACTTAGGAAACTATTTGGAGGTACACCATGACTCATGTTAGATATCCTACGGAACTGTGTAAGGGGAGATACCCGAATCTATGTATCTCGCAGAGAATGCACTAAAAGCTGGCGATTCTAAAAAGTACGAAGCGGTCGTTCGTCGCGAACTCTGCATCTTAGGGCCGTGCATAATAAAGCGACGTTTGGGGAAAGCATTCTAGAGGGTGGGCAGAGCGGTTTGGTGCTGCCCGGGGAACGCACGAACTTTGAAGGGCGACCGATCCACAACAAGATCCTTCTTTCTCTTCCTGATTTAGAGTTTCAGTTGCTGCGACCATTGCTCTTTTTTGAATACCTTCCCAGTCATACAAGCCTCCATGAGCCGGGGGAGAAGTTGGAATTTGTCCACTTTCCGAGCGCCGGCCTTGTGTCGATTGTGGTGGTGACGCGCGAAGGCAAAACTGTTGAGGTGGGCGTGGTGGGAAATGAAGGCGTGGTCGGCACGCCCGCACTGGTGGGACTCATTCGCTATCCGCACCGAGCCGTGGTCCAGATTGCTGGCGATGGCTTCAAGATCCGGGTGGATGCGATGCGAAACGCGTTGACCTCCAGTCCGTTCCTGCAAAATGTATCCAGCCGGCACGCCGTGATTCAAGGGATGCAGGCTGCACAGTCTGCGGCTTGCAATCGACTGCACCCCATCGAACAGCGTCTAGCTCGCTGGCTATTAATGATGCAGGACCGGGTGGACAACAGCCACCTGTTAATTACGCACGATTTCCTGGCGACGATGCTTGGGACCGACCGTCCGAGCGTCAGTCTGGCGGCCGCGTTGCTTCAGCGAAAAGGGACCATTGAATATACCCGCGGCGCCGTTAAGATCGTGAATCGTAAAGGCCTCGAAGAGGCCACTTGCGAGTGCTATCAGGTTATGCAGCAATTCAACGGGCTGATGGGCCTGAAGTAGGCGCAACGCCTTAGGGGGAGAAGAGCTTTCAATTACGGCTAATACCTGATGGAAGATCCTCAGGAAACAGGTAGTCTAATCGGGTTACGAGATTAGGAGGGGCGTTATGCTTTATTGGGCAGCAGTTTTCCTTGTGATCGCGCTCATCGCGGCATTTCTAGGCTTCGCCGGTGTAGCAACAGCGGCGGCAGGTATCGCCAAGATTCTCTTCTATATTTTCTTAGTGATCTTCCTCGTGACTCTTGTCATGGGCATTGGAAGACGCGGAACCAGGATTTGAACTCTCCTTAGACCACACTCAGGCGCCCCGAGGGGCGCCTTTTTATTGATGTTCGGAGTGGTTGTTGAGTGTGGATGCTACCAGATGCCCTTGTCGTTTCCAGTCAAGCTGTGGGCGACCAAGGCGGATATCGCGAGTGGCGGGAGGAGCGGGAGTCGAACGAGCGCACGAACGTCCCTGTGCAAGCCGGCCTGCAGGAGTTGCAAAGAGTACAAACTGACAGCTGTTGCCATTGACACGCGCAGGTAGCCATTTCTGAATTGCACGGTGGACTCGGGAGTCTGTGCCGCTTTTTTGACATCTTCCGGCAACGAAATTGTGCCACCATAAGATTGGATGTAATTCTGGACGAGGCACAAGTACGTGGCGACACCCGGCCAGATGCTGGCGGAATTTGCGGCTCTTTTCAGTTCGGCGAAATTTACAGCTCCGCTCTGCAACAACGAGGCGGTATCGATCATGTCGCACAAACGAAAGTAGAAATGCCGGTACACTCTTTGCAAACTTGAGATCACGATCCGCTCTTCAGGTGCGGGAACCCTGAACTCGTAGCCTCCAACTTCCTTTGTAATACCGCGCTGAATCACTCTGCGTGCGAGATCCGCGTGCTCTCCGGTCTGTCCAAGATATTGAATGTGAATCTCAACCAGTTCCGGCAGGCCAGGCACGCTGAAGTTCCACTTGTTTGCCAAGCGATCTCCCCAACTGCGCTCCACAGGCTGTGCATTCAATTCTTCGCGCATCACTTGCTCGACCTGCTGATGATCCGCTGTTGTGTATAGGTCCAGGTCTGAGCCGAGATCGGGCCAGTGATCAAGGGACTTAATGACTGCGACGTTGCATCCGCGGCGTTGAAGAACCGCGCAGATCGAATGGAGAAAACCGACCGCGCGCTCGATGCGGGCTTTTTCTTCTGCGAGCGCGGCCTGGCATCGCTCGGCAATCGTTTGTTCATTTTCCCGAACAGCGGTGGTCTGCAGAATGCTCAATGCCCGAACTATTACGTGGTGAGTATTCGCAAGTTCGACAAAGTTGTCAAGTTGTTCCGGCGTCAGGCTCG
>Ga0206937_10171_pt1 | contig 18884 bp, 9 predicted proteins | sample Alteio_BWOrgHeat_11_FD_152923 | JGI IMG/M metagenome (GOLD analysis project Ga0206937, IMG submission 152923) | Enriched cells from forest soil in Barre Woods Harvard Forest LTER site, Petersham, Massachusetts, United States -... | ecosystem: Environmental > Terrestrial > Soil > Temperate forest >... | reverse complement strand
TGCGATCAAGCGACTCGCTGAATTGAGTTTGGCGAACAAGTCGCTCCCGAAAGCCAGCGACGCACATCTCTTGGCCGCGTGGTTGGCGGCTCAAGAAATCCGTGCGGCTCCGCAAGACGAATCGATAATCCGCCAATATCAGTCGCTATTGGAAGAACAGCTTTCCGCTTGGCCAATGGCCGTGAGCTCCCAACAAGCGCGGCTGTGGTTGGGGTCGTTCCACGAAAGCCGCCAAGAACGTGCTGCCGCATTGGCGGCCTATCGCAACATCCCGCGCGATGCGAAACCGTTCGAGGAAGCGATGCTTGCGGCCGCGCGCTGCTGGCCGCCGTATCTCGCCGAATTGCATTCCGCGGGAAAAGATACGTCGAGCGCGACAAAGGATGCGGTCGATTTTTTTCGTGCCTCCTTACAGGATGGCGAGGGCAAATGGCTCATGAATTGGAACGATTCGCAGCGCGACGCGGCGGTCGCGTGGGCCCGAATTCAAATCGAATTCATCCCTTCCGGCCACGCGGAAGCCGAACAAGTCGTGCGGGCCGCCATCATCAATTCGGCAGGGGCAACGCCTACGTGGAAATCAGCCGCTCAGGCGCTGTTGGTGATTGCCGTCGCGGGCCAAAAGGGACGCGATGAGGAGGCCGCCAAGTTGCTCGACGAGATGACCGCCGGTTCGCCCTTGCAAATGCTCGACCTAGTAAGATCGCTGGGGGCGCTCGCCGCGGCAGGGGGAAACGAGGGTCGTGCGTCGCTGGCGAAAATGCAGCTACGCGTAATTGATCAGCTTTTGCCGCGAAGCTCAACGCTTCGCGAAGCGGAACGAACGCAACTTGAAATCTTGCGTGCTGATGCGCTTGTAGCCGCCGGACGTCGCGACGACGCCGTCTCCGTTTTCGATCAACTTTCCAAGCGGTTGCCCAATGATGGCCCCGTGCAGGAAAAATATGCCACACTATTACTCGAGGGAGCAACTGCTGCTTCGTGGCGGCGAGCGCTCGATCAATGGCGGCTCGTCGCTAGCAAGAGCCCTCCTCGCACTCCGCAATGGTTCCGCGCAAAATATTCAGTGGCTTTGGCTCAATACAAACTCGATGACAAAAAATCCGCCGCACAGATGATTCGCTTCCTTGCTGAAACGCCCCCCGGTTTGGATGGCACGAATCTGAAACCACAGTTCCTCAACTTGCTGAAGAAATGCGAGGCCGGATCTGGAGCCTCCACGCCGTGAGCGGGCAACCCAACCTCACGCCTACAGTGTTCGCCGACGGATCGGCCCTCACGTGGGGAGTCCCCGGCGTTGACGAAAATACCTTTCAGCGCTGGCTAGGGCCGCGCTGGGCTTGGTGGCCGAGCGGTATTCCGGCTGGCCGTCGGATCGGGCTGGCCAGTTCGCGGGTTGGAAGAAAACTAGAGACCCGCGCTACATGGTTCACGGTCTTAAGAGCGGCCTGTGCCAAGATTGATCCGGTCAACGAATTGCTGGTCTCGACCGCGGAAACAACGAGCGCTCCCTTTGTCGAACGAGCCGCCGCGCTGTTTGGCCTGCGACGGATACATATCGAAGTCGCCCCTGACAACCTGGAGGTCGCGGCGTGGTGGCGCAAGATGCGGACCAAGCATCCTAGCGCACCGGCAGTCGACGTCTTTCCCGTCTTTCTTTCCCCCGAGGTCGAGACGGTCAATCAAGGAGAATCGACAGTCGAACCATTGCCACCTAATCTAAGGGATGCTCCGAGCCGTGACCGAGCGCTCGTGGCAATCAGCGATCAGTTGCTGGTTTCCCACGTTCGCCCGAACGGCCACCATCACCAACTCTTGCGATTGCGGCTGGGAGATAGCGCGTGGCCGCTGGCCAGCGTGCAGGTAGCCGTCGGCGACGATCTACTTACCGGCAACTTGCGCGACGAACTGCTCGACATGGGGGCCGTGGGATGGTATTTGTATGGTGCGGCCCCAACTGACAATCGCCAAAATACCGTCGAAAACCCGCGAACGGTCGCTCCTCGTCCGAACGCCATTATATCGCTCCCCGATCCGCAAGCGTGGCCCTACCTAACGCACTGCACGCGACAACGCCACGGGGCGTGGCCCGATGAAACGGAAAACGAATACCTGGATTCACTCCTTGTCCCTCAGACCGCCGCCGACCGTTCCGCGTTTGCGGCCCTGCGGCGCATCGTGCAAATGCAGCGGCTCTTGGCAACGCCTGCCGCCAATCGTGGGGGGCACCCTGTGGTAAGTTTTACAGCTGTGCCGGTTGCGGAATTGATGCCACTCCGAACCTTCCGCCCGCACCGCGGCCGATGGGATTTTGAACCGTATGGCATCTGCATCCGCCGCGATTGGCTCGCGGCTTCTCCCTGCCGAGCGGTCCGCTACGGCAACGACGCCCTCTGGAATTCATTGACCGCTGATGAACGCCCCTTCTTTCAGGTTGCCACCTCAGGGCGCGGAAAAAACAAGATCTATTGGACGCTGGAAAAAGAGTGGCGTCACCTGGGGGACGTGGATCTCGCGCCGCTCCCTTCTGAAAGTGCCTTCCTCTTCGTTCCGACGCACGCCGAAGCCATGCAACTTGCCAAAATCAGCCGTTGGCCTGTCGCGATCGTGCCATCGGCGGGTTAACGAAACGACGTAATAACCATAAAGATGTATACAATCATTACGGTATACGAACACAATCAAACGGTGCTTCTGTAACCAATGGATCGCCTTCAACGTCGCAAGTGGCCCGCACCAGCAGTGGGATATTGAACGGTCCGGGAGTCGCTCCGAAATGAATATGGAGCGTCGTCTCGGTCGCGCCACTCGGTACTTGGACCGGTTCGGCTCGCACATCACGAATATGCGGCGGCACCACGAGCTCAACGCGAATGGGGGACGTAATCGACTTGTCTCGTCGTATCTGTATAGGGAGTGCGACCTGGCCGTTGGGTTCAACGGCAATCGAAGGGCGATCAAGCACTACGCGCATTGGCGGGGGAGACACAATGGTGATAAGCTGACAGTTCTGCTCATTGGTCGTAAAAGAAACCTTATGCTTCACTCCTTGCTCGTCGGCAATTTCAGCGATCAACATCGGGACAACACGGCTGGTTCGGCCGAGATCCATCCACGTCGCAAGCGTCACCGGGTAGACAAACTCATCCGCACCTGCCGGCACGGTAATAGTTCCCCCGGTTACCCCTTGCAAATAACGCCCCTGTCGATCCGCCAGTCGCACTTCGAAGGGTCCTTCATACCCCCCCCGTTCAATGGTAAACCGTTTGCGGTATACCGAGCCAAGAGCGGCAAATTTAATGGCATACTCTCCTTGAAACTTAAAGGGAGTGGGCATCGTTACGGCCATATGCAATTGATCTTTCGTAGCCTCTTCAATGGCGGCGGGAAAAATGGCCGTTGTGGTCCGCGCCTCGCCATCGACCTCATACTTACCTACGATCCTTAACGTGTGCAGCGAAACTTTCGCCGTTGCGGCCGCTTCCAATTGCATATCGGCTTTATTTTTATTGACGGGCACCACGACATCCGCCACTTTCACATCCGCCGGCAACCCTTCCACGGTGACGGTGACAGGCGAGTTGAACCCACCATCGCGCAATACATTGATCGCCAGCTTTTGCGTTTTGCCACGATCGGCGATCACGACATCCGAAGGCAACTCCAACCGCACGTTGGGCTGCTGTGGCGAAATTCGCAATGCGTAAACGTACGTCTTGCCGCCGCGCGATGCAAAGCGTTCGCGAACTTCGGCAAAATACTTTCCATCTGTGGGAGGATTAAAGCTAATGATCGTTTCGCCGGTTTGTGTCATCAGCGAGTCACGCCGCGTCAACTCTTTGCCCTCTCCATCGCGAACCACCAACACTGCCTGAAGTGGTGAACCGAGTTGAGCGGCCTCGACCTCCAACGCGACAACCTTTCCTTTCTTCGCCTCGAATGCCCAGACGTCCACATCGCCAGGTGGATCGATCGTCCCCGTCCCCAATGTCGGCAACGCAACGAGCGGTGCGGCGGGGCCATCATTGTTCGGTTCACTTTCCGCCAGCTTGGGCAGGTCTTCATTTGTACGCACCGCCGGTTTCCCGCGCCGCGTCATACCCGCATCACTTGGGTTGCTTGTGGGAGCGTCGTTGATCGTCAGCCGATACAAATAATTCTGCAACCCATCATACTTCACATCATGGATGTGTAGTTCGTAAATGCCGGCGACAGTGGGTGTGAATTGAAACGCGGGATCCGTTTTGGCAGCACTCGTCATTTCCGCCACGATCTGACCGCGCGGATCACGCAGTTCAAGCCGTGCTTCGAGCGGCGAGCCGATCGACTGAGCAGCCACGGCGCAAGTAATCGTTTTTCCCGCCACCGCATCGAACGTCCAAATATCAACATCCTCGCGCGGGAAAATTCGACCATTGATCGTAATCGGCATTTTCACGGCGACCGGAATCGCTTCGCCGTCAATTTCGTTCTCCACCGTTTCCGGCAGATCGCCGACCACAAAGCGACGAGCGGTCGTGACTCCTTGCGAATTCCAAACGCGCCACGGTCGGTTCCCCACCGGGGCATCGGCGGTAATCTCAATCGTCGCGGCATAATCCTTGGGATAATCTTCCGGCTTTTGACTTGCCGGATGGTGTATAGCAGGCCCTTCGAACCAGACGGTTTCCGTCCGGGCAATTTCCGAGGGCCCCTTTATGCCCGCACCGCCAATCGCGAAGTTGCACTTTTCGTACAAATAATGCCCGCCAATACGAACGTTAACTTTCGTCCCTCGCTGCCCCCCCGCCGGAAATACGTAAGAAACCGACGGCGGTTCCGCCAAGCATGGCTGAGCAAGGAGTAAAACCGAAACCAATAGTCCGCAATGCAGCAGAACAATTCTTTGCAGCGAAAACGTCGAACGTGTCATATCATTCCTTCCGCTCATTTTGTTCATTGCTTCCGCCTTCCACCTCGTTATGCGCGGGTTTCTTGTCCGGTTGTGCGCGGGTCTCCTGACCCCGCACAACTCCGCGACCGCAGGTCTCCGCTCTTAAATCCAAATCAAGGAGACCTTCGGTCGACCGGTCGTGGCTCGGTCAGGAGACCGGCCACAGCACTTCATGGTCATGTCCCACTCTACAGTAGGCCGCGCATCACCTTGCCGTTATTCACCACCTTCACGGGCCGCCCTTCCGGCGTCAAAAATTCTTGATTCGGATCGATCCCCAAAAGATGGTACATGGTGGCGCACATATCTTCGGGACCAAGCGGCGAATCGGCGGGACGTTCCGCTCGAGCATCGCTGGCGCCAATCACGCGTCCCCCTTGGACCCCTCCGCCCGCCAGCAACAGCGTGAACGAAGGCCCCCAGTGATCGCGCCCCGCGTTCTTATTGATGCGCGGCGTACGGCCGAATTCGCCCGTCACCACCACGAGCGTCTTCGAATACATGCCACGATCCATCAGATCACTCAACAACGTGGGTAGGGCCGCGTCCAACGGCGGGAGCAGGTCCTTTTTCAGTACGCTAAAGTTATTGTCGTGCGTGTCCCAATTGCTATGTTCGACGGTCACGCAGCGGACTCCCGCTTCCACCAATCGCCGTGCCATCAAGCAACTTTGTCCCAACGTGTTGCGGCCATATTCGTTGCGAAGTTTTTCCGGTTCGGCATGAATATCGAACGCCCGTTTGGCGTCTCCCGACGTCATCAGATCAAACGCCTTTTGCCGAAACACGCTGACCGTTCGCGCCGAGGTATTCGCTTCGACTTCCGCCGCCTTTTGAAAACGATCCACGCTCTTCAAAAGTTCGCGCCGCGAGTCCAAACGATTGGCCGCCAACGAGAGTGGCGGAGCGATATCCGGAACCGAAAAATCCGGCGAATTCGGATCGGCCGCAATCACCATCGGCGACACCGAAGGCCCCAAATAAGCTGGCCCGCCGCTGTTCAACATGGTCGGCACGCATACATAAGGAGGGACATTCCCCGTTGTCCCCAAAAGCTTGGCAATCACCGAGCCGTGAGCCGGCCGATGATTATTCGGGGTGATCCCGCCATTGAAGCCCGGCCCAGGCATATATCCGGTCAGCATGTAGTGGTCGGCCGCCCCGTGGTCGGAATTACGATGGCCAAACGAACGGACCAGCGACAGCTTGTCCATATTCTGTGCCATCCGCGGCAGGTATTCGCAGATTTGCACGTTCGGTACGTTGGTCGCGATCGGATCGAACTCGCCACGAAATTCCGCTGGGGCTTTCGGCTTCATGTCGAACGTGTCCATCGTGCTGAGCCCCCCTTTCAGGAACACGAAAATCACCGATACCCCGGTGTCCTTCACGCGTCCCGACGCCGTCGCGCCTTGCGCTGGCAAAAGGTGGCTCAGCGAAAGCCCAGCACCAAACAAACCGGCTGTGCCGATCCGCAGCACGTCGCGCCGGTGAAGGCCGTCACAAAAAGGGCGTTCGTTCGACATATCAATATTCCTTTAGTGATTAAACACAAACTCCAACGAATTCAACATCGACCACGCCAAGTCTTCGGCGGCCTGGCGGCGATTGGAAGTCGCGGAAAAATGGTTGATAGCAACACGCTTTTCGTCGTCCGTGGGGAAGCGACTAAAAATCGAAAGGTACAGTTCGTCCACCAGCTTCGCGTTATCGGGCATCGTCCGCATCAGCCGAGCGATCGTCCCCGCATCGTGCGTTAACTTGGTTTGCACTCGATCCGAATTCAGCAAGTGCAGCACTTGCGCCACGCTTGGCTCCGCATTCCGTTCGCATTCGCACGCCGATTTTCGTAAAGGGCGGCCGTAGAGCGAAAGGAAATAATGGTCCACGCGACTATCCCACAGTTGAATCGCCCGCGCACCGCCGGCAATTCCTTCGAACTTTTCCGGCACGCCGGTCACCTGGCAAACAGCGTCCAGCAATACTTCCGCATCCATCCGTTTTAACGACGCCCTCGCGAAATTTTGTTCGTCATCCGCGTTCGTAGGATTCGGTGTGGTCGCTTGCTGATAGACGTTCGACGAAGTAATCACTCGCAACAATTCACGCAGATCAAACTTATGGTCAGCCAAATGTGCCGCCAGTGCGTCCAACAATTCCGGGTTGCTCGGCGGGTTCGTGGCCCGAAAATCATCCACCGGTTCCACCAATCCGCGCCCCATCAAATACGCCCAAACGCGATTCGAAATGTTTCGAGCAAACCATGGATTCTGCGGCGACGTCAACCAAGTTGCCAATTCCGGGCGACGATCCGCTTCCGAACTTTCCGCCGGCATCGTCGTCCCTAACGCGTGGGGATGAACCATTTCACCGGTGCGCGGATGTTTCGTGACTTGTTTTCCTTCCGCCAACAAAACTTCCCCCAACGGAGATGGCTTCCGCTGAAGCTGAGCAAAATATGCCTGCATCCCAAAATAATCGGTTTGGGTCCAGCGATCATACGGATGATGATGGCATTGAGCACAAGCAATTCGCACACCTAAAAACACTTGCGAAATCGTTGAAGCTTGCTCGCCCGGTTGCGTCACCACCTTAAAAATATTCCCTTGCGGAACTTCCGACAGCTGCCCTTCCGCAGTGATGATCTGTCGTGCGAAAATATCGAGCGGTTTGTGCTGCGCCACACTTTCACGAATCCAGTGATACATCTCGTACGCCGCTTTCGGCCCGAGCACTTCGCGATCGACTCGCAACAGATCGGCCCATCGCAGCGCCCAATAGTCGGCGAATTCCGGCCGCGAAAACATTTCGTTCACGAGCAATTCGCGGCGATTCGGCCGTGTATCCGCCAAAAACTTCCGGGCCTCATCGCTCGTCGGTAGGGTTCCAATCAAATCCAGCGACACGCGCCGCAAAAACTCCGCGTCCGACGCCATCGGTGCTGGCACGATGTTCAATTTCCGCAGCCGCGCGTAAACCAACCGATCGACAAAATTGTGCTCGGAAAACGTTGGATAGTCTTTCACCTTTTCCGGGCGCGGAATGATCGCCTGAAACAGATCTACGTTCCCCAGATAGTTCGCCATCACGGCGACCGAACCAGGATTATCCCCCGCCGTAATTTGCCCCTTGTCGTCGACACGGGCCACGGCATCGTTGTTTGTTTGAAACTGAGCCATCCGGGTGACGTCGGTTTCGCGTCCATCGCTCCACTTCGCGGTAACTCGAAGCGAAATCGATTGCTTGGCCGCTAACGCCTGCTCTTTGGGAAAAACGGCGATGCTCACCACCTTAGGATCGTCCGCGGAACCAAGTGGCAAGCCAGCCGCAATCCAATCCCTCACGGTGGCGAATTCCGGCTTATCAACATCCAACCGCACGCCACCCCCATGGGGCAAACCGCCACTGGCCTTCAGCAGCAACAAACTGCGTTCTGGCGCGGCGGGAAAAACTCGCCGCCCCCGTCCTTCCATCACCAGCGCACGAAAATCGGCCTCCGGATCCGAGCCAAAAACGGAAAGCTTAAAGCCATTTTGCCCTTCCGCCTTCCCATGACACCCCGACGTATTGCAGCCGAACTTATTCAGAATTGGCACGATATCGGTTTCAAAGTTGAACCGTTGCTTCGCCGCGTCGTCCGCCCATCCGATGACCACCCCCGCCAATACCAACCCAATCGCAGCGACTCCCCGCGCGACGTGACCAACCAAATTGGCAATCAAGAACTTCATGGGGCAACTCAAACAAAGTGGGCGGGCCGCTAGCAACCAATGGCTGGCCGAGCGGTGGGAGGGAGGCAGGTATTCGTATAAGTGTATGCTAGTTGATCGGAAAGGTAGGAATCAAGCTCAAGCCTGCTTTTCCGGGCGACAACTTTTTTTCATGTTTTACCACGGCCAGCGGGTGATTTTGTGCATTGGTCGGTAATTTCCCGAAAACAAGCGATTTTCGCTAATCTTTACTCCTTTGCGGTTTCCTCATAAAAGCCTGACGCGCAAGCGAAGGGGGAGTTGAGGTTAATCCGCACCACGCGTGGTTTCCTTTCGTGCGCGCGAATGCGTTTTGGATATTCACGCAAACTCCTCCTTCGCTTGCGCGTCAGGCTTTTATGAAATACGTCGCCGCGCTATGTCAAAAGCTGCCTTTGCACATTTCCGCTGACATCCGTCAACCGAAAATTACGCCCCAGATACGGATAGGTCAGCCGAGTATGGTCTAGCCCCAACAAATGGAGCACCGTCGCGTGCAAGTCGGGAATGGTGACCGCATCCCGTACGACGTTATAACCAAACTCATCCGTCTCGCCCCACATGGTCCCGCCGCGGATGCCGCCCCCCGCCAGCCACATGCTAAACGCCTTCGCATGGTGGTCGCGTCCCTTGCCATCTTCCGCGAACGGGGTCCGACCGAACTCACCACCCCAAATAATGAGCGTCTCGTCAAACAGTCCGCGCCGCTTCAAATCGGCAATCAAACCGGCGATCGGCAAGTCAGTCTCGGCACAATGGAGTTCGTGGTTCTTCTTCACATCGTCGTGAGCATCCCAGGCCCGCGGCCCTTCGTTGCCGCCACTGTAGACCTGCACGAACCGCACCCCCCGTTCGACCAATCGCCGCGCCATCAGGCAATTTCGGCCAAAATGTGCCGTTACCTTATTATCGAGCCCGTACAACGAATGGACCTCCGCCGTCTCGGCTGCCAAATCCACCGCCTCGGCCGCATGCGATTGCATCCGATACGCCAATTCATAAGACGCAATCCGCGCCGACAGCGCCGCTTCCTCCGGATGCTGTTCCAAATGCCGCCGGTTCCAGCGATTGAGCAAATCGAGCCGCGCAAGCTGTTGTTCGGTCGTTACACCTTTCGGAGGAGCGAGATACGCAATCGGTTCGCCTGTCGGTCGGAACGGCACCCCCTGATAGGCCGACGGCATGAATCCGCTTGTCCAATTCAGCCCCCCGTTCACAGGAGCCCCCTGATGGTCCAACATCACGACAAAGCCGGGCAGATTTTCGTTCTCCGTCCCCAACCCATACGCAGCCCACGATCCAATACTCGGCCGCCCGCTAAGCGTCGCGCCGGTCTGCATCTGAAACAAAGCCGGGCCGTGATTATTACTCTCGGCATGCATCGAACGAATGACAGCCATTGAGTCCGCCTGCTTCGCCAGATGCGGAAAGAGTTCGCACATTTCCACGCCCGCTTCCCCATGCTTCGCAAACTTGAACGGACTGGCAAACGCCGTATTCTTCGTCCCCGAACGGAAGGCGTCTTCCTTCTTAAAAATCGGAATCGGTTCCCCATGCCACTTGGCCATTTCGGGCTTTGGATCGAACAAGTCGATGTGGCTTGGCCCGCCGTACATGAACAAGTAGATGACTGCCTTCACCTTCGGCGCAAAATGCGGTGCACGAACGGCCATCGGATTGTTGACTCGCGTTTCAGCCGCCGCAGCCTCGCTCCCCAACATCCCTCGGAGCGCAAGCGTGCCAAACCCAGCGCCTAAGCTGGCTAAGACTTCACGACGATGAAAAAGATTTGACATTAGCTTAAGTCCATTGTCGCCTTTCGCTCCGCGAAAGGGCATGCTTTCGCGGAGCGAAAGCCAACCATTAATCTATGTATGCAAACTCATTACTATTCAACAAAACATGACAAAAATCGACCAACGCCAAACGAGCCGCCTTCGCTTCGTCGTGCTTCAATTCTCGATACGCCTTGGCCCGTTCTCGCAAAAACGCAACCGTTTCCGCAACTTCATTTTCTGCTGTCTTCCGTCCAAACGCAAAATGCACGGCACAAACCACCTGCTGTGAAACATCGTCCCCCGCCACTCGAATAATACGATCGGCAAAATGCCCCGCCTGCTCGGCCATGAACTCATCGTTCATCATCACCAGCGCTTGTGTCGCCACAACATTCTCGTCCCGCCGTTCACACGTTTGCGCCGAATCCGGCTGCCCAAATAGTTCCAACAAAGGAAACGGCAACTGCCGCTTCACATAAATATAAACGCTTCGTCGCCAATGTTCCGGACCTTCGCGCTCAACAACCGGCCACTTATTCCGCTGACTGGAAACCAGCAATTCGGTCCGAACTCGCGGCTTCACTCCCGGCCCGCCGATGCGGCTATTGAAAGTCCCGGCGACGGCCAGCACGTTGTCGCGCAAAACTTCGGCGTCGAGCCGCCGTTGCCGAGCCCGCCCGTACAAGAGATTTTCGGAATCGACGCGGCGGGTCTTGATTTGTTCTTCGCCGGTCGCCAGGGTTGCTTGTCGGTACGTCGCCGAGGTCACCACTAGCCGATGCATCGCCTTCCAACTCCCCCCCGACGCGATCATCTCTTGGGCTAAGTAGTCAAGCAGTTCGGGATGCGTCGGCGCGCTTCCCGACCGCCCAAAATTGCTCGGCGTAGCGACGATCCCAACTCCAAAATGATGTTGCCAGATCCGATTCGCCGCCACGCGCCATGAAAGCGGATTGTCGCGCGACGCAATCCATTCGGCTAGAGCTCGGCGACGGCCGGTCGTTTTCTTCTCCCCGTCGGGAACCACTATTTTTAGCGGATCGATGGCCATCACCGCGGGCACGCCCGGTTCCACTTCCGGCCCGACGTTCAGCACGTCGCCTCGCCACAGCAAGTGCGTTTTTCGCGGCGAACCGGCGGCATCCGTAAGCCCCATAATCGACCACTGCGGCTTGACCTTGTTCTTGTCTTTTTCCTTTTCGAACTTCACCTTCTCCTCTAAGGGAGTCACCACGGCCGGCACACCTTGTTCATCGAGCGCCACTTCCACCCGCGTCGTGGGATCGAAAACGGCCAGCATTCGGTAGTACTCGACTTGGGTAATCGGGTCCAGCTTATGATCGTGGCAGCGGGCACAACCAATCGTTTGTCCCAGAAACACGGCGGTCGTGGTCGAAAGCACATCGTCCAGCACGTCGAGCCGATACTTTTCTTTCATCGCCCCCGCGCCCATGGTGTCGTCGTTGGTTGTTCCACAGCGACAGAAGCCGGTGGCGATCCAAGCCTCGCGATCCTCGGGCGCAACCTCGTCTCCCGCCAGTTGTTCAGCGATGAACTGAGCGTAAGGTTTATCGCTATTAAAACTCGCGATCACGTAGTCGCGATATTTCCACGCATACGGCCGATCGACATCGTTCTGATATCCTGAACTATCGGCGTAACGGGCCAAGTCCAGCCAATGTCTCCCCCACCGTTCGCCATAATGGGGTGAAGCCAACAGTTTATCGACCAGCGCCGCGTATGCCTCGTCAGAAGGGTCTCGCACAAACGCCTCCAACTCCTCCGGTGTCGGCGGCAGCCCGATCAAATCAAAATACAGGCGTCGGCAAAGCGTCACGGGATCTGCCGCGGGCGAAGGAGTAAATCCCGCTGCTTCCAACTTCGCCAAAATAAAACGATCAATCGAATTGTTGACCCACGCCGAGTTGTTGACCGATGGCGGAACGGAAACGGCCACCGGTTTGTAGGCCCAATGGTCCGCCGAACCTACGGCGGCCCGTTTCGGCAACGCATCGGCCGGCAAACTATCAACCCAGCGGCCGACAATCGCAATTTCGGCATCGCTTAACTGACCCTCGGGGGGCATGTGCGGCTTGCTGTTGGCTGCCACCAGCCGCAAAAGCATGCTGGCTCCCGCTTGCCCCGGCACGACAATTCGTCCCGATTGCGAACCGTACAACAAGTCGTGCCGCGTCGAAAGCCGCAACTTCGCCTCCGTGGCGTCACCACCGTGACACTCAACACAGTGCTTCCGCAAAATCGGCGCGACATCCCGCTCGAACACATCATCTCCGCGCGCGGCAACGCCGCCAAACGCCAAAGCAATTACCGCAAGTTCCAAAACACGGCGCTGCATTTTCAACCAATTCGTTACCATACTGTTCGAGTCCAAAACGATTCCCCGCATGAACGGCTCACCATTTTAGCAGCGCCGCCCACCGACCGCTAATCGATTCGTTGTCTCCTTAAATCAGTTGGGATCTTGGCAACCTTCATTTTTCCGCTTTTTTCGACTTCCCCAGCAGATGCTTATCAAAAAAAGTTTCCGCCAACTTGTCGGTCTCGGGGTTAATTAGATTATGGCTCCCACCTTGGATGACGTTCAACGTTACGTCCGCACCGACTTTCTGCAGCGCCGCGTGCATATATTCGCTTTGGGCAACGGGCACCGTCATATCCTTATCGCCATGAATGATCAGAAACGGCGGCATTCCCTTTCCGACGTGTGTAACAGGACTGGCTAGCGCCGCCTTTTCCATATTCTTGCTGACTATTCCCCCCAAAAGTTTTACCACGGCTGGATGCGCTTTGTCCCCCCACTTCACAAAATCCCCCACTCCGGCGACCGAGCACACCGCCTGAACCTGGCTGGAAAACTCCGGCCAGCCCCCTTCCCCTTCCAACTCTTTGACTTGCCCTGACGTGCCAAGCAACTCCACCAGATGCCCTCCGGCCGAATACCCCCACGCGCCAATCCGTTGCGGATCAAGATGGTAAGTTTTGGCATTCGCCCGCAGAAAACGAATGGCGCACTTCGCGTCCTCGATTTGTGCCGGAAAGATCGCCTCGCCGCTGAAGCGATACCCAATGGTCGCGCAGAAATATCCACGCTCAGCGAAACTTGCCAAACGGTTGATGCCCCCGTCTTTGCTCCCCCCTTCCCAGCCACCGCCGTGAATCCAAACTATCACCGGCATTTTATCTTGAGGCACTTTTTTTGGCCGAAGAATATGCATCGTGAGCGGCCGACCCCCTCCCTTGCCATATTCGACGTCGCGGGTCAGCTCGACATTGTCCGGCAACGGCTTTGGTTGTGCGAAACTCGTCGTGGCCGAGGTCGACCAAATGGCCAATTGGACCAGCACCAACCAGAAACGGAATGCGAAACTCATGACAACTCCTCGTGAAAATGAAAGCGTGACGCAAGATGCCTCTATGATATCAAGTGAATGAATAGTTTCCTCACGGATGCCAGCTGCCAGCCACGGAGTGGCTGGGCCACGTGGCCCAGCCACTCCGTGGTTGGAGTTACAGTACAATAATTCCAACCGACAAACCCTACACTATTCCCAAATCATTTGCTGTCCATGGAGGCCCGATGAATTCCCTTGCACGTCTTGCCACCATCATTTTGTTGCTGGATTTCTCAGCTCCTTCAGCCGATGGCGCCGAACCCACCACCGACGATTTGCGAACACAATCACGCTCCGCGCTGGCCCAACTCGACGGCCGCCTCTCCATCCCCGGCTTGATCGAACCCGTTGAAGTCTTGCGCGATCACTGGGGAGTCGCGCACATCTACGCGAAGAATCAGGACGATTTATTTTTCGCGCAGGGCTTTGTCGCGGCCCAGGATCGCCTTTTCCAAATGGACATGTGGCGACGAATCGCGCTCGGCGAAACGGCCGAAGTGCTCGGACCCAGTTCGACCATCCGCGATCGCTTGGCCCGGCTGCTGATGTATCGCGGCGACATGCAGGTCGAATGGTCAGTTTACTCGCCCGATTCACAACGCATCTGCACGGCCTTTACCGCCGGGATCAACGCCTACATCGACCACCTGGGGGATCGCTTGCCGATCGAATTTCAAATCGCCAAGTATCGGCCCAAAAAGTGGCAACCCGCCGACTGCCTCGGTCGCACATCGGTTCTTCCGGTCGTGCAAAACATTCGGAACGAAGTCACGCGAGCCCGGCTCGTCGCCGCCGTCGGTGCCGCCAAAACACAAATGATTCTCCCCACCGAACCAACGGTGCCTCTAAACCCCATCGAAGGGCTTGATCTCGCGGGTATCGACGACACGTTGCTCGCCGGCTACAAGGCGATCACCACATCGGTCGAATTCGCCCCCGATGCCGGCGGCAGCAATAATTGGGCGATCGACGCCACGCTTTCCGCATCCGGCAAACCGATGTTGGCGAGCGACCCGCATCGCGCGTTGGCCCTGCCATCGCTCCGTTACATGGTGCACCTGAACGCCCCGGGCTGGAACGTGATCGGCGGCGGCGAACCCGCGTTGCCCGGCGTCGCGCTCGGCCACAACGAACGGATCGCTTGGGGGTTTACCATCGTCATGACGGACCAATCCGATCTGGTCATCGAACAACTCCATCCCAAAAACCCTAACCAATACAAAGTGGGGGACCGCTGGGAAGATTTTCGCGTCATTCGTGAAACGGTGGCCGTGAAAGGAATGCCTCCCGCCGAGTTGGAACTTCGCTTTTCGCGCAACGGCCCCATCATTCACGAAGACCTGAAGCGGCAACAAGCCTACGCCTTACGATGGGTCGGCAGCGAACCCGGCGCGGCGGCCTATTTGGCGTCGCTGGCCATCGACCGCGTCGGCAACTGGGACGAATTCGTCACAGCCTGCGCACGCTGGAAAACTCCGGCGGAAAACATGATGTACGCCGACGTGGCGGGCAACATTGGTTGGATCGCCGCTGCCCAAACGCCCATTCGCAAAGGTTACAACGGCGTGCTCCCCATCCCCGGCGCGAGCGACAAGTACCAATGGCAAGGAAATGTTGGCGTCCACGATTTGCCACAAACTCGTAACCCATCCGAACATTTTCTGGCCACCGCCAACCACAATATTTTGCCCCCCGGCTACACGCGCGAAATTGGTTACGACTGGTCACCCCCCTATCGCTACCAACGCATTCACAAGCTGTTGACGGAAAAGAAAAAGTTTACCCTCGACGACTTCAAACGCATCCAACACGATAACGTTTCGATCCCGGGTCAAGAACTGTCGCGACTTTTAAAGGACCTTCCCCACATCGAATCGCACCTCAAACCGTATATCGAGATCATGGCAACGTGGGACGGCGCACTCACCAAGAAATCGGCCGCCGGTGCTATCTATGGCAATTTGCTTCGCGAATTGTCCAACGGCTTTTATCACCTGCACGTCCCCGACGCACTTTTGAGCGACGTCGTCGATCGCAGCAACATCTGGTTCATGATTGCCGAACTGAAACAGCCTTCCGCCGCCTGGTTTGGTGAATCTCCGAACGAAGCCCGCAACACATTGCTTGCCGAAAGTTTTGCCAAGGCCGTCGAAAAGACGAAGGCCGCGGTGGGCGAAAACGCCAATCAATGGGAATGGGGAAAGCTACATCACGTTTTGCTAAAACACTCACTCAATAAATTTGGCCCGTCGTACGCCGACGCCTTCAACCTCGGCCCAATCCCCAGCGGCTCCGGCCCCTACGCGCCCGACCAAGCCCGCTGGGACAAGAATTTCACGCGCGTCCACGGAGCCACCTATCGGCAGGTGTTCGACCTTTCCGATTGGGATCTCGGCCAAGGCACCAACATGCCCGGCCAATCCGGCCAACCCGGCAGCCCCCACTACGCCGATCTCCTACCCCTCTGGTCCGAAGGCACCTATTTTCCCCTCGCCTATACACGGAAGAAAGTGGAAGAAGTGATGAAAAATCGGCTGGTACTGGAACCAGGGATGAAATGAGATTTGTTGCTTTGGGATTTGAGTTTGGGACAAACACGACACCCGTGCCGTGCCCGGCTCGGCAATCTACGCTTCCCATCTGGCTTTCAAAAATCACTAAATCCCTGATCTCAAATTTCAAATCTCAAATTTGAGATTCAAATCGTTCTTCACGGCCGCACCGGCACCACAATCCGCGACGCCTTTTCCCGATAGTGATAGACCGTATTCTCCGCCACCACTGACTTGGCGGGTGGATCAATCGTCAATGGTTCCCCCGTGTTCGGATTCGGTTCATAGAACGGAGCCCCCGTGCTGGCAACGGTGACTCGGATTCGGTGTCCGCGACAAAACACTTGGCTGAGCCATCCCACATCAAACGCGACCTTATAAATCTTACCGGGCTCCATCATCACTTCCTTTTCGTACCCCTCCCGGTAGCGAGCCCGCCGCACGTAGTCGATTAGCAGCATGGAACGCCCGTCCGGATACACGTCGCTGATCCGCACGATAAAGTCGCTGTCGGGAGCGGAGGACGAAACGTACAATTCTGTTTGCACCTTCCCCGTCCATTCCACTGGTTCGGTTAAAACATCCGTCGTAAACGTGCGGACTTCGGCTTGGGATTCAAACGCCCGAGCGTCAATGGCTCCGGGAAAACCGCGTCCTGGAATTTCATTTGGATGCAGCGGATCGGCGCGGAACGAAGTGCCGCCATCTTTTTCCGACGGCAATTGAGCCGACAGCTTCCCACCTGCGTGTAAGTACAGCGACGTCGGTTTGGATTCGATCGGCCAGTCGGCGGCGGTCCGCCATTCGTTGCCGGGTGATCCTTCTTCGCCAGCCGCCCCCATCGTGTAATAACGCACCTTCGCTTCCCGTTCCACGCCGTTATCAATCCCTTTTAAATAGTGGTCCATCCATCGCACCAAATGTTCTTCGGCGTTGAACTTTGCATTTTCAGGAAACGTCATTTGATTGACTTTGTTCGTGTTTTTGCCGAGATACCCGCCGTGCAACCACGGCCCAATCAGCAACTGCTGTTGCCCGCGCGATTGCGGCCCGGCCCGGTGTTGCCGACCGACGTAACTATCCACCGAGCCAACGTTCATGAAGTCGAACCAACTGCCAATCGTGAAGCACGGCACATTCATCTTATCGAAATGGCGGCCACAATCTTCGGCCGCCCAGTAGTCATCGTAGGTGGGATGCGAAAACCACTCTTTCAACAGTTGCATATTCTGCGCCGGCTCGCGACACACGACTCCCATCTGCTTGAATCGTTCGGGGCGAACCGTCCCGCCAATGCGATAACCTTCATGGTACAAGCTCAAGCCGGTATCAATCATGTACTGGCAAACCAAATGTGGCGGCTGAGTAACCGCGAGAAAATTCTGAGCAAAGCCAGCTTGCGAACTCCCAAACGTGCCGACTTTTCCGGTCGACCACGGCTGTGCCGCCAGCCACTCGACGCTATCGTATCCATCCTTCAGTTCGCCCCATCCCAGCGCTCGATATCCGACCCACGTCCCTTCGGACTTTTGTGCCCCGCGAAAGCTTTCGGCGCATACCACATAACCGCGCGCCGCCAATCGAGCGTACGCCTGCCTACTCGTTTTATTCCGAATGTCCGCGTACCGTTGTTCGTACAGCACCGGCCATGGCCCATCTCCTTGGGGAAAATACAGGTAAGCGGAAAGCCGCACCCCATCCCGCATCGGAATCATCATCCCCTTTTCCGTTACGGGACCAAGGTCCACATCCTCTGCACAGGCAATCAAAGGACAAACGACCAAAGAAAGAGTCCCAACGAATGTAAGGAGACAACGAACAAGAACTTCTTTCATTTGTTGTTTCCCTCAAGTCGTTGGGGCAATTTCGAAAAACTAATGACTAATCTCTAATGACCAATAACAAATGACAAATAACCTTTCCTACTTCTTCCCCACACAAAACAAATTCTTTTCCCCGCGAAGAAAAATCTGCCCTTGGCTGATGGCAGGGGATGAATAGATATATTCCCCCAATTCGTTTTCCGCGACGACATCGAGTTCTTTACCCGGCTTCACCACTTTCATAATACCGTCGTCCGCCAGGAAATAGGCGAGGCCGTTCGCAGTCACCAACGATCCGCTGTAATGCTTGCCAATCCGCTCCATCCAATAACGATCCCCTGTTTCCGCTTCAAAGCAACTGGCGATCCCGTTATCGGAAACAACCAGGAAATAATTGCCCACGGAGATCGGCGAAGGAACATAAGAACACGACTTGGTCGTCCGCCACGCGATGTGACTATCGGTTACGTTCCCTTTGCCATCGGGTCGAATCGCCAACATGTGGTACTGCGGAAAACCGGCCGACATGAACAGCAACTTGCCGTTGTAAACCATCGACGCCACAAACTGTTCGGTCGGGCCGTCCATGTACCAATGCACCGAGCCATCGTGCGGATCGTAACTCGTAACGCACTT
>Ga0206937_10170_pt2 | contig 18938 bp, 15 predicted proteins | sample Alteio_BWOrgHeat_11_FD_152923 | JGI IMG/M metagenome (GOLD analysis project Ga0206937, IMG submission 152923) | Enriched cells from forest soil in Barre Woods Harvard Forest LTER site, Petersham, Massachusetts, United States -... | ecosystem: Environmental > Terrestrial > Soil > Temperate forest >... | reverse complement strand
AGCCGACCGGTGAAATTATCGAGACGCCTATCACGGCGAACTTCCGTGAAGGACTGACGGTGCTCGAATACTTCATCTCGACGCACGGCGCTCGTAAGGGTCTGGCCGATACGGCGCTCAAGACCGCCGACTCGGGCTACCTGACGCGGCGTTTGGTCGACGTGGCGCAGGACGTGATTATCAGCGAATACGACTGCGGCACTGTGGACGGCATCTACGTCTCCGGTATCGTCGAAGCCGGCGAGATCATCGAGCCTTTGCGCGACCGCATTGTTGGCCGTGTATCGCTCGAGAAACTGAAAGACTATGACGGCAAGGTAGTGGTCGATATCAACCAGGAGATCACAGAAGAACTGGCTGGTTCCATTCAGGCCGCTGGTATCGAGCGGGTGAAGATTCGCTCGGTGCTGACTTGCGAATCGAAGCGCGGTGTCTGCGTTATGTGCTACGGACGCAACCTGGCTTCAGGACGTCTGGTCGAACTCGGCGAAGCTACGGGAGTCATTGCTGCGCAGTCGATCGGCGAACCTGGAACGCAGCTCACGATGCGTACCTTCCACATCGGTGGTACGGCGTCGCGAGTTTCGGAGCAGTCACGCCTCGATGCGAAGTCGAACGGTCTGGTGCGCTTCATCAACTTGCAGACGGTTAAGTCCAAGACGGGCGACTTGGTGGTCATGAACCGCCAGGGCTCGATTGCGGTAATCGACGAGAAGGGCCGTGAACGCGAACGCTATGCGGTCGTGTACGGCGCCAAGGTGAAAGTCACTGAAGGAGGCCCGGTGCAGCTTGGCCAGGCGCTCGTTGAGTGGGATCCTTACACCTTCGCGATCCTTACCGAAATCGGCGGCACGGCGCAGTTCAAGGACTTGCAGGAAGGGATCACGCTCCACGAAGAAGTGGACGAGGTCACCGGCTTATCGCGTCACGTGGTTGCTGATTCGCCCGATGAGAAGCGCCAGCCGGCGATTGTCATCAAGGGCAAGTCGAGCAAACGCTACCTGATGCCGTCTCGTGCTCACCTCATGGTGCAGGATGGAGACACGGTGTTCCCGGGCGACGTGCTGGCGAAGATCCCGCGCGAAACCACCAAGACCAAGGACATCACGGGCGGTCTGCCGCGTGTGGTTGAATTGTTCGAGGCTCGTAAGCCGCGTGAAACCGCTGTCATCAGCGAAATCGATGGCGTGGTTCGCTTCGGTGAAGTTGCCAAGGGTCAGCGCAAACTCTACGTCACCGCCGACAACGGTACCGAAAAGGAATACTCGGTTCCGCGTGGTGTTCACATCAACGTGCAGGAAGGCGAGCGTGTACGAGCTGGCGAACCGCTGATGGATGGCCCGCTCAACCCGCACGACATCCTCGCAGTACTTGGCGAAAAAGAGCTGCAGTCTTACCTGGTGAACGAAATCCAGGAAGTCTACCGGCTGCAGGGCGTGAACATCTCGGATAAGCACATCGAGGTGATCGTTCGCCAGATGATGCGTTGGGTGAAGGTCGAAGACGTGGGCGACACGCAGTTCCTGCTCGAACAGCAAGTGGACAAGTTCCGCTTCCACGAGGAGAACGAGCGTGTGATCGCGCAGGGTGGAAAGCCGGCTACCGGCCGTCCGCTGCTGCTCGGCATCACGAAGGCGTCGCTCTCCACCGATTCGTTCATCTCCGCCGCCTCCTTCCAGGAGACAACGCGTGTGCTGACCGAAGCTTCGATTCAGGGAGCTGTCGATCATCTGCGCGGCTTGAAGGAGAACGTCATCGTGGGCCGCTTGATTCCCGCCGGCACCGGTATGGAGTATTACCGGAACGTGCGTCTCTCTCCAGAAATGGAAGAGGCCGCGAGCAAGGTGCAGGAAGAAGTCTCGCAGGCTTACGAGGACGCGGAACGCGCACTCGAACTCATGCGGCACGAAGGCGAGACAGAAGAACTCGCCGCGGAGTAATCGGAACCGAAACCATGGAAGGGGCGACGAGAGTCGCCCCTTCTTTTTTAGTAGTTGGAACCGACCCTCCCGCGAGCGACAATTGTTAGAAAAGAATTCCGCTGGAGGTGTGGTAGCCTCGATGACGCTTAATCTACCAACGCATTTCTTAACCCCATGGCTTTAGGGCTTGAACCACAGCGCTTGACCGGGCCCCCTGAGGATCGCAACAAAGCACCCGAGCCGATCCCCGGCGGCCTGATATTGGCCCCCGCACTGGGGCGCTTCTGGCGCTTGTTCCGGCTCTCAATGTGGCGCGCCTTCGAGCATGACGCATTCGCCACTGCCAAGGGCGCAGCGTATTCCTCCATCCTTACTTTTTTCCCTTTTCTGCTGGTGCTCGGCTCGGTCATGGCTACCGTTCGCAGAGGAGAGGTTTACCTCCGAGAAATTTCCTATGCTCTGGGGAGAATTTTGCCTGCGGGAAGTGCCACCGCGCTCGCCTATCTCCGAGGGAGTTCGAACCGCCCGGTTGGCCTCCTGGTCACTACGTCGCTGCTCACCATGTGGACCGCCTCCGGCGTCATCGTTTCCTGGATGGATGGATTCCGTCGCGCCTACCAGCTCCCCAAAACGTGGGGACTCTTGCAGGAACGGTTGATCGCTATCTCGCTCGTGTTGATGGCCGGATTGCCTCTGACGTTTTCCACAATTCTGGTAGCTTTCGGCAGCCGCATTGAAACACGCGCCCTCTTCTATATTGGACACGAATTCGGTCCGCTTCTCCTCCTCCTTTGGGGACTGATCCGCTGGATCATTGCGATCCTGACCAGCATTGCCGTGATCCAACTGATCTATCACAATGCGGTCCCCCGTACGCAGCCGTGGCACAGTGTGTTACCCGGCGCAGTGCTTGCCACCGCCATGTGGCTGCTTTCCACCGCATTTTTCGGGTGGTATCTGCAGCGCTATGCGGATTACAGCATTATCTACGGCTCGCTAGGAGTGGGAATAGCCCTGCTGGTGTGGATGTACCTGATCTCGCTGGTCGTGCTGATCGGAGCGGAATTCAACGCCATGCTCTTCCCGCGCGGTCTCACCAAGGTACCGCGAGTTACCAGCGAAAATACTTGAGATAATTGGTGATTCTGGTTCGCAGCGCAGGTACCCGTCCGCGTTGATTGCAGACAAACGTAGCTTCGGCAATGCCGCGAGCCTTACAAAGGAAGACTGATCGTGAAGTCCCGCAAAGCCAACTTGGTCGACCGAGAGATGTCGGGTGCTATAGCTCCGCCGGACTTGAACGCTGATGGACTTCGGCGGGCAAAAATCGTTTGCACCATCGGGCCAGCTTGTGACAGCGAAGAATGTATTGCCGACCTCATGCGTATCGGGATGGATGTAGCGCGTCTCAATTTTTCTCACGGTACTCACGACGAACACGCCCGGCGCATTCAGCGGTTGCGCTCCGCGGCACGCCATCTGAAACGAACTATCTGCATTCTTCAGGACCTGCAAGGCCCGAAGATCCGCACGGGACGTCTGAAAGATGGGAAGCCCGTCGAGTTGAAAACCGGAGGTCTTCTCACGATTACGCCCCGCGCCGTGGCTGGAACGGAGACATTGATCTCCACAGACTTTGCTGGTCTCGCGCGCGATGTCGAGCCCGGGGCGCGTGTGCTTTTATCGGACGGACGCATCGAGCTCACAGTGCGCGCCATTCGGGGTGCAGATGTGGAATGCGAAGTTCGCAACGGCGGACTGTTAGCCGAACACCAGGGAATCAACCTGCCGGGAGCCGCAGTCGCCATTCCCGCTCTCACAGAGAAAGACAAAGTCGACCTCAAGTTTGGATTGAAGCAGGGTGTGGACGTGGTCGCGCTTTCTTTCGTTCGTTCCGCCGATGACATTCGCATGGCAAAGACCTTGATGACAGAGTTTGGCAAAGCGGTGCCAATCGTCGCCAAGCTTGAAAAACCACAGGCCATCGAACGATTGGAGGAGATTCTGGAGGTTGCGAATGGCGTGATGATCGCCCGTGGTGATCTCGGCGTGGAAATGCCGCCCGAGCGGGTGCCGATCATTCAAAAGAAGGTGATCCAGCGCGCCGGCGTCTGGCGCAAGCCCGTCATTACTGCCACTCAAATGCTCGAATCCATGACCGAAAACCCGCGTCCAACGCGCGCGGAAGCGAGTGACGTTGCCAACGCAATCTTCGACGGCACGGATGCGGTCATGCTTTCGGGCGAAACTGCGAGCGGCCGTTATCCGCGCGAAGCGGTAGCAATGATGGGACGCATTATTCTGGAAGCGGAGGCAAGCATCGCGCAGATGCCGCCCGTCACGCGCCGTCGCCGAGAAGATCATCGCTACTCGGTGGCCGAAACGATCTGTGAGTCGATTGCGCACGCCGCTGAAGACTTGCCCATGCGAGCAATCGCTGTCTTTACCGAAAGCGGCAACACAGCACGCATGCTTTCGAAACACCGTCCGAAGGTTCGAATCTATGCATTCAGCCGCAATCCTGAAGTCTGCAATCGTATGAACGCACTCTGGGGGGTTTACCCGGTTCATAAAGAGGGATGGGAGTCCGCGGAGTCGATGCTCAAGACAGCCGAGAACGAATTGCTGGCGAAGGGCCTCATTGGAAACGGGGATGTCGTGGGATTGGTTGCTGGAACGAAATTTACGTCGGGCGCCACAAATTTCATGCGCCTGCACACAGTAGGAGAAGACGAAGCATCTCCGAAGCAATGAAGAAGAAATAGCTACTAAATTTGTCATCCTGAGCGGAGCGAAGGACCTGCTGTTTAGGCTGCCATGAAGCCGCCAACTTCATTTATTGATGATTCGGTAAAGCCAAACGTGCGTGGCTGGTTGCATGCGCCCGATTTGCCAAACGGCGACGCGCTCATCCTTACACATGGTGCTGGCGGCAATTGCGACGCCCCACTGTTGGTTGCTCTCGGCGAAACTTTCTGTGTGCAGGGCTATACGGTTTTGCGTTGTGACTTGCCTTTCCGGCAGGAGCGGCGGACTGGTCCGCCTTTTCCGGGCAATGCGAAGGGGGATCGCGAAGGCCTGCGCAACGCCGTCTCTGCAATCCGCAAGCAAGTAAGTGGGAAGATTTATCTTAGCGGCCACTCCTATGGAGGGCGCCAGGCATCGATGCTTTGCGCCGAGGAATCCGATCTGGTTTCCGGTCTACTTCTTCTCTCCTATCCCCTGCATCCGCCGCGCAAGCCCGAGCAACTCCGCATTCAGCATCTGCCAAATCTGCGCACCCCAGCTCTTTTTATCCATGGAACAAGAGATCCGTTCGGAACCACTGAAGAGATCGGGAAAGCGCTCGAATTAATCCCGGGAAACACGCGACTAGTGGAAGTCGAAGGGGCGGGACACGATCTCGGATTCAAGGCGAAAACTCTGCACCAGGAATTACCGGTGTGGATCGCCGATGCTTTCCAAAATTTTTTTCGCGAGGGAATCTAAGGTGCGGGCTTCGGTTGAGGTTTCGGCGCTTGGTCTTTTGCGGGTGGCTGGTCGGCCACGCACATCAGGAATGTCGGCCCCATCATCTGCGGGTTGGGCGGCCCCACCGCTTTCTTGTGATACCCCGGAGGACAGCTTTGATCGGGTAGAGGTGCGCATCCGCTGACACCGTAACGGTTCACAGGCTTGCAGGAAGGTGGTGGGTCGGCTGGAGCCATCGACGCCAGCAAAACAACAATCACGCAAATTGCGGAGAGCCGACGCACGATCATTATTTCTCCTTCAGCATTCTCGCGTTCGCTGCGCCTCGGTTGCGAGATCGCTAGTTTACCCAGCCAGACTTCCCGCCCCCATTGGTTTTTTCGTTATCGTCCGGAGGGATATAGTTCCCGTGTTCGTCGAAAGTCACTTTGCGGTCGTGTTTGCTCATGTAGACTTCAAACTTCTTCGCGGCACGTCGACGCTTCCATCGGTAGTACGAGTTTCTTACGCCGAAGTACTGTTCTGACGCTGCATGACTGAGTCCACGCGTAGGCAGGAACTTTACGAATAAAAAGCCGAATAGCAGTCCGCCAAGGTGAGCAAAGTTGGCGACCCCGTTTTGTGTCGGATCAAAAATTGCGACAATTGCCACGATGATCCAGATGCCTACGAGATATTTCGCCTTGATTGAGAATGGCAGCGGAAATAGAAACATTTCCTGATCGGCATAGAGGATCCCGAAGGCCATCAGCAATCCGAAAATCCCACCTGATGCGCCAACCGTCCCGATACGCGGATCCATCCCAAGAAAATGCGTGTACGCCACCGCGATCGTGACCACCGCAGCGCCTGCAACGCAGAAGACGTAGCATTCGATGAAGCGTCGCGGTCCCCAATCGCGCTCCAGGTACGCTCCGATGAACCACAGCGTCAGCATGTTGAAAAACAGGTGGCTGAAATTGGCGTGGAGCAGCGAGTAGGTGAAAATCTGCCAGATCTCGCCCCGCATCACGAAAACGGGGATCAACGCAAAGAGCTCGTTGACCGAGTTCAAGTTGAGTCCGAAGACTCGCCGCAAAATCAGCTCAACCAGAAATATTGCCGTACAGGCGATGATGATTCGCCTTACCCACCCTGCAAAAGGTGGAAAGCTAAACGAAATTGTGCCGCCGCGTCTCATAGAAGTACCAGGTTTCAAAGTTTCAAGGGTTCAGAGTTTCAAAGAAAAACCGCGCCAGAGGTCGTAACTATGAAACCTTGAGACTTTGAAACCTTGAAACTCTATTTCCTACCTTTCCGGCTCGGGCACGACGGGGAGGCTGCGATGACCAGCGGCATCGAGAGCGCGCACGGCGAATATCACATTATCCTTCGAAACCTTGATGCTTGCACGCGTCTCTCCCGTCACCGTCTGGAAGTGTTCCCATTCCGGAGCGCTGGTGGCCCGCCAGATGACTTCGTACGCGCTGGCTCCAACAGACCGCTCCCAGGTCAAAGTCGTGTCATTTTCCAGGTTTTTGGTGAGCATTTTCACGTTTGCGGGCGGCGCCAGAGCCGAGGCTAACGACGCCAGAGTTGCAGCATTCAGTCGCGCTACATGAGCCACATAGTCAAAATTCACAAATTTTGGCAAATCGCCATATTCGATGCCGTTTTCGGTTCGCACATTCTGATGCTGGTGATTGAAGTCTTCGCGAAATTCGGTGAACCGAACCGCCGCGAACCCCTGCTGGTTGAAAGAAAGATGGTCCCCGCCGCGGAGGAAGCGGTCGAGGCGGAAGACGAGCAGCGGTTTTAAGCCTGCATCGTAAGTGCGGCCGACATCCGCTACGTAGCGCGCCAGTTCCCGCGAGGAAGAGTCACTCTCGCCGCCAAGCGATCGCACGCGACGGATTTCCTGCTCGGTCGCGGCATTCGGGATACCCTCGGAAAACACGCGAACGACGTTCGTATCCTGGCCCTGGTTGCGGTCGCCGCCCACGATGTCGTTGTTCAGAACGGCTTCGATCTTCCATCCCTGTTGCTTCGCCATCTGCGCAAAATGTTTGCTTCCGTTTAAGCCCTGCTCTTCTCCAGCGACCGTCAGGAAAATAATCGTCGCCGGGAACTTAAGCTTGCTCAAAACGCGGGCGCATTCCATGCTGACGGCGGTGCCGCTGCCGTCATCATTCGCGCCGGGTGCCGCGTCGGTTCCATTGAAGGTATCGCTGTTCCGTGAATCGTAATGGCCAGTGACCAGCACAATACGGTTCGTTTGCGCCGGATCTGTACCGCGCAAAACAGCATAAACGTTGGTGATTTCGGTCGGTACCTTAATCCGCTCTGCCGGTTGCTCGGTGAAAGTGTCTGTCTTCACTTCCAGACATCCACCGCAATCTTTGGAGTAGCGTTCCAACTCAGCCTTGATCCAGTCGCGCGCGGCGCCGACACCCTTGCCAGCTTTGACAGCCTCTTCATCCTGAGAAGAAATCGTTGACCGGTTCCCGAAGCTGACCAGTTTATCGATCGTCTGCCGGACGTGATCCGTGGATGTCTGTTTGATTACATCGGCAATGCGGGGATCGACCGGAGGCGGCGCAACCGCAGCCTGCGCTGCGCATCGAAGTGTGAAGCAGGGAAATGCCAGTAAAGCAATCACCAATACCGCGAATACCCTAGAGCAATGGTTCAACGCTCGCGGGTATGCGGCATTCAGGCGGGCGGCGCTCTGGTCGCGGAGCACCAACTTCTGGGATTTTTCTTGGCATGCCACTTGACGTTTTCCTCGCGAAGAACCTAAATATATCAGGAGACCCGGAAACTGGAGGAAAGCAATGGTGTACTGTCCTGAATGCGAGACCGATCTCGACATCGATGAGGATGAGGTCGATGAAGGAGCCGTGGTCTCGTGCCCGGAGTGCGGCTCGGACTTCGAGGTGATCACTGTAAACCCCATCGAACTGAAGATGGTCGGCGAAGACGAAGTTGATGACGACGAGGATGAAGAAGATACCGTCAAGAAAGAAGACGCGGACGACGAGGACGATCTCTGAGGATCCCCGCAATCCCAGTTCGCTCAACCGCGGTTGAGGCGATCACGCACAGGTCCCTTCGACGGCGAGGCTTTGCGCTCTCCTCTGCTCTTGTCTTGTTAGCCTTGGTGTCGGCCGCGACGGCGCGTGCCGGGGAATCTGGAAAGCCAAAGCCATACGGCCTGATTTTTGGAACGGTTTGGGACCCGGATGGGCATGCCATCTACGGCGTCACCGTGAAGATCCGCAGGGCCAGTGAAAAGAAGGCCCGCTGGGAAGTCTATTCCAACCATACAGGCGAGTTCGCTCAGCGGGTTCCGGTGGGTCCTGGAGACTATATCGTTTGGGCCGACGTTAAGGGGCTCAAACTTCCAGACGGCAAACGGGTGAAGCCCGGCCCCGAGGTCAAGGTCCATATCGACCACGACGAGCGCTCCGATATCGGGATTCACCTCAATTGGTAGTGGTTTTTCGCGACGAAAAACGTCACAATAGATTCCATGAAGAAAGCCCTGGTTGCTACGAGTCTCGTGGCATTCCTATGCATTGCAGTGTTCCAAGTGGCGGCTCCAGCCGCGCCGCAACTATGGGGCCGTGACAAGGTTAAGCAGGATAAGACCCGGCTGCTCACTGGCAAAGTCATGGATGGCGGCGACAATCCTGTGACGAACGCCGTCGTCTACCTCACCAATACTCACGACCATTCCGTGAAGACGTACATCGTCGGGCCCGAAGGCACTTACCGCTTTCCTTCGCTGCAACCCACCGTTGATTACGAGGTGTACGCGCAGTTTGACAAGCGCAAGAGCCACACCAAGACCGTCAGCCAGTTCGACGACCGCCAACAGGTCTACATCGATTTGAAGATCGACGCGAAGTAAGAAAGCCTGGGTAAATAAAAAAGGCCACCATCTCTGCTGGCCTTAATTCTTGTCGGTGAGATTAGATTAGTTGCTGTTGTCGCCGCCCGCACGTTTCCACGAGATCAGATCCCCGATCGTCGTGCTGGTGGAGGAGGACGAAGCCGGGTGCTTGTAGGATTCGACTTCCTGGCGCGACGCTTCTTCGCCGACCGCCTTGATGCTCAGGCCGACCTTTTTCTCTTCCTGATTCATCTTGATGATCTTGAAGTCGAACTCAGCTCCGGGCTCGAGGTGCATCGGTTGTCCGTTGCCGTCGATGGCTTCCGAGTTGTGGCAGAGGCCTTCGATGCCCTCGGCGATCTCGACAAAAGCACCGAACGTGGCTACGCGCAAAATCTTGCCGTGCACGATGTCGCCGACTCGGTGTTGCGCGAAGAACGAATCCCAAACGTCGGGCTGCATCTGCTTCACGCCCAGCGAAAGCCGCCGTTTATCAGGTTCAATCGCGAGAATGACTGCCTTGACCCGATCGCCCTTCTTTAGGACTTCGGACGGATGCTTCACGCGAGTCGTCCAGCTCAAGTTGCTGACATGGACGAGCCCATCAATTCCGTCTTCGATCTCAATGAACGCGCCAAACTCGGTCAGGTTGCGTACCCGGCCTTCGACCGTCGCGCCCACGGGATATTTATCATGCAATGTATCCCAGGGGTTGGCAGCCAGTTGCCGCATGCCGAGCGAAATCCGTCGCTCAGTAGGATTGACGCTGATTACGACGCAATCCACCTGATCGCCCACGTTCACCAGCTTCGACGGATGCTTCATGCGCTTTGACCACGTCATCTCGCTTACGTGAACCAGGCCTTCAATGCCTTGCTCCAGTTCAACGAATGCTCCGTAGTCGGTCACGCTGATTACTCGTCCGTGGACGTGCGCGCCCACCGGGTAGCGGTGCTCGGCGTCGAGCCATGGATCGGGCGTCAACTGCTTGAATCCCAGCGACACGCGTTGCTTGTCTTTGTCGTACTTGAGTACCTTGACCTGAATCTGGTCGCCCACATTCACAAGGTCGCGCGGGTGGGTCAGACGTCCCCACGACATGTCGGTGATGTGGAGCAGGCCGTCAATTCCGCCCATGTCCACAAAGGCACCATACTCGGTCAGGTTCTTGACGATGCCGGTAAGGATCGCGCCCTCTTCCAGGTGCTCGAGCGTCTTGCCGCGCTTCTCGTTCTGCTCTTCTTCAAGCAACTGCTTGCGCGAGACCACAATATTGCCGCGCTTCTTGTTCAGCTTGATTACGGCCACTTCGATGGTCTGGCCCTTCATGCCGTCCAGATTGCGAATCGGCCGCAGATCCACCTGCGAACCCGGCAGGAAGGCGTGCGCGCCGTTAATGTCGACTGTCAGGCCGCCCTTAATGCGTTCCACGACGACGCCTTTGATCGGCTTCTTCTCGTTGTGGGCGCGCTCGATGTCGTCCCACGCGCGGAGCCGTTGCGCCTTCTGGTGCGAAAGCTTGGGGTAACCGTCCTCGGTCTCGCCCTTCTCGCGCATCACGTCAATTTCGTCGCCGGGCTTGAACCTCGGCTGACCTTCGTGATCCAGAACCTCGCCAATCGCAACCATACCCTCTGATTTCGATCCGAAGTCGACCACGGCGTGAGTCGCCGTCAGCTTGACCACGGTGCCTTTAATCACGTGATCTTCGCCTACCGCTTCCTCCGTCTCGGTCGTGAAGTTTTCGAGGGCTGCGGCAAAATCATCGCTGCCAGCAGAGGCAGTAGCCTCCGGTGCCGAACCTTCTTGATTTGGCTTGTGGGAAGAGGGTGGTGTCTCTGGTACAGAAGCGTGCGCTGCGTCAGTGGCGGAAGCCTGGGGTTCCGCGGAGGAGGGTTGTACGGGTTCGGGAGCGTCTACTACGGCCGATCCGCCGTTGTGCGTGTCGTGTGAAGTTGTCATGGTTTGAGTAGTGGAATCGAGGTTGCGGGCGTTGCTGTCGTCAAACAAAGTCATAGCCTATGTGCCACGCACGTGGGTACGTGACTGGATTGCGGGACGCTGTGTAGCGGACGGCTGGCGTGGTCGTTAGTTTGCGTTGAGGCCGACCTGGCGGACGACCCTAGGACAATTCCAGCTGGTTCGAAACGGCGTCCAATAGGGACTCTTTGACTATAACAATCGCTTCCGAACAGTGTCAAACGAGTTTCCCCGGAATACACGAGAATTTACACGTGAGTCACACTTGCTCGTAACCTTCGGTTGCGCGCAGCGCAGTCCACTTGCCTTTGGATGTTCACTTTTGTTGTTTGGTATCAGAAGGCTCGCCAGTCGTCACTCAAGGCTCGTAGCCCGTGCCTGTGCTACCCTGCCCGCATGGATTACCTCTGGACTCCATGGCGCTACGCCTACGTCAGCGGCGCCGACCGCACGGCAGCCTGCATCTTCTGCGAGGCCCCTAAGCAAACCGACGCGCAGGCGCGCATCGTCCTGCGCGCCACTCATTGCTACGTCATTCTTAATACGTATCCCTACACGAACGGCCACGTAATGATCGTTCCGTACGCCCACCTGGACGAACTCCAGAAGCTTCCCGCAGACGCAGCGCACGAGATGATGGCCCTCACCCAGCGTCTCGAGGGCGTTCTGCGCACTTTGTATCGACCGGACGGTATCAATCTCGGCATGAATATAGGGAAGGCGGCAGGGGCAGGCGTCGCTGGACACATCCACATGCACATCCTGCCGCGCTGGGTAGCGGATGCCAACTTCATGAGCGTGATCGGCGAAACCCGGGTGCTGCCCGAGACGCTCGACGTGACCTGGGAACGAATCAGGAAAGCTTTGCAAAACCCGTAAAAGCAAATCGGGAAGCACCGAAACAAGAGTGGGTCGAAGATCTGGAGGCAGGAACATGACTACACCGCGCTGGGCAACGATTCTGCTGTTCATGGTGATTCTACCCGGGCTCGCGTCGGCACAACCCACACCGCCATCGACCACGTACCTCAAATGTGGCTGGCTGCTCAACGGTAAGTCCGATCAACCGCGCAAGGACGTCACTATCGCCATTGAAGGCGAAAAAATTCGCGAAGTGGGTGCAGCCTCTGCGTCCGGCCAGACCATCGACCTTTCCCGCGAAACGTGCCTGCCCGGCCTAATTGACACTCACACCCACATCCTGCTGCAGGGCGACATCACCGCCGCGGATTACGACGAACAGTTGCTGAAACAATCACCTGAATATCGCACCATCTTGGCAACGGTCAATGCTCGTCGCGCCCTCGAATATGGTTTCACGACGATTCGCGACTTAGAAACGGAGGGCGCCGGCTATGCCGATGTCGACGTTAAAAAAGCAATCCAGAACGGCGTGATTCCTGGTCCCCGCATGCAGGTCGCTACTCGAGCCATGGATGTCACAGGGGCCTATCCGCTCCAGGGCTATGCGCCTGGGGTTCCCGTGCCGCATGGTGTGCAGGTAGTCGATGGAGTCGAAGACGGCCGCAAGGCGGTCCGCGAACAGATCAGCCATGGCGCTGACTGGATCAAGGTCTATTCCGACCGGAGTTATTTCGTCCGACCCGACGGTGTGCTCGATGACATCCCTACCTTCACCCTCGATGAACTCAAGGCGATCGTGGATGAGGCCCACCGCGAGCATCACAAAGTAGCCTCGCACGCAATGGCGCTCCACGGCGTTCATAACTCGGTCGAAGCGGGAGTCGATTCCGTCGAACACGGGAATTACATCACCGATGACGACTTGAAGGCGATGGCGAACCAGGGAATCTTCTACGTGCCAACAATCTTTGTCGGCGAATACGTGGCCCAGGGCCGAGCCGCAACCGGGGCTCCCGTGTGGTTGAAGATGTTGCAGATTCACGAAGACACTTTTCGCCGCGCGATGAAAGCAGGAGTGAAGATTGCCTTCGGCACCGACGCCGGCGGCTTTGACTGGAAGGTCGATCCAGCGAAAGAATTCGCCTACATGGTCAAGTGGGGCATGACTCCCGCACAAGCGATTCGCTCAGCAACTGAGTCGGCCTCAGTGTTGTTGGGCATGCAGGACAAGATCGGCACCATTGAAGCGGGAAAGTTCGCGGATATTGTCGCCGTCACTGGCGATCCGCTGAAAGATGTGACACTTCTTGAGCATGTGGACTTCGTAATGAAGGGTGGAACAGTCTACAAGAAGCCGTAGCTCGCGAAGGTTGCTAGGCAACTTCTCGACCGCGGATCAAGAGATCATCGTGGATAGTGTGGCAAAAGGAAAAAGCGCATCCGCGCAAATCGGCGGAAGAGAAGTTGATCTATCCCCCAACGATTTCGATCTCCGCCGAATCGAGCCGATCAAGCGGTAGGCTACTCAGTCGCGCCAGCACCAGGCTGACCAGCGCAACGCCCCCAAATAGCGCCACGCATCCCGGCCACCCTTCCCAGTGCCAGAACCAGTCGGTCAGGGTCGCCCCCAGGCTCCCTCCGAGATAATAGAAAGTTACATACAAACCGGCGGCCGACGATCGCGCCCGACCAGCGATAGCCCCCGTTTGCACAGACGCCGCGGCCTGCGCCACGAATACTCCTGATGAGAAGATTGCCAGCCCAGCGATGACCACCGGCAGCGATCGAACCAGCGTTAGCGAAATTCCCAAAAGCATCATGCCGCAATAGACAAGCGCAGTGTGCCGAAAGCCGAAGCGGTCAAGAAATCGCCCCGACTGCGGCGTGATGATCACTCCCAGCAGGTATACGAAAAATATGGTGCCCAGTTGCGCTGAATTCAACCGAAAGGGTTCGGCAGCGAGATAAAAGTTTGCGTAGGTAAAACATCCCACCAGCGCAAAAAGAACGGTTGCACCCATGCCATAGTTCGCCAGCAAACGCGGATTCCGCAGGTGATGCTTCGCGTCATCCAGAATCTGTTGCAGATGCTCAGCGCGAACAAAATTCTTCGCCAAAGGAAGCCACGCGCGCACAACCACCGCGCCCAACAGGTTGAGCGCGGCGAGCACCAGGAAAGTCGCTCGCCAGTGCCAGTGCGTGGCAATCATTCCAGAGATGAAGCGTCCGAGAAATCCGCCGAGCACGGTTCCAGTGATGTAAGAAGACATCGCGCGCCCAACGCCACGTCCTGCCCATTCTTCATTGACGTATGCCAGCATGACGGCGATCACGCCCGGCACGAAAAGACCCTGCGCAAAGCGCCAGAAGATGAGCGCACGCAAACTGGTCGAGGTCGCTGCGAGCGCCGTCGGGATCGTCAGTAGGAAAAGCGCGGGGACGATCACCTTCTTGCGCCCACGGCGCTCCGCAATCATTCCGATGATCGGTGCGGTGAGCGCCGTCGCCAGAATCGTAGCGCTGACAGTAAGACTTACGCCCAACTCGGAAGTATGAAAAACCTGGCGCAGCAATGGAAGCAGTGGCTGCGTCGAGTACACGTTGAGAAACGTGCACATGCCGGCCAGCATGGTCGCAACCGTCGCCTTATCGAACTTCGGCAAAAAGCGCGCCTCCCGCTTGCATTTGATGATATGCGAAGCGAACAGGCGAGAAGGCACCTAACTCCTCAGCGGTCGCGAATTTATTTTTCGACCATCTGCTTTTTGAAAAATTCGTCCGCCGCTCCATAAGCAGTGATCCATGATTTCCACATCAGGAAGCCGTGAATCTCGTCTGGGAACACGAGTTGTTCGACGTGCACCTTCTGAACTCGCAGCCGTTGCAGCAAATCGACGGTCTCAGAGAAGGGAACATTGCGATCATCGTCGCCCTGGATCAGAAGAACAGGCGAACGCCACGTCGAAATAGCGGCATTCGGCGAGGATTGGAAAGCCAGTTTCAAAGCCGCCTCGCGGTCAGGCGCATCTTTAGGAAAGTCTTCTCGAAGGAAGTCTGACCAGTCGTGCACACCGTGCAGATCCACTCCCGCGGCAAAGATGTCGGAATTATGGGCTAGCGCCATGGCGGTGAGATAGCCGCCGTAGGAACCGCCCCACGACCCGATTTTCTTCGGATCGACATTCGGCAAGCTTTGCAAATATCTTCCGGCGGCGGCAATATCTTTATATTCCGCGCCACCACGTGGTCCTCCGTCCGGCACCTCGCGGAAATGCCGCCCGTACATAATCCCCGTGCGGTAGTTCACCGATAGCACCACGTAGCCTCGGTTGGCCAGGTATTGATTCATCGCGTAGGCATTGTGGTAGTAGTCCATGTAATGGAACCCGAGCATCATCTGCCGAATCGATCCGCCATGAATAAAGATGAGCGCGGGATGACGTCCCTCGACTTTGGGCTCGAACAGTTGCCCGTGAATCTCCCATCCGTCTTCGGCTTTGAAGATCACTTGCTTTGGGGTTACCAGCCGAGCCGGAGATGGAAAGTCGGCCGGCAAGGCGCTCTTGGCAATCATGTCGCGCCCCTGTGCGGTCACGACGTATGGCATCGCCGGACTTGTCGCCGTGGAGCCGAGGCAGACGACCTTGCCGCCAACTTCCAATGGCGTCCACTCCATGGTCGGTCCGTGCGTCAATGCGCGCGGCGTGCCACCCTCTACGTCCCCTCTCCAGAGATGTCGACGATCTACATCCAGCGGGTCCGCGCCTGCCTGGTTCGACGAATAGATTACCGACGCTTTGTCGACGCTGAGCGCGACGTCTTCAGTCTCGAAATTGCCTGACGTCAAGAGCACCGCTTGTCCCCCCGCAGCCGAGACGGAATAAAGGTGATTCCACCCATCCTGCTCCGATGAGAAAACAATTCTGTTTTTGGCAGCGAAGTGAAACGAGCCCTCTTCCGTCAACTCCGGCAGCGAATCATCAAGCTTCTCTCCGCTCTTCCAGATTTCGCGGCCGGAATCTTTCGCGAGATCGTAGACCCAGATCGACCACGGCAGCGGCAAAAGTGGAATCACCGGCTGCTTCATCGCCTTGCCCACCAGCCTCACAAACGCGAGTTGGCTGCCATCGGGAGACCAGCGTGGAAACATATCGCGATCGGCGCTCGGCGAAAGGTACTGCAGCGTGTTGCGCCCAAATTCGTAGATGACAATGAAGCTGTGGTCTCCACGGTCGCTGACGAAAGCGATTCTCTTTCCATCCGGTGACCACCGGGGCTGCACATTCTTGCCCCGTACATACGCCAGTTGTTTGGCGTTCCCTACCTCTTGTTCAGAAGCCTTCAAGGCGCCTTCTGGCGACGGATGATTCTTCTCCAACCCCAACTTGCTTGAAACGTCGCTGCCTGCAATGGACGCGATCCAAATCTGTTTCTTCGCCGCCCAAGCCGCGAATTCGCCATCATGCGAAATCTGGATGTCTTCACATCCCTCTTCATCGCAGCCCATTTCACCGAGCAAACGCGGTTCTCCCTTATCGACGTCTACCGCCCAGACCTGCTGGAGCCGCTTCTTGACATTGCTCGTCGGGTCCGCGACTTCGCCTGCGCCGTTGACCTCAGAGCCTCGCGCATACACCACGGTGCGTCCGTCCGGAGTCAGCTTGAGGGCCGCGAGCGGCATCCCGTCGTCGCCCGTATAGTGCGTAACCTGTCGCGCCTCGAAATTGGGAGCGTCTGCCACCCAGACATTCCGCTCACCCTTTGAAGAAAATACCCAGGCAATTCTGTTCCCGTGCTCAGCCGAGACCAGATTCGTCGGAAAGGGCGAGCCCAAAACCTGTTGCAGCGAGAAGCCGCCGGGAGTCCCTTGGGCGTACGAGACCGAGAAAAAGCAGAAAAGCAGCACGACGGACAGACCAAGAGAGATGAAAAGCTTTCGATTTCCCATGCGGGGCAGATTACGGGAATCAGGGTGGGATTGACAACCTGAAGACGGATCGACCGGAGAGGTTACCGGAGGGGAACGCCAGAAGACGCAGAAACCTTAGGAAGCGACCTGCACACCTTGCCGCGATGGCAGCTTTACCGAGAAAGTCGTGCCTTTGCTGGAACTGTTGTCGACTTCAACGCGCCCATGGTGTTCCTCGATAATGCGCCGAGCCAGTGATAGTCCCAGCCCCGTGCCATTGCCCTTGGTCGTGAAAAACGGCCGAAAAATATTTTGCAGGTGCTCAGGAGAAATTCCGCGACCCGTGTCCGACACCGTAATCACCGCATCCTCCCCTTTATTTTGATGGAAAACGGCGACTCGCACCAGTCCTGAGCCCTCAATCGACTGAACTGCATTCAGCAGCAGATTGAGCAGTACCTGATGCAACTGATCGCTGTCATGTTCTACCTCAAGCAGGTCGGGGGAGGGAGTGAACTCGATCTTGATCGGTTTTGACAATACCTGCTGCCGGGCCAGCATGACCGCGTGCTCAACTGTAGTATTCAAATCGCTGGGCCGCATCTCAGACGCGCGCGGGCGAGCCGTTCCCAGAAGGTCAGTCAGGATGCGGTTGATCTGCGCGATTTCCTCGCGTACATCTTTGACGACCGCTTTCGCTGGGCTTGACGCCGGCAGGTCCCGACCCACGATTTCGATGACCCCCGCAATCCCAGCCAGCGGGTTCCGGATTTCATGTGCCAGTCCGGTGGCAAGTTCACCCAAGGTGGCAAAGTGCTCGGCACGCGACATCTGCGTGCGATGCAAGCGTTCGATCTCTTCCCGGCTATCGTGCAACTGCTTCACCATGAGGTTGAAATTACGCCCCAGGTCACCGATCTCATCATTTCTTTTTGCGAAGCTGACGGAGGCAGACATGTCGCCTTGTCCGACCTTCTCCATCTGTTCTTGGAGTTCGACCATCGGGCGCTGGATGGTCGTGACCAGCACGACGATTACGACTCCGCAGATCGCAACAGCTCCAGAGCCCGCGATCAGCAGCAGGCGATGGCGCTCCGTATCCTGCAACGAAAGAGTCGCAAGCAGAAACAGCAGCATGCCATTCAGCAACACCACGGCCACCGGCCAGATCGCTTTCAATTGCCAGTTCACTCGCATGGAAGGCATCGTGTTTGTCCTCTATCTCTCTCGTGCGAGTTTCCGGCCAAGACTGCGTTGTGTTGAACACCAGCCTCAGGCATAAGCGTGCAATCCAGGCAGCAGATAGGTCACTCCAAAGAACGTAAACATCACCACACCGAAACCGAGGATTGCGAAATATGCAGCGCGCCGTCCTCTCCAGCCGCGTGTGATGCGCATGTGCAGGTAGCCCGCATACACCAGCCACGTAATGGCCGCCCAGGTCTCTTTGGGATCCCAGTTCCAGTACGATCCCCACGTCTGGTTCGCCCAGTAAGCGCCGGCCGCGATCATCAGAGTCAACAGCGGGAAGGCGAGGCAGATTGTTTTGTAAGTGATTCGATCCAGAGCATCAGCGGTAGGCAGCAAGCGTTCCAGGTCGGCGCGGCGCCAAATCAGAAGAAGATAAAGCAGCGAGATAAAAATGCTTCCGACAAGCGCCGAGAGAATGAATGGGCTAGCCGCGAGGCTGGTGGCAAACAACCCGTCAGCGTCCAGCGACGGATAGCTGCCATCGCGAGCCCGCAGCAGGAACATAACCAGTGTCATGATCTGCAACAGAATGCTGACAAACACGGCGCGGTTCGCGATCGAAAGAAAGCTCGAATCCTTTTTCCAACGACTCATTCCATAAAGAACCAAAGGGGCCGCAACCACTACGAGTGCCAACAGCATCAGCCATCCCAGGTCGGGAATCGTT
>Ga0206937_10168_pt1 | contig 19118 bp, 12 predicted proteins | sample Alteio_BWOrgHeat_11_FD_152923 | JGI IMG/M metagenome (GOLD analysis project Ga0206937, IMG submission 152923) | Enriched cells from forest soil in Barre Woods Harvard Forest LTER site, Petersham, Massachusetts, United States -... | ecosystem: Environmental > Terrestrial > Soil > Temperate forest >... | reverse complement strand
GTGGTTGTAGATTGCACAGATAATTTCGAAACCCGTTACCTTTTAAATGATGCCTGTGTTTTAGCCGGAAAGCCTTTGGTTTATGGCGCAATATATCAGTACGAAGGCCAGTTGGCTGTATGGAATGTGAAAAACACAAATGGCAGTCAATCATCCAATTACCGTGATCTGTACCCACAGGTTAACGCTGCGATGATACCCAATTGTAACGAAGGCGGTGTTATCCCAACGCTTGCCGGTATTATCGGTTGTATGCAAGCCAATGAAGTGATTAAACTGGTTACAAAAACCGGCGACGTGCTTGCCGGTAAGGTTTTGTTGTTCGATGCGGAAACGCTGCAAAGCCGCATTATTAAATTGGGAAACCAGACCAGGACAAATATTACGGCAGTAATTCCAACTGTTGATAACCCAACTATGGCAGTTAGCGAAGTGAAAAAAGGCCTCGAAAATAATACGTTGGAATTACTCGATATCCGCACCGACCAGGAGCGCGACGAAATAGATATCGGCGGTGAACATATTGAGGCTGATGAATTGGAGGGTAACCTTGATTATATCCTCAACGGAAAACCTAAAGTGCTCTACTGTTCATCCGGCAAACGCAGCGCCGAAGCCGTAAAAATGCTAAAAAAAGCTCATCCCGAAGCTAAAGTGTTTTCATTAGAAGGCGGCTTACAGGAATGGTTTAAGAATAGTAAGGATTAATAAACGCCAACCAGGCATTCAATAATTCACTCAATCACTAATTCAATAATTATGGGTGCGCTGCTACCCAAACCCCGCCATCCTCAAACACTTCTTTTTTCCAGATAGGCACGGTTTGTTTCAGGGTGTCGATCATATAACGGCAGGCCTCAAAAGCAGCAGCACGATGCACAGCCGAAACGGCAATAACCACAGCAGCTTCGCCAACTTTCAATATGCCGGTACGATGGTGTACAATGAGCTTTTGCACGGGCCACTTTTCACCTGCCTGCGCGGCGATTTTATCCATTTCGGTCACTGCCATTTTCTCATAAGTCTCAAATTCCAGCCGTAACACGGCTTTTCCTTTGGTTGTATTACGTACAGTACCAATAAAAACATCTATTCCGCCTGATTCCGGCGACATTACCCAGTCGATACAGGTTTGTATATCGAGTGGCTGGTTGGATATTTTTATTTGGGTTTGCATTTTCAATCAGATAAGAACTTACGAAGTTTTAGAAACTTCGTAAGTTTGGCTATCGTAAATATTACCCCCCGCTCACCGGCGGAATGATCGCGATCTCATCATTTGAATGAATCCCATCGCCCGGAAGGGCATATTCATTGTTCACCGCTATCATGTACGATGCCAGTTGCTTCAATTTTGGATATTCCTTTTCCAGCGCATATTTCAGGTTGGAAACATTAGCATCATTGCCCAACTCCACGCTCACGGACGGTCCTCCGAAAATATCCTTTGCTATGCCAAACGCCAATATATTGATCTTCATCTCGTCTCAAAAATACGCTAAATCCAAGCGGTTTCGCGCCCATTGTGAATAAATTATACCATAATTCAAGCTAAAAGAACAGAACAAACCAGATAATTGCTTTGTATATAGGCAGCAATACGCCAACATCAAAATTGGTGGTGATCAAGATTATGAAGCATGAGACCATTCAATAATTTTTAGAACGTACAATGACTTACGAAGTTTTAAAACTTCGTAAGTCTGATAACACGTTTTTCAGTTAAGCGTCAAATATTCTATTATTTAGGTAGATATTATAGTTGTTTGTAAAAAACGCTACATTTGCCTATCGATGACGATCATTAATTCGTCGCATAATTAAACCAAAATCAAAAAATAACATATCATGAGCTTACGACTGGGTGACGATGCACCAAACTTTAAAGCACAAACCTCGCAGGGCGAGATCGATTTTTACGAATATTTAGGCGATAGCTGGGGCGTATTATTTTCGCACCCTGCCGATTATACACCGGTTTGTACCACCGAACTGGGCAAAACCGCTTCATTAAAAGACGAATTCGCAAAACGCAATGTAAAAGTGATTGCGCTTAGCGTTGATTCTGTTGAATCGCACAAAGGCTGGATCAGCGACATCAACGAAACACAGGATGTTGAGGTAAACTTCCCGATAATAGGGGATCAGGACCGCAAAATTGCGGAGGCTTATGATATGATTCACCCAAATGCTTCGCTTACCGCTACCGTTAGGTCGCTGTTTATCATCGGTCCGGATAAAAAAATAAAGCTGACCATCACTTACCCTGCTTCAACCGGCAGAAATTTCCAGGAAATTTTAAGGGTGATCGATTCTCTGCAATTGACCGCCAACTACAGCGTTGCCACACCTGCCGACTGGAAAGAAGGCGAGGATGTAGTGGTAGTTCCGGCTATTAAAACAGAAGATATCCCGGCAAAATTCCCGAAAGGCTTTACCCAGATAAAACCTTATCTGCGAATGACCCCTCAGCCGAATAAGTAATTTTTCTATTCAATCAAAATCGTCATAATAGAACTTACGAAGTTTAATTCGGCAATTATTTGTTTTTTAGCGGTCTCATTGAGGGCCTCGCCGTTTTAAAACTTCGTAAGTTTATATCGCTTCAAAAAACTATATCTTTTTCTTAAATGGAATGCCCGGTCGATTTTGTACAGATCAACGAAAATAAAGTCCGCATAATTGCTTTTTTTGTGCTGGTGCTGGCTATCGTTTATCTTTTTACGGGTCTTTGGCTTATTATGGCGTTCCTTGTAGTCGATTTTCTGCTGCGCACTTTTAACCTGGGAAAATTCAGCTTACTGGCTTTCCTCAGCGATGCAGTAATCAAACAACTGAAAATAAAAGCAAAGCCCGTCGACCGCGCCCCCAAGCGCTTTGCCGCAGCAATGGGATTGGTGTTTACGGCTATTATTCTTCTATTAAGTATTTTCCAGTTTGCCGTATTCGCAGACATCCTTACTGTGGTGCTTTGCTGCTTCGCTGCATTGGAATCGCTTGCAGGTTTTTGTGCAGGTTGTTATGTATATGCAGCTGGTAAGATCCTCTTAAAATAATTTTAATTGCCTGATAATTAAAGAAATATAAATTATTAAAAAATATACTACTAATATTATAGGCATTATAGTATATTTGCATTGTAGATACTCGAAATGAAACAACAAACATCCATCATTAGCGCCTGCTACCTGTTAAGCGAATGCTGTAACAGGATGATGTGTATGTGTTGTTAATCCACATTTCCCAACAAACTTCCCTCTTCCATTTTCTTGAACTTTAACTGATCTCATAATAGCGAATGAAACAATATCATCAAACCCAAGCCGAAAACCTGCCAGGTAAATACCGCGCCATTTACAGCATGTGCAGTTGTTGTTGAAGCTATTTCGCTTTATAAATAATTGATCATTCACCACAAACACTGAAATGCCATGCTTAATACCACAAATACTAAATACCCTTATTTTGAACTGATAGAGATAGTACCTGAACTGGAATTCGGAAAGAGAAATTACAAGCCACTAAACCCGGTTAAGGCCGGAAACTATGTGCCGGCTTTCAACTTAACAAATACCTACGACCGCTGGCAGCAATTTTACAATGGCGCCGAAACACACGGGCCCGTTTTGCTGCGGAGCTTGTTGAATAAGCCGTTAGTGATCAGCTTTTACTCGCACCACTGGAAAAATGCGGGATCTGAACAATTAAAACAGTTAAATGCCATTAATGCTGAGATAAAAGCAAATGGCGGTAACCTGCTTGTCATCAATGCCGATAAACACGACAGCCTGCAAAAACTGGCATGGGAAAACAGCCTTTCATTGAATTTTTATCATGATACCAATAACGAAATAGCTAAAAAGTTCAGGATCTATTCAGATGATAATCCAACCTGGAACACTTTTTCGGGTATCGACGCGAATGTGCCATTGATAGCGACTTATGTTATCGATCCGTCAAAACAAGTATTATTCAGCCATATCGATCATGATCTTTCAGGTGAGGTTCCGTTAAAAGATATCCTGACAGCCGTATACGGCGCTGCATTGGAAGTGAGCACCAAAAGATCTGCATGAGTTAGTTTAGTTTTTTTTATAGTGATAATAGGGGAGGCGCAATATTTTTGCGTCTCTTTTTTATTTTGTATATTGGCAGCAGGAAATGGTGTCTTCCTTTTAAAAACCGCGATTGCTGATGGCGCCTGCAAACCCGCTTTAAGATCAAAACTTGAAGCACAACTATTTTGCAGGTGAAAAGATACAACTCATTACGCTCCACTTTGAACAGACAAGCCAAACGCTTTGCAATCCTGAAATATATTATCCGCTGGACCTTGCTCACTATTCCAGTTGGCATTGTGGCCGGCAGTATGGTAGCTTTGTTCCTTTGGCTGCTTACTGCGGTTATTCATTTCCGTTTTGCGCATACCTGGTTATTATTCCTGTTGCCCGCAGCGGGCGTATTAATTCATTTTATTTACAAATGGATAGGCAAATCCTCTGAAAAAGGCAATAATCTTATTATTGACGAAATACACCAGCCGGGCGGGGGCGTCCCAAAAAGGATGGGGCCGATCATCCTGATCACTACGGTTATTACTCACCTATTTGGAGGCTCAGCCGGTCGCGAAGGTACAGCAGTACAAATAGGCGGCAGCATTGCAGCTATGTTTGCTGATTGGTTTAAATTGAATGACCAGGACAAACGTATGCTGTTAACGGCCGGCGTAGGAGCCGGCTTTGGCGCTGTTTTCGGTACGCCTGTAACCGGGGCTATTTTTGCTGTGGAAGTACTCACCATAGGGCGAATTAAATATGATGCTTTTTTACCGGCACTGGTTGCAAGTATTGTTGGCGATATTACCGTGGCGGCCTGGGGAATACATCACACTGCCTATCACATCGATATCCTGCCAAAAACTCCTTATTTCTTGTCAGGCTATTTACATATCGATCTGCTGCTGATGGTCAAGGTTATTCTGGCCTCAATTGCATTTGGGTTAGCAAGCTATTTGTTTGCGGTGATGGTGCACGAGATCAAAGCAGTTTTTCTAAAACTGTTCAGTATTAGATGGCTGATCCCTGTTGTTGGTGGGTTGATCATTATTGGCCTGACTTATGTAAATGGCAAACAGGATTACCTGAGCCTTGGCGTGGATGCGCAATATCCCGGCGCGATAACCATTCCGTCAGCGTTTCATTTGGGTGGTGCGGATACCTGGAGCTGGCTATGGAAAACTATTTATACTACCATAACACTCGGGACCGGATTTAAAGGGGGAGAGGTGACGCCGTTATTTTATATTGGCGCGACGCTTGGTAACACTTTGTCGGCATTGCTTAATGCCCCGGTAAGTTTGTTTGCAGCACTTGGATTTATAGCCGTGTTTGCCGGGGCAACCAATACGCCACTGGCCTGCACATTTATGGGAATAGAACTTTTTGGCGGGGAATACGCGCTACTTTTTCTAATAGCTTGTTTTACTGCATATTTGTTTAGCGGCAATTCGGGGATTTATTCCTCGCAGCGTATTGCAGTGCCTAAAATATTTGGCGGTTATTTTTCCGATGAGCATTCACTGGCCGAAGCCAATACACGGCGCGGATACCTGTACCGTAAATTGAATAAATACAGGCCCCGAAGAAAGTGAGTTACAAATTGCTAATGGCAATACTGCTTTCGTGCATCCAAGGCTTCTTTTGAACCTAAGGAGACTGCCCTGGTCAAGTCGGCGCAACCGCCTGCCTGGTCCTGATCATATACTCTTGCTATACCACGGCGAAGATAAGCTTCAGAATTTTGGGGATCGAGCGCAATTGCGGTAGCAAAATCGTGCATGCCACCTGCGACATCTTTCCTGAAAATCTTTGCGTCTGCGCGTTTAATATAAGTCGTAGCATCTTTAGGATTGATCTTGATCGCTTCGTTGAAATCGGCATTCATCGAGGCTGTATCACCGGTTACGGCTTCTGCCAGGCCACGGTAAGCGTATACTTTCAGGTTCTCAATATCAACAAACAAAGCTGAGTTGTAATCATCAATCGCGCTCTGGAAGTTTTGCATCCTCATTTTCACATTGGCCCTGTAAAAATATACTTCCGAGTTATCCTCGTTTATTTTCAGCGCCTTGTCGAAATCATTTAAAGCACCATCAAAATCCCTCATTTGGGCTTTGGTATTGCCGCGGTTAGCATAAGCGTCAGACGAAGCAGTATCTATCTTTATAGCAGTGCCAAAATCTACCATAGCCCCGCCTATATCGCCGGCGCCGGTTTTTGCCTTTCCTCGAGCCACATAAAACCCTGCATTGCGCGGGTGCATGGTAATGGCCTTGTTCATGATGTCAATAGCCTTGATATATTGGTTGGCGGCCATCAGCGCATCGCTCAATTTAATATATGCTTCCTGGTTCTTAGGGTTTATCTCGATGATCTTAGTATAATCATGTATCGCTGCCTGGTAATCGCTTGATTTGAGGTTGATATTACCACGGTTCATGTAAACAGCTACGTTTGCAGGGTCAATCGCAATCGCTTTCTTAAAATCATCCATAGCGCCGGCATAATCACGCATTTCAATTTTTAGGTTGGCGCGTGCTATATAGAGGTTGCCATCCTTAATATTGGTGTTAACCGCGCTGTTAAAATCGGCAAGCGCACCTGGGTAATCATTCAGCTTTGATTTGATCTTACCACGTACGTAAAAAGAATACCCATTTGTTGGATCTAACCTTAGTGCAGTATCTACGTCCGCCATACCGGCGCTGTAGTTTTTCATACCGCCTTCCAGGTCAGCGCGCGATTGGTAGGCATCTGCCAATTTTGGATCGATCTGGATGGCTTTATTATAATCATCCATAGCAGGCTGTTTATCTTCAGCATTGCTTTTGGCTTTACCACGATATAAATACCCCAGCGCATTATCTGGCGAAGTTGCTATTGACTGATCATAATAAGAAATAGCGCCGTCAACATCTCCCACATTCATCATTGTATTGCCCAGGTACAAATACAGGTTCTCAATTTTTGGATCGATAGCAACAGCCCTTTTATAATCATCGATTGCCGATTTATACTCTTTTGCATTCGAATAGCAATTGGCGCGATAGAAATAAGCGTAAGCATTTTGCGGATTATATTTTACTGCCAGGGTATAATCTGCGATCGCACCACTATAATCCTTAATATTCCCTTTTGAATTGGCGCGGTAAAAATAGAGGTCGCCGTTATCTGGTTTCAACCTTGCCGACATGTCGTAATCGGCTATAGCGCCTTTGTCGTCTTCCATATTTGATTTTGCGACACCGCGGTATTCGTACAGATCTGCATTCCTGGGCGCTAACCCTATGGCATGGGTGAAGTCGGCCACAGCGCCGCTTGCATCGCCATTGTTGCTTTTAGCGTTAGCGCGGTAATGGTATATGTCTACATTGCCGGGATTTTGCTCAATGGCCTTATTAAAATCGGCAATTGCGCTGGTATAATCTTTTAACGCGGTATAAGCATTACCACGGTAGAAGTACGCATTGGTATAACCCGGGTTGATGCTAAGGGTTTGTGTGAAATCTTTTACGGCAGCATCGTTGTTGTGTAGGTTGCTGTATGCATTTGCCCGGTAGAAGTAAGCATTTGCATCTTTATCGTTCAAGGTGATCGCCTGGTTAAAATCGGCTATAGCACCATCATAATCTTTACGCCCGGCTTTTTGATTGCCGCTTTGTACCAGTGCCTGTTCAGTTTGAGCGAAGGCAAGGCAGGGCAGCAAAAGGAATACGAATAAGGTTCTTTTCATAATGTCCATACCTCAAATATAATAACATACCAGTAAGTTAAATTATTTTCGGCTTAAAAAAATGGCGTTTAAGAACTGTAAATTAAGTTTTTAGCTACTTTATACTTATTAAGCAACCCAAAGTGGTACAAAATATTCGTATAAGCTATATAGCCGGTAAAGTGATGTAAAATGTGGTGCCGGGGCCGGTATTATTTTCAAACCATATTTTTCCGTTATGGTTTTCCATTATCTGCTGACAAATGGAGAGCCCAAGGCCGAAAGATTTTTCGCCTGCAGTACCCGGCCGCTTGGCATTGGTAAAAATATTGAACACTTCGTTTTTAATATTATCAGGGATACCAATGCCTGTGTCGCATACGGATATTTTTACCTCATCGCCGCCATTCATCACTTTCACCTTAATATTGGCGTTATTAGGACTGAATTTTATAGCGTTGCTGATGAGGTTACTGATAACGCGCCATATTTTCTCCTGGCTGATGTGTAACTTTTTAGGGTGATCGAGGAGCTCAGTAATGATCTGCTGATCCTTCTCGGCGGCTTTAAAGCTCAAAATCTCCACGCTGTTATTTACCAGCGAGTTGATATCAACAGGCTCTTTACTGCTGTTTGTTACGGCCGCATTGGTGGCTTCCAATATTTCGTTAATGAGTTCCAGCGAATTATGCGAAGTCTCATTCACTAATTTCAACAGTGATTTCTGCTCTTCGGTAAAATCATCGTCCAGCATGGCGTTAGTGAGTGACACGATGCCGCCGATAGGGTTGCGAAGATCGTGCGCGACAGTACGTAATATGCGATCTTTTTCCTGGTTGTTTAGCTTAAGTTCGCCGAGCGTGGTCTCCAGGTCTGTTTTTTGCCGGTTGATCTGTTTGTTTAACGCACTTACCACCACCACGTCATTGCGCGACCGTTTCCAGTTACGATAGATCAGGAAGATAATGATCACAGCCATTGAAACGCCGGTTATGGCAAGGTATAGGTAAATTTGCTGTAGCTTATTGTTACCGCGCAGCGTTTCTATCTGCGCCTGCTTATCATAGTTGGCGAGCTGCTGGTTTACGTCAGTTTCTTTTAGTGAAATAGTTTGCTGTACAAGCGAGTCTTTCAGCGTACTGTATTGGTTGAAATATCTATAAGCATTGGCATAGTCATTTCTTTGCGAATAAAAACTGCTCATTAACCTGTTCCAGTTGGTTTGGGCCTCTGTGTTCTTTACCGTGGCAAACTGGCTTTGCATACTATTCATCAGGCTCAGGAAAGGTTTGTCCTGGTGCAGATCAAGGTACTGCTGGCCAAGGTTTATTTCAACAAGCTCTGCATTAGGAGTATCATTGCCTTTTACCAGGTTAATAGCAATACTTTTTTTAAAAAATTTTTCTGCAAGAGTATACTGTTTTTGTTTATAGTAAATTAAGCCCAGGTCTCCGTAAGTTACGGCCCGTGCTATGTCAAGCAATTCGCTGCGCACATTAAAACGGTTGTTATTTTGATCGATATAGGCAAGCGTTTTATTGAAATAGACTTTAGCACTGTCAAGCTGGCCATCCTGCTGATAACCTTCGCCTATATCATTCAACAATTCCTGGCGCTGATAAAATGCACGGAAATCGTTACGATAAGCAAAACTCTGCCGGTAGCTTTCCTTAAAATACCTAACCGCCATTTTATAATTCGACTGCCTGAACATTACCATGCCCATGCGGTAGGTGTATTCGGCAAGGACTGAGTTATCGAAGTAATTTTTACCTATAAAATAACCCTGGTAAAGGCATTTATAAGCATCGGTGTATTGGTGCAGGTCAAAATAGGCATCGCCTTTTGCAAAACTGGCCTCGGCAAAATTAGAAACATATGATTTTTCATCGGCGCCTTTAAGTGCGATATTGTACATGCTATCAGCATAAAGCAGCGCTTTGCGCGAATCATGTTTTCCCCTTCTCTCATACACAAAATGAAAGCCGTAAAACCTGAAACGGTCGTTTAGCGTGGGGTTTTTAATAGCATAAAACCCGGAATCAAGAAATCCCATGCTATGATTATGACCTTTAGGGGCATTCATTTGATCGACGATGACCTTAAACTCATCAGAGTAGTCCTGATCCTTATAAGTGTGTTTTGGAGCTTTTTTGCAGGAAAATAAAAGGGCAGGCGGCAACAAAGCCACAAATAGCCAAAAAATGGCTTTTCTTGACGTTAAATGACAAGCCTTGCCAGCGTAATTAGGGTACATTTACTTTAAAACAACAAACAAATATAGCTATTCCGAATAAATTTAACTTCAAACAAGGTTATCGATTTATCCTTATTTAAAAGCCTCTTCGCCCGTGATGTCCATTCCTGTTATTAGTAAATGGATATCATGTGTACCTTCATACGTAATTACGGACTCAAGGTTCATAGAATGTCGCATTATTGGATATTCTCCCGTAATTCCCATGCCACCAAGTATCTGGCGTGCCTCGCGTGCAATGGTAATGGCGGTTTCCACACTGTTACGCTTGGCCATCGAGATTTGCGCGGCAGTGGCGCGGTTTTCATTTTTTAAAGTACCCAAACGCCAAACCAATAATTGGCCTTTGGTTATTTCCGTGATCATCTCGGCCAATTTTTTTTGCTGCAGCTGGAAAGCCGCAATCGGTTTGCCAAATTGCTTGCGTTCTTTAGCATAACGCAGGGCAGTATCATAGCAATCCATTGCCGCGCCTAAAGCTCCCCAGGCAATGCCGTAGCGTGCCTGGTTCAGGCAACCGAGCGGGCCTTTTAACCCTGATACATTTGGCAATAGATTTTCCTTTGGCACTTTAACATTATCAAAAACGAGCTCACCTGTTGCTGATGCACGCAGCGACCATTTGTTATGCGTTTCTGGTGTGGTAAAGCCCTCCATGCCGCGCTCTACTATCAATCCCTGTATTTTTCCTTGTTCATTCCTGCCCCAAACAATGGCGATGTCTGCAAACGGGGCGTTAGAGATCCACATTTTTGCACCATTAAGTATATAATGATCGCCGGCATCTTTAAAATTGGTGGTCATGCCGCCGGGATTTGAGCCATGATCAGGTTCGGTCAATCCAAAGCAGCCGATCAGTTCACCCGATGCCAGTTTAGGCAGATATTTATGTTTTTGTTCCTCCGAACCATAGGCATAGATGGGATACATCACCAAAGATCCTTGTACGGATGCAGTAGAGCGTATGCCCGAATCACCACGCTCGATTTCCTGCATAATGATGCCGTAGGATATATAATCCAGGCCTGCGCCGCCATACTCAACCGGCACAGTAGGGCCGAAAGCGCCGATCTCAGCCAAACCTTTTAATAGTTGTTTCGGGAATTCGGCACGCTGGGCATAATCTTCTATAATCGGGCTTACCTCGCGCTTTACCCAGTCGCGTACGGTGGCGCGTATCAGTTTATGTTCATCTGTTAACAGTTCGTCGAGCTGGTAATAATCCGGCGATTCGTATAGATCGGTCTTTGGCATGATTTAATAAATTGGTCGGGGCAAATCTACCAAAAGGTATTTAGATTGGATTTGTTATTTTAATACATTTGATCTATGATCGAGATAAATCTGAATGACGCCGAGTTTTTTGCCCACCACGGCTATTATGCCGAAGAACGGGTTTTGGGCAGCCGTTTTATAGTTGACATATCGGTGAGTTTTGCACCGCAGGGCAATCTGAATGAGGATGAAATAGGCAATACAGTAAATTACGAACAGCTATATAATATTGCCTGCGATGAAATGAAGATCACGCGTAAGCTGATCGAAACTGTAGCGCAATCCATCCTTGATAAGATAAAAAATGAATTTCCATTCGTGATTAAGATCAGGGTTTGCCTTAAAAAGATGGACCCGCCGTTGAAGGGTAAGGTTGGGCACTCAAGTGTGGTTGTAAGCAATGAATAGTCAGATTTGAGCACTCCACCATTTCTCACCACTCACTATTTATCAAAATGTCTTATAACAAAATTACTCCCGATATACTCGCAAAGATCACTGCTATTGTTGGTGAAGATGGTGTTATAACGGATCACGCTGTTCTCGAAAAGTACAGTCACGACGAGACAGAGGATCTGAACTATTCCCCTGAGGTAGCAGTAAAACCGCGTACGCCGGAAGAAATATCCCAACTGTTAAAACTTTGTAATGAATACTTCATCCCGGCTACACCAAGAGGCGGAGGCACTGGTTTAACAGGAGGAGCGCTGGCTGTTTCAGGTGGTTTGCTTATTTCTATGGAATGTTTTAACAGGATCATAACCATAGACGAGCAAAGCATGCAGGCTATTGTTGAGCCGGGTGTAATTACCGAGGTATTTATGAACGCTGTCGCTACCAAAGGCATGTTTTATCCCATCGACCCGGCAAGCAAAGGGAGTTGCTTTTTAGGTGGGAATGTAGCAAATGGTTCAGGAGGGCCGAGGGTGGTAAAATACGGTACTATCAGGGACTATATTCTAAATCTCGAAGTAGTATTGCCATCCGGCGATATTATTTGGACGACATCCAATACATTGAAATTCGCATCCGGCTATAATCTTACCCAACTGATGATCGGCTCTGAAGGAACATTAGGTATCGTTACAAAGATCGTTACCAAACTCATTCCTTTGCCTCAGCTCAATGTATTGCTGTTGGCCGCATTCAGTTCAAATGACGATGCCTGCGCGGCGGTGTCGGCCATATTCAGGGCCGGGATTGTGCCGTCGGCGCTTGAATATATGGAGCGCAATTGTATCGTATGGGTGAAAAACTACACCGATATCAAATTCGACCTTAAAGATAATGATGAGGCCTTTCTGCTGATAGAAGTGGATGGAAACGATAAGGAAGCAATCTTCGCACAATGCGAAAAGATCAATATGGTTTTAGAAGAATTTGGCTGTAAAGATACCTTGTTTGCCGATACTGCAGCACAAAAGGCCGAACTCTGGCGCATCCGCCGTACTATTGGCGAATCGGTTAAACAGCATGGTGTTTATAAAAAAGAAGATACCGTTGTACCGCGCGCATTATTAGCTGAATTGGTAAAAGGCGTAAAAGAAACAGGGGCGAAGTATGGTTTTGAATCCGTTTGTTTTGGCCACGCCGGCGATGGCAATATGCATATCAACATCATAAAAGGTAAAATGAGCGATGCTGATTGGGATAATAGACTGAATGATGCAATAGCCGAGATATTTGAACTCACCGTAGCATTAGGTGGCACGATTTCCGGCGAGCATGGGATAGGGCTGGTGCAAAAAGAATTTCTGCCGATCAGGTATAACGAGGTGCATTTTGAACTGCTACGCGGTATCAAAAAGGTTTTCGATAAAAACAACATCCTTAATCCCGGCAAAATATTCGATGTGCGATGACCCTCGTCATCGCAAAAGCGTGACATATCCCGTGAGCACCTGGTCGTTCAGATTCAGGTGTATCACATAATAATACACGCCTACCGGTAAAGCTTTACCCTTGTAGGTACCGTCCCATGGTACCGGGTAACCAATAGAGTGAAATATAGGCTGCCCGTCGCGCGTAAAAATATCAACAGTAGCTTTTACATAGGCTATGAGTCCGGTTATGTTCCAGGTATCATTAATGCCATCGCCGTTTGGCGTAAAGGTGTTATTAATATTTATCGGCGGCGAAACCTCTACATAAACCGTATCAGAACTTACACAGCCGCGCGGGTCGGTAACCGTTAAGGTATAAGTACGGTTTACGTCACCGGTAACTGTAGGATCTTTTAAGGTGATGTCGTTTATGTCAATATTCGGAGACCATTGATATTTCAAGCTGTCTTCACTTACAGTTGGGTTAAGTGTAATGGTGTATCCTTTTAATACATAGCGTATTCCGCCTGCATTTACTTTCGCAGGTGGCACAAAGTGAATGGTCATAGTATCGGTGCTGATATAGCATTCGTCGTTACCATTTAATTGCAGTACTAAATTTACTGAACCGGCACTAACATCAGCTGCGCTTGGGGCGTAACTTGTACTAAGCGCGTTCGGATCGGTAAAATTTCCCGAACCTAACGATCTCCATGTAACCGTACCCGTGGTTAAAGTTTTCCCGGTTACAGGTACGCTGGCATCCTGCGAGCATACCGCAAGGTCAGGGCCTGCATCAACACCGGGCAAAGGCCCGTAGGTTACAACCATGGTTGAGGTTGACGGTGGACAGTTATCTTTACTGGTCGACGTGAGCGTTAATGTAACCGAAGGCTGTTGCGCATCCTGCGCAGAAGAGGTATAAACAGCATTCATGTCCGTGTTTGATGGTGAAAAGGTACCACTGCCACTGCTCGACCAAACACCTGTAGTTGTTCCGCCTGTTACTGTGCCGCTTAACTGAACGATTGGCTTAAACTTGCAAACCGTTTGATCAGGGCCGGCACTGGCCACAGCGGGTTCATCAACCGCTACATTTACGGTTACCGGATCGCTTTGACAGCCTCTTAAAATATTAACTAATGTATAAGTGCCCGACTGGCTGGTAGTGGCATTATTAATATTTAAAGTAGGAACGCTTGTTGTAACAATCGTTCCGTCTGGTTCAGTCCATTGGTAAGCTGCGCCTAATACAGATGTTGTAGAAATACTTACAGTTGAGCCAACGCATACCGGTGTGTTGCTGTTTATTGGAGGCGTTGCTACCGATGGATTAACTTTTACTACATAATTAAGTGGCGTTCCGCTACAGCCATTGGCCAGTGGCGTAATTACATAGGTAGTAGAAATAGGAAAATCATAGGTATTTACCAGTGTTTCGGTGATAGTTGAGGATGTTTGATTGGTTACTGCCGGGTTACTGATGCCGGTTACTGCAGCCCTGCTCCACATATAGGTGGCTGTAGGAATATTCGAAGTAATGGCATAATTCTGCGGCACGCCGCTACAAGCCGTGCCCGCCGGGCTGCTGGTTACAGTAGCCATTGGGTTCACCGTAACTACATAACTAAAAGGTATCCCGCTGCATGAGCTTGTTTGATAATTAAACAAATAAGTAACTGTAATAGGAGCGTTGGTAATATTATGCAAAACCTCTTTTATCGTACTGATAGATTGGCCTGAAACAGCAGCATTACTTATCCCGTCTACTGCCGCCCGGCTCCAGGAAAATGTGGTGGATGGATCATTAAAAGTAACAGTATAATTAATAGGGGCTTCATCGCAAACTGTAGCGCTATCTGCGCTTGTAACGCGTGGTGTAGGATAAACAGTCACAACATAATTAAATACCGGCCCGCTGCAGCTGCCTATTGCCGGTGTAATATTGTAGGTTACTTTTATCGGGTTTATAGTAGTGTTGATCAACGTATCAGTAATGGTTGATGACGTTTGATTGTTAACTGCCGGATTAGATATCCCTGAAACCTTTGCGCGGCCCCAGGAATATGTTGCCGTGGGCTGATCAGAAGTTATAGTATAATTAATCGGGTTGCCACTGCATATTACGCCTGTGGCTGCACTACTTATATTGGGCGTAGAGGTAACGGTAACATTAACCTGTGTGCGAGCACTGCTGCAGTTAGTTGCACTTGCCTGTACGTAATAACTGGTATTGTAGTTTAGCGCCGGCGTTGTGTATGTATTACTTGTTGAAAGCAAATTACCTCCTGAAGAAGCATTGTACCAACGATATGTTCCGGCTGAGCCGGTTGCCGTAAGTGTGGTTGCAGAACCCTGGCATATGATAGTGTCTCCACTTACCGACGGTGCTGAATTTGGTGAAGTAACGTTTACGGTAACAGTTGTACGGCTGCTGGTAACGCCATTAACGGTAGTTTCAACGTAATAATTGGTATTGACAGTTAATGCCGGCGTGGTAAAAGTAGGGCCTGTATGTAACAGGTTGCCACTCGTTGGGGCATCATACCATTGATAGGTGCCTCCCGGCGCTGTAGCTGCCAGGCTGGCGCTATTGCCGGCACATATAGTACTGCCCGCAGCTGTAGGGGCATTTGGTTGTGTACGGAAGGTAATATTAACCGACGATGAGTGCGGGCCGCATGGCCCCGGCGGATCGCTTGAAGTGAGGGTAAGTACTGCTAATGTTTCACCCGGCCCCGGTGTATAAGTTGCCTTTGGATCGGATTTGTTGGAGAAAGTACCGGTTCCGCCTGACCATGTGCCGGCTGTTGTACCGCCGACAATGCCTCCCGCCAGCTGCACGGTGCTGCCCTTCGGAACAGTTTGATCAGGTCCGGCATCGATAAGTACTTTCGGATCGATGGTTACAGAGGCTGTAGAAGTGCTCGAGCCGCAGGTAGATGTGCTGATAGAATTAGTAACCGTGTAAGTGCCGGGGTTACTTTTAGCAAGATCTATTTGACCGGTGCTGGTATTAACAAACACAAGCCCTGAAGGCGTGGCGCTAAATGTACCGGCTGTAGCGCCGGCAATTAAAGAAGGATATGGGTTAGGCCCATCCTGGCAAAAAGGCGAACCATACGAAAGGTTTGATTTAACACTCGTTACTATAGAAATGCTGACACTTGTTGTACCGGGGCATGGCGCATTATTGGTAAAACTTACTTTATATGTACCAGGTGTACTGGCAGAAACATTTATCTCGCCGGTAGTAGTGCTCACAAATACCAGGCCTGCCGGCGATGCGCTGAACGTTCCTCCTGCAGGATTATTGATAACCGGTATGGCGTTTCCTCCCGAAACGCAATAGGTGCCTGATGAATACTGGAATTCCGGATTAGTTCCGTCTACCAGCTTAACGGTTACCGGCGTACGATCACTGGTGCAGCTGCCGTTAGTGGTTTGTACATAATAGGTAGTTGTGGTACTTATAGGCGGGGTGGTATATGAACCTCCGGTTGCAAGCAGCGTGCCGCCCGTACTTGCACTAAACCATTGTATTGTACCACTGGCAGCACTTGCCGTAAGTGTTGCAGAAGTTCCGGGGCAAACGGTTGCACCGCTCGCAGTTGGCTGGGTTGGAAGCGGGTTAACAGTTACTGTTACCGTCGTCATCGCGCTGCTACAACCTGTTGACGAGGTGGTTTGTACATAATATTTTGTTGTAGCGGTTAACGGCGGTGTAACATAAACCGGCGCCGTAGATAACAGCGTGCCTCCTGACGGGGCATCATACCAGGCATAAATATTATCGCTGCTTTTTGCGGTAAGCGTTGCAGAATTACCCGAACAAACAGTGGCATTGGCAACTGTTGGCGCTGGGTCTGCCGGTTCAACTGTAACTTTTACCGCCGTCCGCGGACTTACGCATCCCTCCAAGGTGCGTTGTACATAATAAGTAGTTGTGCTTGTTAATGTTGGTGTAGTGTAAGTAGTGTCTGTAGCCAGTAGGTTACCCCCTGTTGCGGCATCATACCATTGATAAATGCCCCCGCGGTTTTTTGTGGTTAAGGTTGTGCCTGTGCCATAGCAAACTATAGCGCCAGATGTTGAAGGGGCCGTAAGCTGCGGTTTTACAATTACATTTATTTGTGTACGGGTTGTTGTACAACTTCCGTTAACGGCCTGCACAAAGTAAGATGTGGAATTGGTTAATACGGGTGTGGCGTATGTTACACCAGTTGTCAGCAATGTGCCATTAACAGGGGCGTCATACCATTGATAAGTGCCTGACGGGCTTGTACTTGCGGTTAATGTAGTACTGCTATTGTAGCAAATGCTATCTGTTTGGGCTTCCGGCGGCGGCGGCGGCGCATCTACCGTAACCGTAACCGGCACGCGCGCACTTGAACAGCCGTTTAACGAAGTTTGAACGTAATAAGTAGTGGTGGAAGTTAATACCGGTGTGGTATAATCAGGGCTTGAGATGAGCGAGCTGCCTCCTGTCGGCGTTGTAAACCAATCAAATATGCCGGTGCTTGCGTTAGCGTGAAGTTGGGCAGTCTTACCGGAGCAGATGGTAACGTTAGATGCTGTAGGAACAGGCGGAGCCGAAGTAACCGTAGCCGTAACAGCAGTACGCGCACTTGAACAACCATTTGTATTTACAACAACATAATATGTTTTAGTTGCGGTTAATACAGGTGTTGTATATAAAGAGTCTGTACCGACAAGGTTTCCGCCTGACGATGCATCATACCAGCTATAGCTGGTGCCGCCACGGGCCGTTAGGGTAGCTACATGTCCCTGGCAAACTGTATCGCCAATTACATTAGGCTGCGATGGTAAAAGCACGTATACCGGTGTTCGGATACTGGTACAGCCATCAACCGTTGTTTGTACATAAAAAACAGTATTGGTGGTAATGGGCGGTGTAGTATACGTTGCCCCGCTCGCCAAAAAATTACCACCTGTTTCAGCATCATACCACTGATATTCCCCTCCGGGCGAGGTTGCAGTCAGTGTGGCAGAAGTATTTGGACAAACGGTAGTCCCGCTTGCATTGGGTGGATTTGGCGCTGCAACAGATGTTACGGTAATGCTCTGTTGCACAGGTGCACAGCCTGTCGATTTATCCGTTACAGTTACGGTATAAGTGGCGCCTTTGTTTACATTAATTGAAGGCGTAGTTTCACCGGTGCTCCATACATAACTATAAGGCGGGGTTCCCTGCGAAGGTGTAGCTGTAAGCGTTACGCTATTTCCTGCACAAATTGAGGACGATGACGAGGTTACTGACACGCTTAGTGTACACTGGCTGTATACTTTTATGGAAAGGAAAAGAAATAAGCATATCAATAAACGGTGTTTCATAAAACCGGATCACAATCCTTTTTTGGTAAATGTTTTGACGCTTTTAAAGCAAAAATCCCAAAGGATATTTAGTGTTAAGAAAAAATAATTAAACGGAAAACGCCTTAGTCATTAAACGTAAAGAACCGGGAAAAGGTTCCCATTATACGTGTGTTTTAATAAGCAGTCTTCCTATAGTTGCGGGATTAACATAGGGGTGCTCAAAAATAGGCAAATTATCGTGAATCTATAATTTATCTTCCAGGTTAATATAGATGTCAATCTTTATTTATATAAAATTAACATAACACCCTACTCAATTTTCGGCCTGAAATAGCAAACAGCAATCTATCTTTCAAAAGTTGTTATGGACAAATTGTTAACGAGTGTTAAACTTTTATTTTTCAGCATATTGAAGTATAAATTGCATCACAAACCAGCTAATGAAACTATTAATACTGTCGATCCTGTCATTTTTTCCGGGAGCTATGTTTGCACAGCAACACTTCACTGGTAAAGTTGTCGATAAAGAAACGGGGTTGTCGGTTGTGTATGCAACAGTATCTACTTCAATTTCCAATACTGTTACTTCAATTTCTGGACAGTTCACTTTAAATAATCTGCATAAAAACGACACCGTTCATGTAAGGTGTATTGGC
>Ga0206937_10166_pt1 | contig 19174 bp, 17 predicted proteins | sample Alteio_BWOrgHeat_11_FD_152923 | JGI IMG/M metagenome (GOLD analysis project Ga0206937, IMG submission 152923) | Enriched cells from forest soil in Barre Woods Harvard Forest LTER site, Petersham, Massachusetts, United States -... | ecosystem: Environmental > Terrestrial > Soil > Temperate forest >... | reverse complement strand
GAAAAATTTGATTGGAACAGTAATTTACTTTGGTCATATACTATTTATGATTCGTTACAATGTCAGCATCATGATATATGTCATCTTCCCAATGGAAATGTTTTAGCTATTGTTTGGGAAGTGCATACCAAAACAGATGCAATTAATAATGGAAGGATTCCAACTCAGGTACCTGATACATTATGGTCAGAAAAAATTATCGAGATTCAACCAATAGGAAACAATGGTGGAAATATTGTCTGGCAATGGAGAGCATGGGATCATTTAGTTCAACATTTTGATTCAACAAAGCTGAATTATGATTCTGTACAACAGCATAAAGAATTGATTTGTATAAATTACAAGACAAGTACTTTCACTCCTGATTGGCTTCATATCAATTCTGTTTTTTATGATTCAGTATATAACCAACTTATCATAAGTGCCAGGAATTTTAGTGAGGTTTGGGCTATTGATCATAGCACAACAACTGCTCAGGCAGCATCACATAGTGGAGGAACTTATGGTAAAGGCGGAGATTTACTTTATCGTTGGGGAAACCCTGCTGCATATAAACTGGGGGATACCTCAAATCAAAAATTCTTTACTCAGCATAATGCAAATATTATCCCTTATGGGTTTAGAGATGAAAGAAAAATTCTTGTTTTTAACAATGGAGTTCAACGCACTTCCGGAATTAGTTATAGTTCGGTAGAGGTTTTTCAGCCACCTATTGATTCATTAGGAAACTATGATACAATAGTTATTCCTTATTTGCCAATAGCCAGTTCATGGATATATACTGCACCTGTTCTCACTTCATTTTTTTCTGCGGATATGGGAGGTGCTCAAAGACTTTCGAATGGAAATACCTTAATATGCAATGCTACTTCTGGCGACTTCTTTGAAATTGATACAAATAATAATACTGTTTGGAAATATATATGTCCGGTTAATGGAGTTGGTCGTATAACCCAAGGGAATTCTGCAAATGGGAATACTGTTTTCCGATGTACTTTATATGAGCCTGATTATCCAGGGTTTATTGGTCATACTTTAACTCCCGGTAATCCAATTGAAATAAATCCTTTGAATTATGTTTGCAATATGATTACTTCTGCTCAAGGATTATCAAATAATAAATCAACAATCAGTATTTATCCTAATCCTGCTGCGGATGAAGTTAATATAATTATTAGTGGTTCATCACAAATTTATGATTGTAGTATAATAGTATCCGATATTCCCGGAAGAATTTTAAATATAAATTATATTAAAGATGAAATAAATGGCCATCGTAGATTTGTTCTAAGCACAAAGGACCTGCAAAATGGAATTTACTTCTTTAAAGTAATGTCAGAGAGTAAATTGATTTCTGTCGGTAAGTTTATTGTCAGCAGATAAATGAAAAATAATATTTTAAATTATACGCTTCTATCTTAATTTAACAAACTCAATGAAACGATTATTTTGTTCCTTTCTCTTTTGTCTTTATTTATTAAATAATTCAGCTACTGCTCAGGTTAAAGCTGATGAGTATTATAATGAGGGGTTGAGAAAATACGCTTCAGGTGGTTATGAGGATGCCATTAATCTATATTCTAAATCTTTAAAGTATAATAAAAAGAATTATTATGTTTACTATGCCCGCGCATTAGCTTACTATTATCAGGGAAAATATAATGAAGCGATGAAAGATTGTGATAAGGCAATAAAGATAAAACATGATTACACCAATGCATATATTACAAAAGGAATTTGTAAGATTCGTTTATTGGATTATAAAGGTTCCATAAATGATTTTAACATGGCGATAGAATATAATTATTCATCTCATCTTGCTTTTTATAATCTTGGGTTGGCATATTATAATTTAAAGGATTATGATAATGCTTTGACCAACTTCCGGAATTCATTAAAGCTTAAACCTGATTTTGATCAAACACTTTATAGTATTGGATTGATATTATATGAAGAGCATTTATATAGTGATTCAATTTTAGCCCTTAGTGATTGTATAAGGCAAATCCGGGTAATGCTTCTGCTTTTTACTGCAGAGGACTTGCAGAGCATTTTAATAATGATAATAAATCAGCATGTGATGATTTTAATAAATCTATTTCTCTTGGTTATTCAGAAGGAGTTACTGCAATTAATTCTTATTGCAAATAAAAATTTTAGATAATGAATGACCCAAACGATAAAGTTTATTCCTCCAAAGCACCTGAACCAGTGGGGTTATATCCTCATGCACGCAAGGTTGGAAACCTTTTATTTCTTTCAGGTGTTGGTCCTCGTGAAGCAGGAACAAAAAAGATTCCAGGAGTTGAACTGGATGAGAACGGGAAAATAATTTCTTATGATATCGAAGCGCAATGTCATTCTGTTTTCAGGAATGTAAAATATATTCTGGAAGAATCCGGTTCAAGCTGGGAAAAAATTGTAGATGTAACTGTTTTTTTAACAAACATGAAAGATGATTTTAAAACCTATAACAGAATCTACGCTGAATATTTCAAAGATAACCTTCCCTGCCGAACTACTGTTGAGATAAATTGTTTACCTACTCCAATTGCAATTGAACTAAAGGTTATTGCAACCATTTAATTTTCGGGATGAACAAGAGTTATTCTAATCTTTTCAATAGCTCTTTTTGGTTACTCACTATAGGTGTTTTCTGTGCCTTGATATTACCTCAATTAGTTCAGGATGGAATGTTTCTCGATGGGGTATTCTATGCTTCTATCTCAAAAAACCTTGCTCATCATCTTGGAACATTCTGGAATCTGCATTACTCACAAACATTCTATTCATCGTTGCACGAACAACCTCCTTTGATGTTTTGGTTACAGGGTCAATTCTTCGGTTTGTTTGGTGATTCGATCTATGTAGAAAGGATTTATTCTTTTCTCACAGCAATAATTACTGCTTTTGGAATCAACTTGATTTGGAAAGAAATATTCAGGAACAATAATGATTTGAAACAACATGGATGGCTGCCGGTTTTATTCTGGATAATCATTCCTATTTGCTTCTGGTCATACATCAATAATCTTGAAGAATGCACTATGAGTTTATTTGATGTCTTTGCAATTTATTTTATTATCAAAGCAATCAATAAAGACAAAATAATTTATCTATTATTAGGAGGTTCATTTATTTTTCTTGCTAGTTTCACAAAAGGAATTCAAGGATTGTTCCCTTTAATTATTTTATCGTTGAGATACTTTATCAATAAAGATATCTCTTTCAAAAAATCCTTTATTTATTCCTTAATTGTTCTTTTAATACCGACTCTGTTATATTTATATTTCTATAGCAATCCAATAATAAGAGAGAGTTATCATCAATATTTCCATAGGCGACTTGTTTTAACTTTTGGAAATAACGAAACCACAACATTCAGATTTTATTTATTATTAAGATTGATTCTAGAACTAATTCCTGTGTTATTGATTACCTTCATTTCAATTATCCTCTTAAGAAAAAAGTTTCCTTCAAAAGATTATTTTACCAATCACAATAAAGATATTTTATTTTTTCTTCTAATCGGATTATCTGCATCACTTCCATTAATGATTACTCTGGAGCAAAGAGGATTTTATCTGACAACCTCATTTCCATATTTCGCAATTGCTTTTGCAATAATTGCAGCACCATTTCTCTCCTCTCAAATAAAATCCGTATCTCCAAAAATCTTTAAAGGAATAAAAGCAATTTCAATTACATTGCTCATTGGAACATTGGTTATAACATCAATGCAAATCGGGACAACAAAACGGGATGAGGAAATGCTTCATGATATTTATCTGATAGGAAAAGAAATTCCCCCTCAAACAATAATTTCATCTGATCGTGATTTATTTTATGATTGGAAATTACAAGCCTATTTCCAAAGGCTATGTAATATTAGTTTAGACGAGGATTCATTAAGGACTTATCATTTAATTGAAAAACAAAATCCCAAAACAACCGCTCCCGCCAATTATTCTAAAATAAATCTTTCTACTTTGAAATATGATATTTATAAAAAGCAGTAAAACATTTTTCCCTATCTTTGTCACTCCAAATAAAAACTAATCTAAAAATAAATGAAAATGGGATTTATCAATTCAGGTGCCTTTTGGGGAATAATAATTATTCTCGTGGGCGTATCAATGGTTATGCGATATGTGTTCAACATTCATTTTCCAATCTTCAGGCTGGTGTTTTCTTTGCTGCTGATTTTTTGGGGAGTCAGGATGTTTATGGGAAGCGTCGGGATTTCGCGTTTCCAGAATTCGGTGGTTTTCTCGGAAGCTAATTATAAGTTCGATGGCAAATCGGATGATTACAGTGTTGTTTTCGGGAAGGGTGTTTTGGATTTGCGGAATACTGTGGTTGATAAAAATCAAACCATCAGTGTCAGTTCGGTTTTCGGAAGTTATATCATCCGAATTAATGATAGCATCCCAGTGATGATTATTTCGAATGTTGCTTTCGGTAGCATCCAGACTCCTGATGATAATGATTCTTCATTCGGGAAATATACCTTTCGGTCATCCAATTATAATGAAAACTCGCCACACATTACCATAAATGCAAGTGTGGCTTTTGGAAGTTTGAAGGTGCAGAAGGATTAAATCTTGTTATCTTAATCGCTGCTCTTGGTTCTTCTTTAATACTTTCTATGATGTCTCTGGCTGAGTACTATCGTTAGAATTATTTTATTGATTTTAATGCAGCCGATGTTTTATTCACCTTTTTTAAAGCCCCTTTTATTAATTCAACATCTGGCATTATTAATTCCTCAAAGGTTTTTTTGGGATTAGTATGCATTTTTTGCATCGTGAGGACAATTGATTTTTTTGAATTTGAAATCATAAATTCAAAGCTTGGCTTGTTTTTCGAGCCTTCACCAATAATATTCTGTATTTCCTGAATTTTTTCAAGAATTGCTTTCTTGTTTTTTTTATCTAATTCAAAATCCAGAGAATAACCTAATATCAGATCATTCGCTTTTTTTGCAATCAAAACGCCATTAAAACTTTTTATCTTTCTTTTATTAAGGGTTAAAGGTAAAATTAAATTAGAACCAATATCTGACATGCGAATAGTAAATATTTTAGGGAAATCGGGAACGATAACGCTTTTATTAAAAGCATACATGTCGAGCATTTCTATATAAAACCCTGTGGTTTTTAAATCCTTTCCATCCAGATGAAGATGTTGAATCCGTTCATCTTCCCTGTCTTTCCAAAACTTGTTTGTTCTGATTACTTCAATTCTTTTCTTTTTCATTTTATTAAAATTATAAAGACCTTCAAGGTTTTAAAAACCTTAAAGGTCTCCGGTTTTTTTTATTATTTTAAACTCCCTTAACAGTTACCCAAACAACATCGCAAAAACTTCCTGTTCTTGCATCGTTTAAAAGATAAATTGCCTGGTAGCCCCACAATGCACTGGCGCCAACAGCAGGTAATGTGCCCATGTCTGTATAACTTGATTTGGTAGGTTTCTCTAAAGGAACCATCCCCTTGCCATCCGACCAGTTTTTCTGAATTTCGATGCCTTGAAAAATACTTCTTACATATTTTATTTCAGGATGACCTCCGGCAACCGGTTCGATGCGAAGAAAAGGCTTGGCAGTAGAAGGGTCGATGGTTGAATGACCTGGCTCAATGCCAAGCAATTCGCCATCGGCAACGGTATAAATACTTTTAAAAGATTTAACTCTTTGAGCAATTTCGCGATATCTCTTTACAATACCTGGCGGAACTGCGGTAGGAGGTGTAGAAACATCAATTCCTGTAGGCCAGGCACTTATAGTGGTTCCGGCTCCGAAAAGCAATTCTTCACCTTTATCAGTCCATCTTTTCGAATAACTTGGACCATCGGTATGCTTAGTTGCAAAAAATCTTACATACGCAGCATCATCCGTAATCTGTGTTATATCGGCAGCAATCATTCTATATCTTGTAGCAAGTACACCGGGCATATTCAAAGCCAGTTTATCCAACTGGTCAGCCAGTTTTGGAATTTCCTTTTCAACATAATCTTTTGGAACAACAACCGTGGCACATATTATTGCAAAAGGACGTCCTCCAATAATAATAATTTCTTCTTTTCCTTTTTTAATTCCGATTTTTTCATCCAACCGAAACTCAGGTTTCTTTCCGAGGCAGATTTCTTCGATTGATTTCTTAAATCTTCTTTCTCTTTCAATTAATTCATTAAAAGGAATCATCGCTCCGTTTTGGAGTGGTAACATTGGCTTAAATTCAAAAGTTTTCATTGTATTTATTGTTTAATTATTAGTAAATGTATTGATAATCATATCTTTATTGTCATAGCGGGGAGATTATCTGCGCCAGATAATATATAATTTACCCCAGGGGGGATACTTTTTATGCCAGAAGGGATACTTTTTCCGTCAGAGAGAACACTTTTTTCGTCAGGGAGGATACTTTTTGGCGCAGATAATATATTATTTACACCAGTTAATATATAACCTGGCACAAATAGTCCGGACAAAAGGAAAGATTTGGAAGGATAAAAGGAAGTAAGTGGGGTGTGGGTAACCAGCCGAAGGATATTCATTTGAAAAATGTAATTTATTTCTGCTGGTTTGTATTTTCTTAATTAGTCTTGATTTGAGTCGGCTTAATAAAGATTGTTAGTTTCTATTTTTATCTGTGAATAATTTACGAGGACAAAATTACGCATTTAATTCCTAAATTGATACCGTGAGGTGAAAATATATATTTTTATCTGACCAAAAGAAAAATTAAACCTATTTTCGCACCTATATATAATAGGAGTGAAAAATGGAAATAATAGCTCGATTAATCATATTCTGCTTTTTGATAACATTCACTGCAAAAGGACAATTTAATTTAAATGCATGGGAAAAGCAAGATAATGAAAGGCGACAACAAGTAATTGAAAAGGGAATTGTTGATAGCTTATTTGTTTTTGGCAAATGGACAGAAGGTGGTATGACTGATGAATTGCATTTAACTTATTTAGGACAAGTAACTACAATTGATAGTCATGTTTTTAAAATAATGAATTATAATTTGATTTGGGGACTTGCTCATCGTGGTACACAAAGAATTTTAATCTTCAATGATAAAAATCAGTATGTGGGAGAATATGGCGCAGTAACCATGTTCCTACCAAAGAAATTGGAAAATGGAATATTAATATTTCAAAACGACGAAGTTCAATATTGTGAACAGAAAATAACCAAAGTTTACCTTACTAAAGGACTTCCAAAATCATTTTTGCATTGTGGAAGTCCTTTCACTTTTGGTAGTTTATGATAACGTGCGATTCTTCTTCCCCTCCATCTGCCATCTCCCATTTTCCATTTTTCTTATCTGGAATCTGAATAAATTTAAAAAAATATCAGATAATACTTTTTATATGGAAACTTTATTATAGTTTTGCGCCCGAATTAAAAATACTAACAAAAGCATAAACTTAAACCAGCATTTTCTCCTATCAGAATATAAAGACCACACTATGAGAAATCACATTATACATCGCAGTCTGAGGATACTTACAGCAATCCTTTTACTCGTTTTCATTTCACAAACATCCTTTGCTCAGCCAGATGGAGCGGCTTTGTTTGGTGGCAATTGCACCAGTTGTCATACCATTGGCAAAGGAAAAGTTGTGGGTCCTGATTTAAAAGACCTTCCTTCCAGACGTAAAATTGACTGGGTGTTGAAGTGGGTGAAGAATTCATCGGCAGTTATTGCCAGTGGCGATGCTTATGCAGTTCAGCTTTTTAAAGATAACAACAACACCCCGATGCCTGCTCAAAACCTGAAAGATGATGAGATAACGGCAATATACAATTATATCAAAGACGAAAGTGCAAAAGCAGGCGCAGTTGCAAAAACACCAGGAGGATCAACAGGTGGAGGTGAAGGAGGAACAGAAAAAGGAGGCGGAGGCATGTCGAAAGGAATTTGGGCATTGGCAGGATTGATATTGTTTATTTTAGTTCTGGTTCTGGGCAAAGTTATCAGCGGACTGAAAAAAGTAATCAGGGTTAAAGAAGGACTTCCTGAACCAATTAAGAGAAGTTTCTTTGGAGGAATATGGTTTTGGATGCGTAATCATAAAAAGATTGTTGCGGTGATATTGATAATCTTCTTTGTTTGGAGTAATGTTCAGGGATGGAATACTTTATGGAATCTCGGTATCTCTCAAGGCTATCATCCTGACCAACCGATTAACTTCTCTCATAAGATACATGCAGGCGATAATGGGATTAATTGTGTTTATTGCCACTCAGGAGCAGAGAAAAGTAAGGTTGCAGGCATCCCTACTGCCAATGTTTGTATGAATTGTCATAAATTTATCCAGGAATTAAAAGACCCGAAAGACGAATTGCCCGGAACAACATCTAAAGAAGAAATTGGTAAGATATATAAAGCATTGGATTATGACCCAGCTACAGGTGTTTATGGAAATAATCCAAAACCAATTCAATGGACAAGGGTTCACGTGTTGCAGGATTTTGTTTATTTCAATCACTCACAACATATAAAGGTAGGAAAACTGCAGTGCCAGACTTGCCATGGTCCTGTTGAAACAATGGGAACTGTTGAGCAATTCTCTAAATTAACAATGGGATGGTGTATTGATTGCCATCTTGCAACTCCGGTTCAGGTTGAGGGCAATCATTATTATGATAAGCTGAAAAATTATCTGAACACAATTCATCCCGGAGACACCATTAAAGTAAAAGATATCGGCGGAACGGAATGTGCCCGTTGTCATTATTAATAGTATATCGCCAATAATAATATAGCAAATAAAAAGAATATGGAAAAGCAATATTGGAAGGGCTTAGAGGAATTAAGAAACGACTCTGAATTCATCAAACAAAAGAATCAGGAGTTTGCCGAGGAACTTCCATTAGAAGAAATATTTAGCAGCAAGGCTCAGAGCAATAGTTCAACCGGTCGTCGCGACTTTTTAAAGATTCTTGGATTCGGAGTCGGCGTTGCCACTCTTGCCGCTTGCGAAACGCCTGTTAAGAAAACGATACCTTATTTAATTAAGCCGGAAGAAATCACCCCGGGGGTTGCTAATTATTATGCTTCTACCTATTTTGATGGAAGAGATTATTGCAGCATCGTTGTAAAAACCCGTGAAGGTCGCCCGATAAAGATTGAAGGCAATGAATTATCAAATGTAACCAAAGGCGGAACAAATGCACGAGTTCAGGCTTCTGTTTTGAGTTTGTATGATATGAGCAGACTGAAAAACCCTTTGATGGGCAAAGGACCTGCTACCTGGAATGCCATTGATAAGGCGGTTGCTGATAAATTGTCAGCTAAAGCAACGGATAAGAAAGACGATAAAGGAAAAGGAGGTAATAGTGCTAATGTGAGAATTTTATCCTCTACAATAATAAGTCCTTCCACAAAAGGAGTTATTGGAGACTTTACCAAGAAATATCCCGGAACGAAACATATATCTTATGATGCAGTTTCTTTTTCAGGGATCAGAATGGCTAATGAAGCAACCTTCGGAACAGCAATGATTCCTTCTTATAATTTCGATAAGGCAAAGGCAATTGTTAGTTTCGATGCCGACTTTTTGGCTAATTGGTTGGCTCCGATTGAGTACTCGAAACAATATGTTGCGAATCGTAAGTTAAGAGGAAGCAATAAATCGGCAGAGATGTCTAAACATATTCAGTTTGAAACAGCTCTTTCATTAACAGGTTGTAATGCCGATGATAGAATTGCTATCAAGCCTTCTGAAATGGGTGCTGTTGTTTTAGCTCTGTATAATAAGCTAAACGGAAATTCAGGTGGAGGTTCATTAAATAAGAATATTGAAAAAGCGATTGAAGATGCTGCTTCTGAATTAAAATCAAACATAGGCAGTGCTTTAGTTGTTTCAGGTTCAAATGATAAGAATGTTCAGATTTTGGTTAATGAGATTAATCAGATGTTGAATAGTTACGGAAATACAATTGACACTACTAATTATAGCAATCTTCAACAAGGAAATGACGAAGAAGTCATGGAATTGATTAAAGATATGAATGATGGTAAAGTTGATGCACTCATATTATATAATGTAAATCCATACTATACATTAAGTAAAGTTAAGGCTGATGAATTCAAGAAGGGTTGTGAGAAAGTAGGTTTAAAGGTTACTTTTGCCGATAGAGAAGATGAGACAGCTTCTTTGGATGGATTCATTGTTGCTCCCGATCATCATTTCCTTGAATCATGGAATGATGCTGAGCCACGAAAAGGATTTTATAGCTTAACCCAACCAACCATCAATCCTTTATTCTCAACAAGAGCCGCACAGGAAAGTCTGATGGTTTGGGCAGGAATCGAAAATAAATCATATCGTGATTATATTCAAGATCATTGGAAAAAGAATTTATTCACAGAAGGTAATCCCAAAGACAAACACCTGATATTTCAGGATTTCTGGAATAAGAGTTTGCAAGATGGAGTTGTGGAGATGGTATCAACGAACACAACAGTTAATTCAAAAGAAACTCCGAAAGAGGATAAAAAAGATAAAGGTTCGAAATTTGCTAAGTCTATTAACAAAGATGGTGATGCGGCGGCGGCAGCAGCGAATATTGCTAAATCATCAGGAGGCAGTGGTTTTGAGTTAGTTGTTTATGAAAAAGTTGGTTTAGGAAATGGTAATCAGGCAAATAATCCTTGGTTACAGGAGTTACCTGACCCTATTTCTAAAATTTGCTGGGACAATTATTTAGCTATATCTCCTGCAACTGCAAAGAAAATGAACCTAAAACAAGGTGATGTTGCAACTATTTCATCAAATGGTTATTCGGTTGATATTGTTGTTATAGAACAACCAGGACAAGCTGCTGATACAGGTTCATTAGCAATTGGATATGGGAGAACTAATGCTGGAAAAACAAGTAGTTCAGCTACCCAAGTCATCGGTGTAAATGCTTATCCTTTCTCTCAGGTAATAAATGGAACTATTCAATATTTTACAATTGCGAATGTTAAAGGTAATGGTAAAACTTATGATTTAGCATCTACCCAAACTCATCACACGATGATGGGCAGACCAGTTGTTAAGAATTCTTCCCTTGAGGAATATAAAAAAGATGCCAAGGCAGGTAACGAACAGGAATATGTTGTCACCATGGACGGCAAAAAGAAACCTGAAGAGGTAGATTTATGGGATGCTCCTGATAATCCAATAAGAAATCCTAACCACCTTTGGGGAATGACAATTGATTTGAATTCCTGCATTGGGTGTGGTGCTTGTGTTGTTGCCTGTACTGCTGAAAACAATGTTGCTGTAGTTGGCAAAGCAGAAGTAATGCGTAGCCGCGAAATGCATTGGATTCGTATTGACAGATATTATTCAAGTGATGCCGATCCTAAGAATGAGGATGACAAAGGTGATTTGAAGAAAATGGAAGACCCATCCGAACAACCAAAAGTTTTCTTCCAACCTATCATGTGCCAGCATTGTAACCATGCACCTTGCGAAACGGTTTGCCCTGTTATCGCAACAAGTCATAGCTCAGAAGGATTGAATCAAATGACCTACAACCGTTGCGTTGGAACAAGATATTGTGCAAATAACTGTCCTTATAAAGTTCGTCGTTTCAACTGGTTTAAATATTCAGATAATCCACAATTTGATTTCAATATGAATGATGATTTGGGTAAGATGGTATTGAATCCTGATGTTGTTGTGCGCTCAAGAGGGGTTATGGAAAAATGCTCAATGTGCGTTCAGAGAATTCAGGCTGGTAAATTGGATGCTAAGAAAGAAAAGAGGAAAATTAATGATGGCGAGATAAAAACTGCTTGTCAGCAATCTTGCCCGACAAATGCAATTGTTTTTGGAGATTGGAACGATAAAAAAAGCAAGCTAAGTGAAAACGCAATCGGAAAAGAAGAGAGAGCGTATCATTTATTAGAGGAGCTGGATGTGAAACCAAATATTGTATATCTGACAAAGATTAGAAATGTTAAGGAAGCTTAATAATGACCACCCCCTTAAATATCGCCCAAAACAAAAAAATGCACTTTCCTAGCCATTTATTATACTTTCCAAATCATTTCGAAAGTATAATAAGTCACTTCGAAAGCATAATTAATCACTTCGAAAGTATAATAAGTCATTTGGGAAGCATAATAAGTCGTTGGGAAAGTAAAATAAGTCACTTGGAAAGCATAATAAATGGCTGGGAAAGTAAAATAAGTCATTTGGAAAGCATAAAAAGTCATTGGGAAAGTAAAATAAGTCGCTTGGAAAGTACCAATTCCGTAAAAATAAGTTCAAAATATATATCATAAATAGAAATTATGAGTGAAATAGTAATAAGTGCAGTTCGGGACCCTTTGGTGTTAGGTGAAAAAACCTATCATCAGATAACCGAAGATGTATGCAGACCAGTGGAAGGAAAAGCCAATAAATGGTGGTGGGCATCCTTTATAATAGCATTTACCTGTATGTGCTGGGGAATAAGTTGCCTTGCATACACCATCGGGAACGGAATAGGTTCCTGGGGATTGAATAAAACCGTTGGATGGGCTTGGGATATTACCAATTTTGTTTGGTGGATCGGAATCGGTCACGCAGGAACTTTGATTTCCGCTATCTTATTATTATTCCGTCAGCGATGGAGGATGTCTATCAATCGTTCGGCAGAGGCTATGACAATTTTCGCCGTTATTTGTGCCGGATTATTTCCGGTATTTCACACAGGTCGTCCTTGGTTAGATTATTGGATGTTACCGCTGCCAAATCAATTTGGTTCACTATGGGTAAACTTTAATTCACCTCTACTTTGGGACGTATTTGCTATCTCAACCTATTTCTCCGTATCATTAGTATTTTGGTATTTAGGATTGATTCCTGATTTAGCTACAATAAGAGACAGGGCAATAAAACCTGCAAGCAAATTCATCTATGGAACATTAGCATTCGGATGGAAAGGCACAGCAAGAGATTGGAGCAGATATGAAGAAGTTGCTTTAGTATTAGCAGGTATTTCTACGCCACTTGTATTATCAGTTCATACCATTGTATCCATGGACTTTGCTACATCAATCCTTCCCGGATGGCACACAACCATCTTCCCACCATACTTTGTTGCCGGAGCTATTTTCTCCGGATTTGCGATGGTTTTAACATTAATGCTTGTTGCAAGAAAAGTTTTGGGCTTAGAAGAATATATAACCATTCAGCATATCGAATCCATGAATAAAATCATTATTTTGACGGGTTCGATAGTTGGAATTGCTTATATAACTGAGTTCTTTATTGCATGGTATTCAGGAAATCAATTTGAATCTTATGCATTTATCAATAGGGCATTCGGACCTTATTGGTGGGCTTATGCAAGTATGATGACCTGTAATGTAATCACACCTCAATTATTCTGGATAAAGAAAATAAGAACAAGCGTTATCGCAACATTTATCATTTCAATATTCGTAAATATCGGGATGTGGTTTGAGCGATTTGTAATTATCGTAACATCACTACACAGAGATTTCCTTCCGTCAAGCTGGACGATGTATCATCCAACATTTATTGAGATGGGAATATTTATTGGAACCATCGGATTATTCTTCACATTGTTTTTAATATTTGCAAGAGTTTTCCCTGTAATTGCTTTGAATGAATTGAAAACTGTATTAAAAGCAACAAGTGATAAATCACATAAAAACATAGAACATCATGAGTAAGAAATTAATTTTAGGGGTGTATGATGACGATCACGATATCGTTGAGGGAGCAAAGAAAATAAGAGATCTTGGATTGAAGATAACCCAAGTATGGAGTCCATTCCCTATTCATGGAATTGACCCTATTATAGGAGTTCCAAGAACAAGGATTTCCATGTGTTCATTTCTTTATGGAATGACGGGAACAACACTTGCCCTTTTAATGTTTTGGTACATGATGATTCACGATTGGCACATTGATATTGGCGGCAAACCGAATTTTGCGCTGTATAAAAATCTTCCGGCATTTATTCCGGTAACTTTTGAATCTACTGTTTTATGTGCTGCACATGGAATGTTTATTACATTCTTATTGAGAAGTAAAATATTACCTGGTGTTACAGCCAATAATCCTGATCCAAGAACAACGGATGACAAATTCATCATGCAGATAGAAGTTAAAGATTCTGACAATATGGATCAGATTACAAGTGCATTGAAATCAACAGGTGCATCAGATATCAGAATGTAAGGCATTAATAATAAGAGTATGAAATTCACAATTAATCCCCTAAAGAAATTGACTAAAACAAACCTCGTATATATTATTTTTGGTTTCGGATTAGTTTCTTTAATCTGGTCATGCAATGATGATCCGAAAAAGCCAGGATATGAATATATGCCTGATATGTATCGTGGACCTGCTTATAAACCGAATTCTGATAATCCGAACTTTAAAGATAGTATGACCAACAGAAAACCTGTTGAAGGAACTGTTGCCAGAAATCAACCAATGCCATTTGCATATCCTCATACTAATGAAGGTTATGAATTAGCTGGAAAAGAATTGAAAAGTCCGATTGAACATAATGAAGTTAATTTAGCTGAAGGAAAAAGATTATTTGAAATATTCTGTATTCATTGTCATGGACCAGAAGGAAAAGGTGATGGAACAATAGTTCAAAATGGTAAATTCCCACCTCCTCCATCCTATTCAAATCAATTGAAAGATTTACCTGAAGGCAAAATGTTCTGGACAATTACTTATGGAAAAAACCTGATGGGCTCACATGCTTCTCAATTAAATCAGGATGAAAGATGGAAAATAATTTCTTATGTTCAAACATTACAGAAATTAGGGGGCGATAAAGTTGCTGCTGATTCATCATCATCAAAAAAAGTAATTGCTGACAAAGGAAAATAATAAAGATCAACAACATGAGATATAATTTCACAAAGAACTCTAAAAACATCTTATATGTTCTGATGGCAATCGGAATTATTACTATTATTATCGGTTTTTTCACAAATGCTCCAAGAACGTGGGCGGGATTGCTGGTAAATAATTTCTATTTTATGGCTATTGCTTTATGCGGAACATTTTTCGTTGCTGTTAATACCATTTCACAAGCTGGATGGGCAGTTGCTCTAAGACGTATTCCTGAAGCTATGGGAACTTTCATTATTATTTCCGCAGTAGGAATGATTCTGATTTTTTCTTTTGGCCATCATGATTTATATCAATGGACACATTCAGAGTATTATAATAAATTCCTCTCTGATGGCAAAACACTTAATCCTGATTATGACAAAATAATGGTTGGAAAACATGGATTTTTGAATATCCCATTCTTCACCATCAGAATGATTGCTTATTTTATTATTTGGGTAGGATTTACTTATTGGATAAGAAAAGAATCATTACAGGAAGATTTAGATGGAAATATTAAACATTATAATAAAAGCATTAAGATAGGTGCAATTTTTATTATCCTTTTTGGAATAACCTCCTCTACTGCAGCATGGGATTTTATCATGTCTATTGATGCTCATTGGTTCAGCACTTTATTTGGATGGTATATATTTGCAGGATTATTTGTTAGCGGATTGGCAACAATTTGCCTGATTGCTATTTATCTGAAATCAAAAGGTTATTTGCAGGAAGTTAATGAGAATCATTTTCATGATATGGGTAAATTTATGTTTGCCTTTTCTATCTTCTGGACTTATACTTGGTTTTCACAATTCATGTTGATATGGTATGCCAATTTGCCCGAAGAAGTAACTTATACAAAAGCAAGATGGGACCACTACAGATTATTATTCTGGGCTAACTTCTTCATTAATTTCATCTTCCCATTCTTAGTATTAATGACAAGAGACGCAAAAAGAAAAACAAGAATTTTGATTGTTGCCGGTACCGCAATTTTAATCGGACACTGGATAGACGTTTATTTAATGGTAATGCCGGGAACAATGGGTAACAATTGGCATGGGTTCAGTTTTATTGAGATTGGAATTTTGATTGGCTATGCAGGATTATTCTTATACACTGTGCAAAATGCTTTATCTAAAGCTCCTATAATGGTTCAGAAACATCCATTGCTGAAAGAAAGTATTGCTCATCATATATAATTGAAAAGAATTTATTATAAATAGATAACGAAATAAATTAATGACAACACTACTGGTATTAATAGTATTAACTCTTGCAGTAATTGCAATTGCAAGAGTAGTGAGGATATTAGAGTTAACATCTCAGTTAAGCGGAGAATCGGAAGAACTTGTAACTCCTGCTGATAATAAAATTCATGGAGGATTATCCCTTGTGTTTCTGTTTATAGGTTTAGTATTCATTGGATACACCACTATTCGATATGCTCATTTTATGCTACCAACCCCTGCGTCTTCTCAAGGCGTTGAAATTGAAAACTTGATGAATGTAAATTATGTTTTGATTTTTGTTGTCTTCTTTATCACCCAGATTTTATTATTCTATTTTGCGTATAAATATCAATACAATAAAAACCGTCGTGCTGATTACATCCCTGAAAACCATAAATTAGAAGTTATATGGACTATTATTCCTACAATTGTCCTTGGTGGAATGATAGTTTACGGTCTTACCGTTTGGAACAGAATCACTGCACCTGCTCCTGATAGCGCACAAAAGATTGAAATATATGGACAACAATTCAAATGGACTGCCCGCTATGCCGGAAGTGATAACATCTTAGGTTCAGCAAATTTTATGAAGATTAATTCCAGTAATTCTCTTGGTATTGATTCTCTTGACCATCATTCGTATGATGATATCCTTACCAATGAATTGCATTTGAAAGTTAATCAGCCAACCGTGTTATATATCCGTTCTCAAGATGTAATTCATAGCGTTTTTCTTCCCCACTTCAGGGTGCAGATGAATGCCGTTCCAGGAATGACAACTCAATTCTTCTTCACTCCAACAAAAACAACCGCCGAAATGCGAAAGATAACCAAGAATCCAACCTTCGATTATATTCTTCTGTGTAATAAGATTTGCGGTGCGGCACATTATACCATGAAGATGAAAGTTGTTGTGGATGAAGCTCCTCAATACGCCGAATGGATGGGTAAACAAAAAACATTCTACGAAACAAATGTTATGGGAGCAACTCCTAAAGCAGTTGCCGCTAATTAATAGATTATAAGATAAAAACAATATAGATTCAGGATAATGGAAAATCACGAACATGCGATAACAGGTCACGATGCTCACGACCACGGGCATCATGATGAACATCATAAACAGACCTTTTGGACAAAATATGTCTTCAGCCAGGACCATAAAATGATTTCCAAGCAGTTTTTGGTAACTGCAATCGTTATGGCATTGGTGGCGATGTCAATGTCCTTGATATTCCGTTTGCAATTAGGCTGGCCCGACCATAAATTCCCTTTCCTCGAAAAAATTCTTGGTCATTGGGCAAAAGGCGGCAAATTAGACCCTACGTTTTATCTCTCCTTAGTAACAATTCACGGAACCATACTTGTATTCTTCGTTTTGACTGGCGGATTAAGCGGAACATTTGCAAATCTCCTTATTCCATTGCAAGTCGGAGCGCGCGATATGGCATCCGGATTCCTTAACATGCTTTCCTACTGGTTCTTCTTCGCATCGTGTGTTGTAATGTCAATATCCATATTCATGCCTGAAGGTGCAGCATCCGGCGGCTGGACAATTTATCCACCATTAAGTGCATTACCCCAAGCAATTGGAGGTTCAGGAATAGGAATGACATTATGGCTGGTAAGTATGGTTCTATTCATCGGCTCTGCATTATTAGGCGGTATTAATTATGTTGTTACAGTAATTAATCTTCGAACAAAAGGAATGAGCATGGCTCGCCTTCCATTAACAGTTTGGGCGTTCATGATTACTGCTATCCTTGGAATTCTTTCTTTCCCGGTTTTATTCGGAGCAGCTTTATTATTGGTATTCGATAGAAGTTTCGGAACAAGTTTTTACTTATCCGATATCTTTATCAATGGCGTTCCATTAGACCATCACGGTGGCAGCCCGATTCTTTTCCAGCACTTATTCTGGTTCCTTGGTCACCCTGAAGTTTACATCGTTCTTCTACCTGCTCTCGGTATCACTTCGGAAGTAATCGCAACTCAATCTCGTAAACCTATCTTCGGTTACAAAGCCATGATTGGTTCCATGTTGGTCATTGCATTCCTTTCATTTATCGTTTGGGGACACCACATGTTTATCACCGGAATGAATCCTTTCTTAGGTTCGGTTTTCGTATTTACCACGCTGCTTGTCGCTATTCCATCGGCGGTAAAGGTATTTAATTATATCGCCACATTATTCAAGGGAAATATCGTTTACAGCCCTGCGGTTTTGTTCGCTATCGGCTTGGTATCTTTCTTTATTTCAGGCGGAATCACAGGTATCATTTTAGGTGATTCAGCATTAGATATTCCTTTGCATGATACTTATTTCGTAGTTGCTCACTTCCATATTGTAATGGGAAGTTCGGCTATCTTCGGGATGTTTGCCGGTATCTACCACTGGTTTCCGAGGATGTATGGACGGACGATGAACAAAACATTAGGCTACATCCATTTCTGGATAACGATTATTTGCGTGTATGGCGTTTTCTTCCCGATGCACTTCTTAGGACTTGCAGGTGTGCCACGAAGATATTATGCAAATACTGCCTACGACCAGTTCGATAAATTAGTAAACATCAATTCCATGATAAGTATGTTTGCCATACTTGCTGCGGTTGCTCAATGTATATTCGTCATCAATTTCTTCTACAGCATTTACAGAGGAAAGAAAACGGTTCAAAACCCATGGAACTCAAATACCCTTGAATGGACTGCCCCAATAGAACATCTTCATGGCAACTGGCCCGGAGAAATTCCTGAAGTTCATCGTTGGGCTTATGATTACAGCAAGCCGGGTGCCGAACATGATTTCATCCCACAAACAGTTCCGTTCTCTGAAACCGAATCATCGAATGCAGCAGGAATGCATTAGGAAAATCTTAAAATAAATCCAACCCAAAAAGCCTTTTGATAAATTTATCAAGAGGCTTTTTAATTTTAGATTTGACAACTTTTTGAATTTGTCAAATCTTTATTTCCAATATTATTAGTTCAATCCAATTGCTTTCCGTTAATTAGCAAGATTATAATTCGAACATGAAACACGCAGAAAA
>Ga0206937_10142_pt2 | contig 19332 bp, 12 predicted proteins | sample Alteio_BWOrgHeat_11_FD_152923 | JGI IMG/M metagenome (GOLD analysis project Ga0206937, IMG submission 152923) | Enriched cells from forest soil in Barre Woods Harvard Forest LTER site, Petersham, Massachusetts, United States -... | ecosystem: Environmental > Terrestrial > Soil > Temperate forest >... | reverse complement strand
GGATTGATACTATTTTTGAAAAATCAATAGTTGTTGAGGGGGATGAGGTTTCGATAGATAAAATCATTAAAGTAAAAGCAGAAAGAACGGGTTTGAATTATTTTGCTGATGGGGCTGCATTGATGATTGCAGGAACTGGATATGCCGTAATTGTGCTTATCAACGGCTTATTGAATAAAGATAGACCGATTTATAATAATTCAAATATTGAAGTAAGTACAGGATTGGTTGTAGGAGGTTTTCTTTTGACACGATTACGAATAAAAAACTATTCAATTGGAGATAAATGGCATCTGAAAATCAGTATTGATGAGCGGAATCAAGGGCCTGTTTATCAGAAAAGGTGAATTGAGTTTATGCAACCTAACAGGAGCTTCGCACCTGTCAGGATGCCTGCCCAAAACAGTTTGAATTGTTGGTTTCTTAAAGATTTTTAGAGAAAGCTAAGGGTTTCTGTAGTATAGAAGAGGTCTTCTGTGGTGGTTAAGAGTTTATCTGTGGTCTTGAAGAATGAATCTGTGGTGTTGAATAGTGAATCTGTGGTATAGAAGAGGTGTTCTGTGGTATGGAAGAGTGAATCTGTGGTGTAGAAGAATGAATCTGTGGTGGTGACGAGGGCTAATATGGTATAGAAGAACAGTTCTGTGGTATTGAATAGTGAATCTGTGGTGAGGAAGAGGTGTTCCTTTTGTGGTCTATTCAATAAATTTCTATTTAAGGATTAGAAATTCTATCTTCAAATTTAATATTTAACTCAGCAAGGATTATAATTTTCAGGGCTATTCTAATCTAAAGCAGGCAATTCTGCTTTTTCAAATTCACCGATGCGGTGGAGGTCAACATAGGTTCCATCTTTTGTTCTTCCGTGTATGTTTGAGAATTTAGCTCCCCATACAAATTCTTCTGCTTTATAGGAGCTTCGGGAATAGACTGTTTGACTGAAACTATCATCGAAGGCTTTGAGGAGAATTGTTATTTCGGCTTCGGCATTAATCATGTCATCTAAACTAAGACCATAAAAAGGACTGTCATCAGTAATCGGATGAACGATAGTCCAACTTGAGAAAATGAAATTGATTTTATGACGTTCTAATTTCAGGGTGTGAAACGACCTTGTTGATTTGCCATCAATAGTATCATTGATAGAAAAAACTACTTGCATCTCGGCTTCTATTAATTGGTTTTTACGTGCATTGGCAAGGCGGAACATGAATCCTCTGCCATCATGAAATGGAGCAATAAGTGCATTGTGGCTATAAATTATCTTTGCAACGGGGCGTGAAAATCGTCCATAAAGAAGACCTGTGGCAAGGGCAAATCCTAATAAACCCATCATGGATTCGATGGAGGCGATGATATTTGGAAAGATGCCTAAGGGACTCATTTTTCCATAGCCAACTGTAGTGATTGTTTGTGCGCTGAAAAAGAAGGCATCGAGGAATTTACCCATCATATCGGCACCTTTTGCACCATCAAGACTATCGGCACCTGCTATTAAATAAAGGCTTGCGAAAATGAGATTTGCCATAAGATAAATACATAGAACAAGAAGATTGAATCTCGACCAAGGCATGGTGATGAGGGTGTGGTACATGTTGTTTGACCATTCCTTTTTCAATCCTCTACGCTCAATGTTGAATGTACCATCCTGATTTAAGAGACGGGCTCCTTTTTCCTGAGATCTTATTCCGAAACCGAGATCTTTCGGGGTTTCTTCTATTGGTTTATGGGTTTTATGATTGGTCATATAAATACTTAATTAATGTTGGACGATAATCTTTTTTACTATTTCCTGATTTGTGTTCAGGATTATCTTGCAAAAATAAACGCCGTTTGAAAGGGAAGAAATATTTAAGCTTGTTACAGTTGAATGGATATTTGATTTGTTTAATACTTCCTGACCTATGATATTACATACGTTCAATGATTTCATGTCAATATCTCTTGCCTCAACTTTGATGGTAACTGTATTATCGGAAGGATTTGGAAAGAGAGAAATTGATGAAACTAAATCTTTTGGGAAGTTTGTTGAAACGGGATTAGTGCTTACATATAATGTTACTCCTCCTAATTGATTGCCTATAATCAAATCTATTTTTCCATCGCCATCAATATCTGCAGCACCAACGCTTGTTCTGGTTCCTTCATTACCGTATAAATTAGTGTAATTGAACATGGAATCTACAAGGTTGAAGTTTCCGGCAAGATTCCCATCTATATTATTATAGTAATAAATATATCCTCTTTCGGAGCCAACCATTAACTTATAAGAACCAGAGCTATCAAACAAAAATGGTTGAGAATATCCCGTTAAGTAACCAGGTTGTCGCACATTTACTCCACCAAAGTTCGAAGTCATTAAAGTAAAGGCAGGTAAAGTAGTTGTCCCGGTATTTTGATAATAGGAAATTGTTCCGGATTGGTTTCCTATCAACAAATCTATCAGGCCATCACGATTTACATCAATTAATTGTGGAGTTGCATAATGACCTGCTGAGATATTTTGAAAATGAGTTTGTGGTGCTCCATAACTTGCCGGAAATCCTGTTGAAGCAGTATCGAGAAAGAGAATCAGAAATCCTGAATCTATTCCAACAATCATATCCGGTTTCCCATCCCCGTTTAGATCTCCAAAGGTTGCTTTGACATTTTTATAATGCAGAGAATCTATATTTGCAAAATCTTGAGTTATCAAATCGAAGGCTGGTTGAGATGATGTACCGACATTTTTATATAATGATAAACCACTAATATATCCCAATGATGATGAATAATATCCATAATTCCCTATCACTAAATCCTGCAATCCATCATTATTATAATCAAAGAACACAGGCATTGAACCTTGTCCGACTTCAATCATATTGCCTTGAAAGAAGGAATCAGTCTGATATTTAAAATCGGGATGGGAATCTGTGCCAGCGTTTTTATAATACCAGACTGCATGAGTGTTTTCTGAAATACCTGCCGCATTAGGTGCGCAAATCAAATCGCGTTTTCCGTCATTATTTACATCAACATAAAAACATGCGGGGAAAGTAGAAATATTTATAGGAGTATCCGTAACAGGGTAAGTACAATCCTGAATATTGATATTCGCCCCTTCCAATGTTCCATTGTTATATAATGCATCGGATGTGTTTGAAATAACATCGCCAACAATCATTTCTTTTAATCCATCTCCGGTAAGGTCTAGCGAGAGCAAAGTTCCACCTGTATGTTTCATTCTTTTATCACCGGGAGGGGGAGTCGGGCAGGTTGAATTAAGAACAAAACAATTGGCATTTCCAACAGTTGCAACATTTCCCCAACAGGATGTTTCGACTTTAAAAGTAAGGCTATCACAAACTCCATAGGTTTCCTCACTCAGATTTCGATTATAATAAATCGTGCTTCCAAGCGGGTCGAAAGAAAGAATATCTATATCTCCATCATTATCCATATCTATGAAAGCAGGTAGATTGACGGGACTCACATATAAATTTTCGAGAGTGGAGTTCCATAAAGTCATCAGGGTTTGAGCAACGAGCGTGAATTGAAGACCGTTATTAATGTTATAATCATTTCGATAAATCGTCACCCCTCCTCCACCCGAACCGAGATTATAGGTGTAAATATCTTCTTTGCCGTCGCAATTATAATCCATACATAATGCCCAATCAACCATATTTTGAGGAAAGCAATGCTGAAATTGAGGTGCGAAACGGTAGCTTGATTTATTTGCGATGCCCTGATTCAGGAAGGTGATGACTTTATTGGCATCTCTATCAAAAACAAACATATCTTTGATTCCATCGCCGTTTAAATCTATGGCTGAAAACTGAGGATTGTTTAATCCGCCTGCCCAGGGGAGCATTAAGGTATCGCCGTTTCGGGTAACTATTATATTATCATTGTAATAAAAATGATATTGAGCCTTTGAAAAACTAAAGTAGGAAATAAGGGCGATTAAAAACAACAGGTGTTTATTCATTGGTACAAAAGTAGGGAAAAAAGATTTCATCTGGAAAAATAAACCCTCTAAAAGGAACTAAAAACCTATCATAAGGAGAAATAAACCTATCATAAGGAACTAAAAACCTCCCATAAGGAACATATAAACATGTCAAAAGGAGAAATAAACCCCTCATAAGGAACTAAAAACCTATCATAAGGAGATTAAAACCTAGCTTCAGGAGGGTAATTGTTGGCAAGAATAGGCTAATTATCAACATTTTAATAGATTTGAACCTTCTTTTGGACATCAAAAGGAATAATTAATCTGAATAAGTTATCTTATCAGCTCAAAAAAAATCGATTGAAAATTGAAACTTAAAGCCGAATTGTTCGTATAATTATTTAAAATGGTTTATTTCATTTTGGGAAGCTGAGGGAATAGAATATGTAAACTGCTATCAAATCATTCATGTTTTTTAATAATTCGTTAATATAAAATAACAAGTTTATCTTAGATTATTTAAACATTTATTAACAAAAAGTTGTTTCTAATTTAAATTCTTCGTATATTTGTATCGTCAAATTTTAAATAGCACTTTAAAAATAAAAAATAATAATCTTATAACTAATGAGAAAATTTAAACAAATTATGATACTGGCAGTTGATTTAACAAGGTTCAAAACCCTGTTATTGATCAGTATAATGTTATTATCTGCCGGGATAAAAGGTCAGAATATTGGAATAAACGCGACCGGGGCGGTGGCAAATGCTTCAGCAATGCTTGATATTGTTTCGACGACAAAAGGGCTTTTGATTCCAAGGATGACCCATCACCAGATAGCTACAATAGCTGCCCCTGCAACTGGATTGTTGGCCTATTCAACAGATACGATAGGATTTTATTATTACGATGGTACTACCTGGGTTCCGTTATTATCTAATTCATTGAATAATGGCGGATGGTCAATTACTGGAAATTCGGGTACAACTCCAAGTTCTGCTGCGATTGGAGTTGCACTAACTGCAAATAGTAACTTTATTGGCACTACTGGAAATCAGGATTTTATTATAGGAACAAACAATTATGAACGAATCAGGGTTACATCTTCTGGGAATGTTGGAATATCAAATAAAGCACCAGCAGCATTATTGGATATTGGAACAAATGCTACCAGTGATTCAGGGTATGTGAGACTCGAAGGTTCGACTTCAGGCTACGTTGGGTTATATACTGCATCTGCTGCAGGTAGCTGGAATATGAAATTGCCACCTAATACGGGAACTAGCGGGCAAGTTTTAACAACTGATGGGACAGGGATTACTACTTGGACAACAGCCGTTGGCGGAGGAGGAGTTACTTCAGTAAGCGGAACGGCTCCAATTTACGTTACGAATCCTACAACGGCTCCAGTAGTTTGGATACATGGAGCAGCTGGAGTAGATTCGATGGGAAGTGTTTTATATTCTACCGGCACTGGTTCTTCCGCACTTTTTAATGCTATAGGTAATGCTCCTTCTTCAACTGATACGGCGGTACAAGTATTGGTTTCTCAAGGAACCGCTGCACCTACTTGGAATAACATCGGAGGTACTAATATGATTTTTTACAGAGGGTGTACTCTTATGGATGAATCTACATATACTACATTAGCGGTAAATACTGCTACCGGTTATTTTAGCACTCTTTATGGAGCTGTATACAATGGGAGCAGTCCTACAACCCAATTAACAATGCCAAAATGTGTTGTAACTCGTGTTCGAATTCTTGTTAATGCTAACTCTTTAAGTGCCGCTACCACTACATTTATGGTAATGCACAATAATACTACTACAAGTTTGACCAATACTCTTGCTCATGGATCTACAGCAACTGTTCTTCTTATTGATAATCCTACAACATTTGCTGATGGAGACACTTTTGAAGTTAGATATACTATTCCAAACTCAGGTACCGGAACTTTATCCATTAAGAAGATTGAAGTAACATATTACCCATTACCTTAATTAATTGTTTATTTTTTTATTGCAAAATAACGTTAAGAAATTTCAATCAAATATGAAAAACATAATGAAAATAGGTTTAATTTCGGTTGGTAATAAATTTCCAAAAACTTTTTTACTCATTTTTTTAGTGTTATTTTCAATAACATTAAAAGGACAGAAGAATATAGGTATTAATGCAACCGGAGCAACCCCCAATGCGTCTGCAATGCTTGATATTGTTTCAACAACAAGTGGAGTCTTGATACCAAGAATGACTCATCATCAAATGGCTATTATATCCAGTCCTGCAACAGGATTGTTAGTATATTCAACAGATACAATCGGTTTTTATTATTATAATGGAGCAGCATGGGTTCCATTATTATCCAATTCATTAAATAATGGGGGGTGGGCACTTACAGGTAATGCAAGCACAGTTCCAAGTGTAGCCGCAATAGGTTCTACACTCACTGCAAATAGTAATTTTTTAGGTACTACCGATAGTTCCTTTGTTATTGCAACAAATAATGGAACAGCTACTTATGAAAGAATAAGAGTTAAATCCTCTGGTAATGTTGGAATTTCCAACAATGCTCCCGGAGCACTTTTAGATATTGGAACAGCCGGCACTGATTCCGGATATGTAAGACTGGAAGGTCATACTTCAGGGTATGTTGGATTATATACTACCGCAACTGCCGGAAGTTATAATTTAAAATTGCCACCTAATACAGGAGCACCTGGACAAATGTTAACTACTGATGGATCCGGAGTTACTACCTGGACATCCGCTTCAGGTGGTTTAATTGATTCTGTTGAAGGAACCGTTCCTATTTACGTTACAAGTAATTTCAATACTCCAGTTATAACTATACAGGGATTAAATACTAACAAAGGAGGTGTTTTATATTCAACAGGTACCCTTACTTCGGCGGCATTTACAGCTACTGGTACTGCGCCCTCGGGGAATGCAACTCAGATTTTAGTTTCTCAAGGAACCGGGGCACCAACATGGAATACTGTTGGGGGTGTTGTGCAGGTTATTTTCAAAGGTGAGCAAAACTCGGGGTCTAATACTATTGATGAAACCCAACTAGAAAACATAGGTGAAAATAAGACTTATTTTTTAAGTAATGTTTTGGGAGGTCTTAGTTTAACTTCTACTGCAGCAACCCAATATACAATGCCAAAATGTCTTCTTACCAGGCTACATTTGGTAACAAGTTCGAATTCAATAACTGGCATGGATACAATTACTGTTTATAAAAATGGAAGCCCAACAACAATGGTCGATACCTTGTCAAACAATGCAGCAAATTCTTTAGATTATACTTCAAATCCGGTTACCTTTGCCGATGGAGATTATTTAGAATTAAGGATTAAAACGCCAAACACAGGCGTCTTTACTCAACTTATGACCATTGTAAAAATTGAAATAACCTATTATTTACTACCATAACAAACACTACTTACTATGAATAACATATACAAATACAAAATGAAAAAAAATCTACTAATAGCTATAGCTTTAATAATGCCGGTGTTTGTTTTTTCGCAGGCAAGGTTGGTGCTTAACGACAGCGTTTATATAAAGTTATACGGAGGCACTGCTTCCGGAAGTGGGGCATATCTTGTGATTGATGATTCTGCATCAAATGCAATAACTCAGGTTACTGCTGGTAGAGGATTTATCGTTTCTGAAAAAGAATTCAATATGGTTAAATGGGATATTAAAAAATCTACAGGTTCTTTTACGATCCCTTATTATGATTCAACAGATTCTTATTATATACCTTTTACTTTAGGCATAGGAACAGCAGGTACTACAAGTGGAAGTATCAACTTTTCATCTTGGCCTACAGGGAATCATAATGATACCGTTGGCTCCTATGGTTCTCAACTTCCATCAGATGTTACACAATTTGGAAATCCTAACGATGATTTTTATGCTGTTGACCGCTTTTGGGTTATTGATGCGGGTTCGTATGGTACAAAGCCAACTCCAAATTCTTTAAAATTCAGTTACGCTAAACCTGAAACTCAAGGTATTAATACGATTACCGAATCCAGATTAAAAGCCCAACGTTTTAATAGTACAATGAGTCGATGGTATGATATTGCTGCTATAGGAGTAGATACTTTTGTAACCGGACACTATGTTATTGCCCCCGGTATTTCAACTGCTAATTTCTTCCGTTCATGGACATTAACAGACAGCGCGCAACCGCTACCTATTACTTTATTTGATTTTTCTGCAAACTGTATGAGCTCAAAAGTGGCAATCAAATGGGCAACTGCTTCTGAGATAAATAATAGTTTCTTCTCTGTCCAAAAAAGCCATGATGGGGTAGAATTTACTGATTTTGCAACAATTCCGGGAGCTGGAAACAGTACTACAATCCTTAACTATTCAGCAACTGATAATTCGCCTTACAGCGATATTACCTATTATCGAATCAAGCAAACCGATTATAATGGCAATTTCACCTATTCGCCATTGGCAATCAGTCAATGCGGAACAGATGAATTTTATATCGTGAAATTATATCCAAATCAATTAACTCAAACAACGACTCTCCTCTTCAATGCCGATTTTGATGGACCCTACCACATTTCAGTTTACGATGTTTTGGGTAATAAAGTAATCAATCTGAACAACAATGCCGTCAAAGGTCCGAACCAGGTTGTTATGGATTTCTCACCACTTGCCCATTCGGTTTATCTTGTAAACATTGGCAACGGTACAAAATTCATTACTCGCAAAATCGTATATTAATATAAAATACTACATAAACATTCATGAACCCCCCCCACCAAGGAGGGTTTTTTGATTTCAGGGATTGGACAAAAGTAATTTCGGGATGGTGCAAATCCATTTTTGCCTTCCCGGAATTATAAACTACCTCCGCAGGATTATAAACTACCTCCGCGATAATATAAAGTACCTCCTCGATATTATAAAGTACCTCCTCGATAATATTAAAGACCTCCGCAATATTATTAAAGACCTCCGCGATAATATAAAGTACCTCCGCAATAATATTAAAGACCTCCGCGATATTATAAAAGACCTCCTCAATATTATAAAGTACCTCCTCAGGGTTATAATGTTAATATATCCTCTTGATTCACTTATTATCCCCGATTTTTAGGGTTTTGATTTATTTTAAGAGCTTGGGGTTATACTATTTATATACGGGTTTTTTTTTGTTGAGGATTAGATTGGCGAAAATTTGGGTACATTTGCCTCAATAATTAATAAATAATGAAAGCGAAGAAAAAACCCGATAACGATTCATTCTTTCAAAAAGTTTACCAGGTAGCCAGATTAATTCCTTATGGAAGAGTAACAACTTATGGCGCTATTGCAAAATATCTGGGCACAGCAGGTTCATCCCGAATGGTTGGATGGGCGATGAACGGGGCAAACAGGTTAGAGGATACCGTTCCTGCACATAGAGTAATTAATCGAAAAGGATTGCTCACGGGCAAGCATCATTTTGGCACTCCCGATTTGATGCAGCAACTATTAGAAAACGAAGGAATTGAGGTAGAGGATGATAAAGTGATGGATTTTAAACGGCTTTTCTGGGACCCATCCGAGGAGTTAATATGAGTTAAGTTGAGGGTAGGAAACCAAGGCATCCAATAATTTTCCCTATCTTTGTCGCACCTGAATCATTAAGGATTAATATATGAATAGATTATTTCGGAATAGTATTGGATTATTTTTGCTGCTGATTGCTTCATTTTCTTTCGCACAAAAACAGTATCCTGTGAAATGGGTGGCTGGAGTAGAACAAAATTCGGATGGGGAAGCAACCCTTGTTTTTACTGCCAATATAGAGAAAGGATGGCATATATTTTCTCAGTTTACCCCTGAAGGCGGTTCATTGCCCATGGTTTTTACTTATACCCCTTCAAAAGGTTATGAGCTGAAAGGAAAAACTGTGGAACCAAAAGCGCATGTAGAATTTGATAAAGATTTTAAGGTTGATGTCTGGACATTTACAGGAAGTCCGGTTTTAAAGCAAAAAATTAAAGTTAAATCGAAAGAGAAATTTTCGATAGAAGTAAAAATTGAATACCAGGCTTGTATTGACCAATGTATTTTTGCAGATACTACATTGGTTATTACGGTAAATGAAAATGCAAAAGGGGCAATAGAAAATACTCCTCCGGTAAAAATAAAACATGATTCGAGCGGAAGTACTGAACCGATAAAAGACAGAGATACAATCGTAAAAGCACCCGTAGCTCCTGCCGATGATACAAGTAAATTAGTGCTTGCCAATTCTCCTATGGACGTAGTTTTAGAGGCAGGTTGCGGCACCGAAGAAGCTGCAACGAGCAAATCCATTTGGGGAATATTTATTGCCGGAATGCTTGGTGGATTGCTGGCACTGGTTACTCCATGTGTGTTTCCGATGATTCCATTAACCGTAAGTTTTTTTACCAAACGCAGCGGCACAAGGAAAAAGGGGTTGATGAATGCCTTGATTTATGCATCATCTATCATTGTTATTTATGTGAGTTTAGGATTTTTGATAACAGTAACTCTTGGTTCCGATGCACTGAATGACCTATCAACTAATGGTTATTTCAACATGAGTTTTTTCATCATATTCATCATCTTTGCAATATCTTTTTTTGGAGTATTTGAAATCACATTACCCAGTTCATTAGTCAACAAAGCCGATTCAGCATCGGAGCGAGGAGGATTGATAGGGATTTTTTTTATGGCGTTCACATTATCCCTTGTATCTTTTTCCTGCACCGGACCAATCATCGGAACATTATTAGTTGAAGCTGCAAACGGCAGCTACCTTGGACCGTTAATGGGTATGTTTGGATTTTCCTTTGCACTTGCATTGCCATTTGCACTTTTCTCGATGTTTCCAGGATGGTTAAGTTCATTACCGAAATCAGGAGGATGGTTAAATACTGTAAAAGTTTGCTTAGGATTTATCGAGTTGGCATTAGCTATGAAATTCTTTTCCAATGTTGACCTTGCTTATCATTGGGGTGCATTAAAACGAGAATTATTTCTAAGCTTCTGGATAATCATTTTCACATTGATGGGAATGTATCTGATTGGAAAGATTCATTTCTCACACGATACTCCATCAAAACATCTTTCAGTCGGGCGATTGCTGTTTGCAATACTTACTTTTACATTCACATTATATCTTATTCCAGGATTGTGGGGAGCACCGTTGAAATTAATTTCAGGATTTCCTCCCCCAATGTTTTATAAAGAATGGTCAACTGGTAAATCAGAATGCCCATTGGATATTCAATGTTTCCATAATCAATATGAAGAAGGAATGGCTTATGCAAAGAAAGTTGGTAAGCCCGCTTTGATTGACTTTACAGGATGGAATTGTGCAAATTGCCGGAGAATGGAAGAAAATATCTGGCCCGACCCTGAAGTTTTTAAAAGGATTTCTGATAAGTATGTTTTGATATCTCTTTATGTAGATGATAAGGGAGAACTTCCTGCGACAGAAGATATTACTTCTAAAACAACCGGAAAAAAAATTACTGTGAAAACGCTTGGCAAAAAATTCGGGACCATGCAAAGCGAACAATATAATACCAATGCTCAGCCCTATTATGTATTACTTGATAATCATGGAAAAATACTTGCCAAACCTCGCGGAAATACTCCTGACCCGAAACTATATACTAAATATTTAGATGAAGGTCTTTGTCGGTATAAAGCCCGAAAAGATAATGAGGCTTCTTTGAAAGCTTCTTTATAAATATTTATCTTCCCCCTGTTATAACCTTTTCCTGTAGCTTTTCTTTGCGATATTTCTCATAAAGCAAATGAACAATTCCATCCGATAAACCTATTTGAGGAACTATTACCTCCTGTGCTTCGGCGGCTTTCATCACGCTTCTGAAAATTTTAACAGCAGGTATAATGACGTCGGCTCTATCAGGATTTAATCCAAGAACTTTTATCCGGTCTTCATAAGAATATGAGTTAAGCATATCACTTAATGCCTTGAGTTCGGTAAAGTGAATTGGCTTATTTCCTTTACTCCTTAGCATCTTGAAAACCTTATTAATATTTCCTCCTGAACCAATTGCGATAATAGGTTTGAAAGGAGAGGTAGTTTGTTTTATCCAATCCTTGAAAGCGTTCCACGGTTCTTTTTCAATCTGCTGATGCAACATTCTTATCGTTCCTATATTAAAAGACTTTGATGCTAATATCTCATTATGAGAAAATAAAGTCAATTCAGTGCTGCCTCCACCAACGTCGATATATATATAGGATTTATCATGCTCGAGATGTTCAGCGATATGATTTGAATAGATAATTTCCGCCTCATTTTTTCCATCAATGATTTCAACGTTCAAACCTGATTCCATTCTAATGCGTTCAATAATCTCTCTTCCATTTGAAGCATCACGCATTGCTGAAGTAGCGCAGGCACGATAAGCAATAGGTTCAAAAACATCAATCAGATGAGCAAATGCTCGCATAGATTTTACTAACTGGTCTGCTTTCTTATCGGAAATTTTCTTTAACAGGAATGAATCTTCGCCGAGGCGGATTGGGATTCTTATTAATTCTGCTTTTTTAAAGGTAGGCTCTCCGTTTTCTATTACATTACAAAACAAAAGGCGGATGGCATTGGAGCCTATATCAATTGCTGCGAACTTCACTTATTTTAGTTTTGTTTAACGTTGGATTTTTTACTGCTGACTTTCTATTCTTAAAATACTTGTAAATCTCTTCGTGCGAATTTACTAAAACGGATGAATCTGTTTGCTTATGTTTATTCTTTTGTTTTTTATCAAGGATTCTTGATTTAGTATTATCACTGAATTGAATATCCAGAATCTTCTTCAATTCCGCCTTGAGTTCAGCATCATATATCGGAACGGCAACTTCGGAGCGGAAATCAAGATTACGAACCATCCAATCAGCAGAAGAAATGAAATATTTTTCATCGCCTCCATTACAAAAAACAAATATTCTTCCATGCTCTAAATATCTTCCGATGATACTGATTCCTTCAATGTTTTCACTTACTCCTGTCACCCCGGGAACCAATGAACAAGTGCCGCGAATAATCAATTTTATTTTTACTCTTGCCTTACTTGCCTCATAAAGTTTAGATATTATTTCATGGTCAACAATGCTGTTTAGTTTCAGAATGATGTAGGCAGTTTTGCCTGCCTTTGCATTTGCAATTTCATTGTCAATCAGTTTCAGAAATTTCTTTCTCATCGTGAACGGAGAAACGATAAGATGCCGGTAAGTCCCTGCTTTCAGGTTATCGAGATAAAAATTAAACACCGAAGCTACTTCATTCGTAATCTTTTTATCAGAAGTAAGTAACGTTAAATCAGAATACAATTTTGCTGTGTTCTCATTAAAGTTTCCTGTGCCTATGCTTGCATAATTAACCCTTAATCCCTTTTCATTTCGTGTAATTAAAAACAATTTAGAATGCACTTTCAATCCCGGAACTCCATATACAACCTTAACCCCTTCTTCAATTAATTTATCTGCCCAATAAATATTTGCTTCCTCATCAAAACGCGCCTGAACTTCAACAACCGCTGTCACGGATTTCCCATTTTTAACTGCATTTATCAAAGCATTTATCACATTAGAATTATTAGCAACTCGGTATAAAGTAATTTTTATTGATTCAACTTTCGGGTCAATGGACGCCTCTCTCAGCAACTCTAAAGTATGCAGAAAAGTATGATATGGGTAAACCAAAAGCAAATCTTTTTCCTTGATGACTTTCAACAAACTTTTCTGTCCCGCAAAATCACGGTGTTCAATCGGAGGCATAGGATTAAAACGCAAATCATGCCTGCCGATTCTTGGAAAATCTATGAAGTCTTTGAAGTTATGATACCGCCCGCCGGGAACATATCGGTCCTCTTTATGCATTTTTAATTTAGTCTTTAAATAATGAAGAATATCAGCGGGCATCGCTTCATCATAAATCATTCTTACGGGCTGCCCTTTCTTTCTTTTTTTAACGCTTTTAGAAATCTTTTCAACCAATGATTTTGATACATCATTTTCAATATCCAGCTCCGCATCAAGTGTCATTTTAACCGTATAAGATTCGACGGCATCGTATTCAAAAATCGAGAATACATCATCGAGGCAATATCGAATAACATCATCAAGCAAAATAATATATTTCTTATCATCCGAAGTAGGCAGGACTAAAAAACGCGACAGTTTATCAGACGGAATCTCTACGATGGAATATTTCGGTTTTTTATCTTTTCGGGCGAGTTTAATGATGAGATATATTATCTTATCTTTAAGACTCGGAAACTCGGGGGTGCTATCGAGCATAATCGGAACAAGCATCTGCAAAACATGGTCGTGGAAATAATCTCTTACAAACTTTCCCTGCACAGGGTTCAGTTCTTTTTCATTGGTTATAAAAATATTCTGAGCGGCAAGTTCTTTAAGTAATTGCTGATAAATATGTTCGAAATGTTCTTGCTGGTCAATGGTGATTTTCTGAATCTTTTCCATCACCATATCGGGGTCATCGCCCAGAATTTTAGCGGCACTTTTGCCCATTTTGGTCATTCGGAGCAGGGTGGCTACCCTGACCCTGAAAAATTCATCACGATTATTGGAGAATATCCCTAAAAACCTCATTCGTTCCATCAAGGGAACAGTTGGGTCTTCAGATTCCTGGAGCACACGGTCATTAAAGGAGAGCCAACTGATGTCTCTGTTGATGAAAGGGATGTCTTTTTTCTTCTTTTTTATCACAATCTTATTGAATGGGCGCAAAAATAGAGTTTTTTATCGGGATGGAAGATTAAGGAATCATTAAATTTGAGGAATGATGATAGAAAATGAGTAGCAAGACGGTTTTGGAAGGTTACTTTACAGTTATATCATCTTACATGAAGTTTTAATCATCTTGCATCGGCGTTTAATCATCTTGCATCGGCGTTTAATCATCTTACATCGGCATTTAATCGTCTTACACCGGCATTTAATCATCTTACATCGGTATTTAATCATCTTACATCGGCGTTTAATCGTCTTACATCGGCGTTTAATCATCTTACACCGGCATTTAGTCATCTTACATCGTATTTTAATCATCTTGCATCGTATTTTAAAACTGAACAAAAATAAAATGGTGATTTAAGGGTCAAAATCGAGGTTTTGGGTGAAATGTGGTGTTTGGGGAATTTTTTTTGAGAACGTTTGATTTTAGGTTTTTTTTGGATTTCGGGTTTTCCATTAACCAAAAAAATCAATTAGGAATTAGAGAAATCATCAACCTAAAGAATAATCATAAGGAATGAAACCTGTCAGGTGCTGAAGGGCGCACCTTACAGGATTCATTCCGTGGAGGTTTTAAATTTTTCATCGTTTTATGACATTTCCCTTTTTGGAGGGAATGCAATAAAATGATGATGAAAATAATGATGAATATGATTTTGTTAATAATTTTATTCCCGATGATGAGATTAAATTGCCTAATTTTGCTGCTCTGAATTTCCCTTAAATAGAATAAATAATGCCCGAATTTTCTCACCTTCATGTTCATACTCAGTACTCGCTTTTAGATGGGGCTGCGCCGATAGGTAAATTGATTGCCGCAGTAAAAGATGGCGGAATGACTTCGGTTGCCATCACCGACCATGGGAATATGTATGGGGTACCAAAGTTTGTTTCGGAGGCGAAGAAAAAGGGGATTTTGCCTGTTATCGGGTGTGAGTTTTATTTGGCTTATGGGAGCAGGCACGACAGAACGAAGAGGGAGGAACAGGAGGAAAAGAATATTTATCATCAGTTAATCCTGGCTAAAAATGAGATTGGGTATAAGAATCTTTCGAAGCTTTCTTCGCTGGCTTATATAGAGGGATTTTATACGAAACCGAGGATTGACAAGGAGTTGATTCGGAAATATAAGGAGGGATTGATTGCGACGACTTGTTGCATTGCGAGTGAGATAAATCAGACCATAATTCATCGGGGAGAAAAGGAAGCGGAGAAATTATTTGTTGAGTGGCTGGATATTTTTGGCGAGGATTATTATATCGAAATTCAACGTCACGGAATTGAGGAGCAGGATTTATGCAATGAGGTTTTGATTCGCTGGTCGAAGAAATATAATGTGAAAGTGATTGCTACCAATGATGTGCATTATGTGAATATGAATGATTCGGAGGCGCAGGATATTCTATTGTGTTTGCAGACAGGGAAGGATTTTGATGACCCGAACAGGATGCGGTTTCAGAATAATCAGTTTTATCTGAAATCGAAAGAAGAGATGGAGGAATTGTTTAAAGATATTCCTGAAGCCCTTGATAATACGGCTGAAATCATCTCTAAAATAGAGCCATTGAAATTGGAAAGAGAAGTGTTGCTTCCTTTTTTTCCGCTTCCTGCTGAATATAAATCTATGGATGATTATTTAAGATTTCTGACTTATGAAGGAGCGAAAAAGAAATATGGAGAAGTAACGGAAACAATAAGGGAGAGGATAGATTTTGAACTCGCTGTTATTAATAAAATGGGCTTTGCAGGATATTTTTTGATTGTTCAGGATTTTATTGCTGTTGCTAAAGCTATGAAGGTTTCTGTTGGTCCTGGTCGAGGCTCTGCTGCGGGTTCTGTAGTGGCTTATGCTACTGATATTACTAATATTGACCCGATAAAATATGACCTTCTGTTTGAAAGATTCCTGAACCCTGAACGGATTTCAATGCCCGATATTGATATTGATTTTGATGATAACGGCAGGGAGAAAGTTATTAATTATGTGATTGAAAAATATGGAAAAGAGAAGGTAGCGCAGATAGTTACTTTTGGAACGATGGCTGCAAAATCCGCTATTAAAGATGTTGCAAGAGTATTGAAACTGCCTTTGAATGAGGCAAACAGGATAGTGAAATTAATTCCTGATGGATTGAATGTTTCTTTGAAGAAAGCTTTTGAAGATGTGAAAGAATTATCGGGTTTGAAAGGGGATACTAATCTGTTGCATGGAAAGGTTTTGAATTTTGCAGAAGTATTGGAAGGCTCGCCGCGCCACACTGGTATTCATGCGGCAGGAGTTATTATTGCACCTGATGATTTATTGAACTTTCTTCCGGTATGCACTTCAAAAGATTCTGAATTATTGATAACCCAATATGATGGTAAGTATGTGGAATCTGTGGGGATGTTGAAGATGGATTTTCTTGGATTGACAACGCTTACCATCATTGATGACGCTCTGGAATTAATTGAACAGAATCACGAAATAAAAATAAATATTGATGACATTCCTTTGGATGACAAGAAGACAATGGAATTGTTTCAACGGGCTGATACCATTGGCACTTTCCAGTTTGAATCCGAGGGAATGAGACAGTATTTAAAGGATTTGAAACCGACTTCAATTGAGGATTTGATAGCTATGAATGCCCTTTATCGTCCGGGACCTATGGATTTTATTCCAAAGTTTATTGCTTGCAAACATGGACGGGAAAAGGTTGAGTATCCACACCCATTATTAGAAGGTATTTTGAAGAATACCTATGGAATTATGGTTTACCAGGAACAGATTATGCAGACAGCAAGGATAATGGGTGGGTATTCGCTTGGTGGCGCTGATGTATTAAGGCGTGCAATGGGAAAGAAGCAAATGGATGTGATGGATAAAGAGAAGGAAAAATTTGTGAAAGGTGCGAAAGAAAAGGGTATTGATGAGAAGAAAGCCGATGAAGTTTTTGCTATAATGGCAAAGTTTGCTGAATATGGTTTTAACCGGTCGCATTCGGCTGCATATTCTGTTTTGGCTTATCAGACAGGGTATCTGAAAGCACATTATCCTGCGGAGTTTATGTCGGCGGTTCTCACCAATACTATGAATGATATTAAAAAAGTATCTTTTTATATGGAAGCAGCTAGACGTCAGAAAACCCCCGTTCTTGGTCCTGATATTAATGAGAGTAGTTTTAAATTCACTGTAAATAAGGATGGTGCCATTCGTTTTGGTTTAGGCGCGATAAAGGGCGTTGGTGAATCAGCGGTTAATGCTATTGTTGAGGAACGGAAGAAAGGAGGTAATTATACTAATCTTTTCGATTTGGTTAAGAGAGTTAATTTAAAAAGTGTCAATAAGAAGACATTAGAAGGATTAGCATTTGCAGGTGCTTTCGATAGCTTTATTGATAATAACCGAAAAGAATACTTTCATATTAATGAAAACGAAACCATGACTGGAATTGAAAAGGCAATTAAGTTTGGCAGTAGTTTTCAGGATGGGAAATCTAATAAAAGTATGAGTCTTTTTGGTGATGTAGTTGATACTGCATTGGAAGAACCGAAACTTCCTAAAACGGATAACTGGACGAAGTTAGAAATACTTAAATATGAAAAGGAGATAATAGGTATTTATATTTCAGGGCATCCATTAGATGAATATAAACTAGAGTTGAAGAACTTCTGTAATCTTACTATAGAGGAATTATCCGATCTCGAAGCGCATAAGAACAAAGAGTTTTCAATTGCGGGAATAATTACTGACTCAGCACATAAAACTACTAAAACGAATAAGCCGTTCGGATCATTTACCATTGAGGATTATACTCAATCAATAAACATCACTATGTTTTCGGAGGATTATTTGAAGTATAAACACTTTTTCCTGAAGGATACATTTTTATATGTTAAAGGAAAGGTTCAACAACGGTATAATGACCCTAATCAATGGGAATTAAAGGTTACCTCTATTCAATTATTATCTGATATTAGAGATAAAATGGTAAGGACATTTACCTTTAAAATAGATTTAACCCAATTATCAAATGACACGACAAAGAAACTTGCTTCGCTGGCAAAGAAACATCCCGGTTCAGCAGCAATGAGAGTTCTTGTGACTGATTCATCAGCAAAAATGTTCATTGAATTACCTTCCTTAAAGATTAAAGTTAATCCCAATAACAATTTCATTAATGAATTGGTGGAAATAACCAATTCGGACTATAAGATTAACTAACCTTTATCATGATACTCAGCACCTCGTTAATTTTTTGTATCTTTGCAGCCTCAATTTAAAACTAAATAAAATAATAATATGGCAATTGAATTAACAGACGCAAACTTCGATGAAGTTGTTTTAAAATCAAAAGTTCCTGTACTGGTAGATTTTTGGGCTGAGTGGTGTGGTCCATGCCGAATGGTGGGACCAATAGTGGAAGAAATGTCAAAAGAATATGGAGATAAAGCAGTTATAGGGAAATTAGATGTTGATAATAACCCAAATGTTTCCATTCAGTTTGGTATCCGAAACATTCCAGCGCTTTTATTCTTTAAAAATGGTCAGGTTGTAGATAAACAAGTTGGGGCAGTTCCAAAGTCAGTTCTCGTTGGGAAGCTGAATGCTCAGCTTTAATCC
>Ga0206937_10164_pt1 | contig 19367 bp, 17 predicted proteins | sample Alteio_BWOrgHeat_11_FD_152923 | JGI IMG/M metagenome (GOLD analysis project Ga0206937, IMG submission 152923) | Enriched cells from forest soil in Barre Woods Harvard Forest LTER site, Petersham, Massachusetts, United States -... | ecosystem: Environmental > Terrestrial > Soil > Temperate forest >... | reverse complement strand
TTGTTACTGCTCCTGCAACTATTGCTACCTTACTATTATTGGTTCCGCTTTATGCAAATTCTAATTCTAAAAGCGAAAAAACTACTTTTGATAATCTTTATAACGGTGTTACTGCGGTCATGTTTACGTATCAAAATTACTGTAATAATAACCCAACCAGGGCATTAGAAGCCTTAAAACAGGGAGGATTTGAATATAAGGTTCAGACTCCGCGTAAAAAGCAGGAATTAAAAGCCACTAATAATGCGGTTCAGGGAACAGTTGACCTTACTTGTACAGGCGGTGCTCAACGAACTGCACATGTATGGAAAATTTCTTTTGATGGCGTGATATTCGAATACTATGCCACTACTATTGGTGCTAAACTTCAGGTAAATGGGTTGGCAGGAGGTATAGAAGTTTGGTTTTTACATGAATTGATAACCAAAGATGGTTCACAGGGTTTTGATAACTTGATACATATTACGGTTTCCAGGTAGATGATTATTTAAGTTGTAAAATGAATAGTTAATCTTTCAGAGATACTATTTAAAGTGCATCAATTTATAATCAAAACAATAACTGTTTTTACATCAAAACATCAACATTTTATCACAATAAGACTAATTTATTTGAAAGTTCTCCAACTTTGATTGAAGATTCAACAACTTTGATTGAAAGATGGAGAACTTTGATTGAAAGTTCGAGAACTTTGATTGAGGAATCGAGAACAATGATTGAATAATCGAGAACTTTGATTGAAAGTTCTCAATCTTTGATTGAAAGTTGTCGTTCTTTGATTGAAAGTCCTACTTCTTTGATTGAATGTTCTCCTTCTTTGATTGAAAGATGGACAACTTTGATTGATTTAAGTTGTTCTCTATAAATTTATGCTTTAATCAATGAAAAAGATAAATGAATTATATAATGGAATCAGGGCAAAAAGGCATAAAATGGTTATTTTTTAACCAATACTCCTGAAAGGTTTTTCTCCTTTCAGGTATTTCAAATCAGTTATAAATAAAGGGCAATAATACCTTTCAGGATGAAAAATCTGAAAGGAAATTCAAGTATAGTTTATTTCAGATTCAAATAATAATCCTTAGTAAGATTAATATACTCATCAGTATAATTCTGAACATCTTTCCGGATAACCAAATCACTTTCTTTTATAGGAGATTTAGTAAATGAGAACTGCATCATCAAACGCTTTTCAACTCTGTCCTGTTTCGATTTAACTCTTACCAGTTCATTACAAAATAATCCTTCCACTTTCATCTTCTCCATAAAACATTTTCCTTCTGTAAGGGGTAGAATAACATAAAATTTACCTTCGGGATGAAGCAATGTTTTTACACCGGTAACCAAATCATCAAAGGAAAGATTCTCCGTGTGCCGTGCCTGGCTACGGCTTTCTTCAGGAGGTCTGAATGAATCATCAAAGTAAGGAGGATTGCTTATGATGAGGTCGTATTTCTTATTGCATTGCCTGATATAATCCTGCAAAGAAATATTAATTATCGTAATGCTGTCCTTCCATTTTGTTTCCGAAACATTTTCTTTTGCTTGTTCATAAGAGTTCTTTTCAATTTCAATGGCATCAATTAAGGCATTTGATTTTTGAGCAATCATCAAAGCAATGATACCTGTTCCGGTACCAATATCCAATACAGATTCAGCTTCATCAACATCCGCCCAAGCACCTAAAAGAACAGCATCCGTGCCGACTTTCATCGCACTTTTTCCCTGATGAATAGTAAACTGTTTAAAATGAAAAGATGAATCATTCATAGACACTTCAAAATTAAGAAATAAAATTGAAATATATAACTTTAACTGTCAAATATACTTTTGTTTATAAAACGAAATGTACTACGAGGTCGCTTGTCATTCCGACGAAGGAGGAATCTCTTTCAATATTAAAAGAGATTCCTCCTTCGTCGGAATGACAAGCGTTCTTTGATATTCATAAAACAAAAATAAAATTGAATCAGAGTTCTAAAAACCCTTCGGGTAGTTCGACAGTGATAGTTTTTTTCCTCTTATTAATCTCTGTAACCAATGGTTCCACCAATGGAATAAGGACTTCTTTTGATTGGTATTCAATCTTCAATAAAAGTTGCATAGGATATTCAAGAATATCAATGACAGTGCTCAGTTCACCCGCAGTTTTATCAACAACCTTATAGCCAATTAATGCCTGAATATCATCTTTTGGAGTCTTGATTTTCTTGGTTGATGATTCAGGAAGATAAACAGATTTACGAGTTAGTTTTTGTGCCGCATCATGTGTATTAATATCCTCAAATAAAACAATGCATGAGGTATCATTGCCCGATATTTTCTCAATAAAGTAAGGAATCAATTGATTATTTATTTCTACAAGAAAAGATTTGATGGTATTTATGTCGAATGAAACTTTTAAATCCTCATCAAAATAAATAATCACTTCACCCTTGAAAGCTCTTGTCTTTGCTATGAAGCCAATCTTTATACAATCTTTTTTATCCATGATGTATGAGTACTAAGTCTTATGTCTTAAGTCCAAAGTATTGAGTATTATTTCCCATGAAAATGTAGTTTGATGACAGAGAGAAAACTATCATGAGTTTTAGCATTACCTGCAAGCATTTCTTCACCGAAAAGATAATTATTTCCACCATTGAAATCAGAAACTTTTCCTCCTGCCTGCTGAACAAGGAAAGCTCCTGCCGCAACATCCCAGGGATTTAAACCATACTCATAAAACACTTCAAATTTCCCACAGGCAACATAAGCCAAATCAATAGCAGCAGAACCTAATCGGCGCAAACCATGGGTGTTCTTCATACAATAATCAAAGACTTCCATGTATTCTTTCATCCTGTTATATTTAATCGTCGGGAAACCTGTTGCAATTAAAGATTTATCCAATGAATCAATTTCGGAAACCTTAATTTCTTTGCCATTCAGATAAGCTTTAGTTCCTTCCCATGAATAAAAACATTCATCAGAAACAACTTCATAAACAATACCAAGAATGATCTTATTTTTCAACATCAAAGCCACACTAATGCAATAGGGTGGAAGTGAATGAGAGAAGTTTGTTGTGCCATCTAAAGGGTCAATAATCCAATTATAATCATCAGATTGTTTATTAATAGTTTTCTCTTCCGTTATAAATCCTGAGGAAGGAATTAGCTTTTGTAAACCTTCTATTAATTGCTTCTCCGCGGTTTTATCAACATAAGAAACCAAATCGTTTTTGCCTTTATATTCAATCAAAGAAGTATTAAAATTCAAAGCTTCCTTCCTGATAAAGGCACCTGTATCCTTAACTATCGCTATTGCCTTCGGACCGATTTCCTGAAGATTCATTCTTAAGTTTATATCGCTTATTAAAATAAATAATCCCTGCTATTCCAAGGAGAAAAAGAATAGGAGAGATGATTTGTGCCTGAGTGATGCCCATTCCAAAGATATGGTATTGGGTATTTATCCTTATTTGTTCAATGGAGAATCGTTCGATGCCATTTAATACTAAATAAAATGAAAACATTACTCCGGGTGCTTTTATTTTCTTTCGTAATGACCAAAGTAAAAAGAATAATGCAATGCCAACAATAGCTTCATAAAGTGGAGTTGGATAAACAGGTGTTGCTAATTGCATACAATGATCGCCCTGGCAGCCAGGTATAGGAATTCCTTCACTTAAAACATTGTGAGGGTACTTATAAGCCCAAAAAGAATCTGGAAGAAATCCCATCCATCCTGGTTTTGGATTAAGATTATCAATACCCCAATCACCATCTCCCGCTAATTGACAACCTAAACGACCTACACCATAAGCAAGCATCAAAGAAGGAGCAGTTGCATCAACCATGTGAATAGGAGGGACGCCATATTTGTTGGTGTAATAAAGAACTGCAAATGCCGCCAATATCAATCCTCCATAAAAAGTCAAGCCGCTGAAAATATTTGCTCCGGGGTTATCCATGAACTCTTTTATTTCAGAAGGATTTTCCAAGAAATCAAATAATTTACTTCCAAGAAAACCAAAGATTGCCGCGACTATAGTAGTGTTCCCAACTATTTGGTAAGGATGAATTGTTTCTTCAACCCATTCAGGTTTATCAAGTTTTTGTTTGTTTACTTCTCTGTATTTAAGGTATGCTGCTATTGCTGCACCTATTAATCCACCAATAAAATTTCCTCTTGATGAAAAGATAAACTCACGAGCATTAGCCGAACATTCTTTGAAGTTTAAAGCTATATCCAATAATTTATATCCAATAATAAATCCTATTACTCCTGATAGAATAAGGTCGAATGGTTTTACAGCTTCTCCAATTAATTTTCTTTTAACGTATGGTTTTAATAATCCCAATCCCTCTTTTCTTTTCAATTCCTTTGATAAACACCATGCTGCAAGAAGAAAAGAAATGGCAACCATCAACCCGAATGATTGAATTAATGTAAATGGAAAAGGAAGATTAATCCCTGTCAGGTCTTTAAAAAGGTCGGCGAAGGTGGGATACATTTATTTTGCTTTAACTGAATAATTTATTCGAGGATGCAAATATAGTCTTAATAAGCGTTCAAAGTAAGATGTATCCTATTAACATCAAAATATCGTCCACAAAAAAGCCACCCCGTTTTGCGGAGCGGCTTTTTTAGATTTGACAACTTTCAAAAAGTTGTCAAATTTTAATTAATGAAACGGAAAACCACCAAATGGATCTGACCATTCGCCGCCACCTGTTGCATTTTTTCCATAAACCCTGAACCACGATGGTTTTGTTGGGTCTTTTGGAGAAACTTCTCCTCCTCTCGAATTATCAAACGACACAGGATTGCCAGGATAATACTTCGATTCATCCAGCAAATTAGCACCATCCTGAGTTTCCATAACCATATAACTGTTTATATGGACTCCGTGTTTAAAATGCATATTGCCCTTACCAGTGTGCGAACCTTGAACAACCGAACAACCGGTAATTTTTAATGGCAAAGGAACTTTTTCAGCAATTTTTGATAAATCAAGCTTCAGATTTTGCAACTTAACTATATCATTCGGATAAACTTCATTGGCTTTATCCACGCCAAGATTAAATGACGAAATCAGGTTATCCTCAGCAATACCTTGTGCCGAAGTAGCCTCTTTTAATGCTAAAACCATGTTATCAACAATTGATTTTTTACCAACTGCGATAACCATTTTTCCTTCAATATCGACACCTTTTGCAATAATGTCAACATTAGTGTCTGCCTGACAAGCAACTTCGACCAATCCTGATTTTTCAATAATCTGGGGTAAGGTCGAAGATTTGTCGATGTGAATTGCTTTTTGATTCATAATTTTCTGTTTATTTTAATTTATACTTAATATATTGATTTATAACTCATTTTTACTTTTTAGGGTTTCAGATTTTCAAAATTCGAAACCAGATTTTCAAAATCTGAAACCAAATTCAGCCTGTCTGAAATCAGATAAGTCTTATCTGAAATCAAATTTGGTCTGTCTGAAATCAAATTTCATCTGTCTGAAATCAAACACGGTCTATCTGAAACCAAATTTCATCTGTCTGAAATCAAACACGGCTTGTTTGAAACCAAACATAGTCTGTCTGAAACCAAACGCTAAGGAAATCAAACCCGATTTTTAAAATTTCAATACAATCTTTTAAAGAACCTTTTCTGTGCTTTTATGATTTTGGAGTAAAAGCCTTCCCTTTTTATGAGTAATAGTCTTGGGAAGGATAATAAGTTAAGAAATTCGATTTCCAACTTCCTGTTGATTTTTTAATCAGGGCGCAAACATAGGAAAGTTTATTGGATAATCGGTAAAACTTTGGAAGATTGTTTTGATAAGGATTATTTGACCTGTTTTTTCACTCCTTATGTATAGTTATAAAAATTAAACATAGGAATTACCGATGATTAACCGTAATTTTACCCTCATATAAAAATTATAAACTTTTAAATTTAAAATAACATGAAAAAAATCTTTACAATTATTTCCCTCTCTTTATTATTAATGATGGGGATGGCTGATGGACAGACGCATCTTTGGGGGATAACTCAGAAATCTATCTTTAGAACCAATGTTGATGGAAGCAATATGCAATTTTATCATTTTATTGATTCGTTAGGATGGGGGAGTATCGGAAATCTTGCATTTGGACATAATGGGAAATTGTATGGTATCGCTTCTGCCGGAGGTTGTAATAATGGTGGCACTGTCTTTTCTTTTGACCCTGCTTCAGGTTTATTCACTGATATTTACGGCTTTGAATGCAATTTTAATCTTTATGATATGGGTTGGAATCCTCTTAGTGGTCCAATGGTTGCATCTGATGGGAAAATATATGGAATGACTTACTACGGTGGGAATTTTAATCAAGGAGTTATATATGTAGTTGATCCTGCTACAAATATTTATACTGATATTCATGATTTTGGTGATTCTACAGGAGTTGATCCTGATGGTACTTTAATTCAATTAAGCGATGGGAAATTATATGGAACTGCTATTGGTGGAACAAATGGGGGAGGTGTAATATTTAGTTATAATCCTGTTGATAGCATTTATACCCCTTTACATTATTTTGAAGATAGTACGATTGGTCAAGGTCCATATTTGGCAGGATTAATAAAAGCCACTAATGGAAAACTCTATGGAACGACTGAATACGGTGGGGCACATAATTATGGAGTAATTTTTAGCTTTGATGTTTCTACAAGTGTTTATTCCGATATTTATGATTTTGACAGCCTTAATGGTTATTATCCTGGTGCTGGTGTTATTCAGGCAACAAATGGATTGCTTTATGGAACAACAATTTATGGAGGAGCCTTTAACGATGGGAATATTTATAGTTTTGATATTTCAACAAATACCTATTCAGATATTTATGATTTTAATCAAACAACCAATTATTATGACCAGAGAAAATTATTGCAGGCAAGCAATGGATTGCTTTTTGGCGCAATGGGTTGTGCAAATGTTATTACAAATGTTTACGGAATTTATTTTAGTTTTGATATTTCAACAAATACATACACAGACTTATATAATTTTGATAATGGAGCAAATGGTGGATATACTGATTGTACTATTATTGAAATCCCTGATAGTTTAACAACAGGAATGAAACTAATTCCCAATAAAGAAGCAATAAGTATTTATCCCAATCCCACCTCAAGTAACTTCACCCTCACCTATCATCTTAATAATAACCCCAAAGCATCCTTTCAAATACTTGATGTAACAGGGAGAAAAGTTTATGCTACCAATATAATAGGTACAGATGGAACTCAAAACATCTCCATATCCGATTTAAGCAACGGGATTTATTATTGGGAGATGATAAGCAATAACGGCATCGAAGGAAAAGGGAAAATTGCGGTGATAAGGTAAATTTTAAGGTTTAAAGCCCTTATTTCAAGATAATTTTGCCAATCGAAATAAAATTACCATCTTTGCGCCCCCAAAATGAGGGAATAAAGTAATTTACAATATAATTAAAATATAATGCCTGCAAAAATCAGATTATCAAGACACGGTAAAAAAGGACATGCCTATTATCATATAGTTATTGCCGATCAGCGTGCTTCCAGAGATGGAAAATTCATTGAAAAGATAGGGAGCTATGATCCAAATACAAACCCCGCCAGTATTGAACTGGATATGGAAAAAGCGCTTTCGTGGCTGCAAAAAGGTGCTCAGCCAACTGACACTATGAAGGCAATTTTGTCGTATAAAGGCATTTTATTGAAAAACCATTTGGATAAAGGAGTTAAAAAGGGCGCTTTAACGCAAGAAAAAGCAGATGAGAAGTTTAACGAATGGACTTCAGTGAAAGAGGGTAAAATCAATGAAAAGAAAAACCGTTTGAGTTCGTCTTCAGTTAAAGACCTTGAAGAAAGACTGGCTGCTGAAACAAAAATAAGAGATGCAAAAGCCGATGAAGTAGCTAAAAAGAGAGCTGCTGCCCAAATGAAAACAGTTGCTGTTGAAGATATTGCTGAAGGTGAAGCTCCTGCCGCAGAAGAAAATGCTGCTCCAGTTGCTGAACACACTGAAGCACCGGCAGAAACGCCACAAGAACCGGATACCACTACAGAGAATCCTTCCTAAGAAGGAACATATACATTAAACTTGAAAGGCGGAATAGATGTTCCGCCTTTTTTATTGACTTATTTTCTGATTTATAGCTTTTTAACCCTTTTAAGTACCAATGAATTCATTGGGTTGGTGCTGAGTCCTTCAATATTATTTTGAATCAGTCGCATACTTTGGTCATAGTATAAAACAACAACAGGAGCCTCTTCCATAACAAGGCTATCCATTTGCTGATATAAATTGAAACGAATTGAATCATTAGTTATGGTTAATGATTTTTCATAGAGACTATCAAAAGCAGTGTTTTTGAAATGAGTATAATTTGGACCGGATGGGGTGAAATTTTTGCTGTAAAATAAGGATAGGTAATTTTCAGCATCTGGGTAATCTGCAATCCATGAACCACGGAAAAAGGGAAGCTTTAATTGGGAAACCATTGCCAAATGCTGTCCTGCCTGGTTGATGTCAATCTTGATTTTTATTCCTATGCCTTCTAATTGCCCCTGGATATATTCGCATAGGTCGGCGTATGTACTGGTGGTATTAAGGGTAATAATCGGTAATCCTTTTCCATTGGGGAAACCGGCATCTTTTAATAGCTTTTTTGCTTTTGCCTGGTTATAATCATAACCAATAACTTTTGTAGAATCGAAGGAGGGCATACCATCAGGAACCATGCCTGCAATACCGGGAGTGCCTATGTTGTTTCGGAGATAGGTCATCATTAACTTTCTATCGAAACCATAATTAATTGCTTGACGGATTGCTTTGAGTTTCAGAGGGCTACCTTTTAAAACGGGTGCAGTTGTATCCAATAATATCCCGAGATATTCAGTATTTAAAAAGGGTTGCCTAATCATTTTGAATTTTCCTTCAAACTGCTTTTGGAGGGAGCCGTCTTTGTTTAATAATTCATCTTTATAACTTGCATCAATGCTGGAATTTAAATCGAATTTGCCTTGTGTGAAGTCGGTGAAGGCAGCTTGTTTATTAGTGATGAATGAAATTGCAACCGCATCAAGATAGGGCAAACGATTGCCATTTTCGGATTCAAAGTAATTGGGATTTTTCCATAGAATAAGTTTTTCACCTTCTTTCCAAAGATGAAACATAAAGGGACCTGTTCCGATGGGATGGCTTCGGAAATCTTTTCCATAATGCTCCACAATCTCTTTGGGAACAACAGAGCAATATTGCATGGTAAGGATTGAAATGAAAGGTGGATAGGATTTTTTTAAATTGATGATGAATGTTGAATCATCTTTTGCGATAAAAGGTTTGAATCCGGCTTCATTTGATATCATCGGATTATTGACATTATTAAATATCCATGCGCCGGGAGAAGCAGTATTTTTATCAATTATCCTGTTGAAACTATACACAAAATCATTGGCAATGACCTTTCGACCTTTTCCGTCTTTAAACAAGGGGTCATCATGAAAATAAACATCATTTCGGATATGGAAGATGTACTGTCGCCCATCATTACTAATCTCCCAACTCTTGGCTATGCAGGGTTGAACTTTAAGGTTATCATCCAATTGAACCAAGCCATTAAACAACTGACTAACCGCTTTAATGTTTGAATAATCTTTTGAAAAGGCAGGGTCTAAAGAAGTTATTCCTGAGGGTTCATTATAGTTAAAAACCGTTTTGCCTGCATACCTTTTATCGGGATTCGTGCAGGAGAGGAGGAATAAAATAATAACTATAAATAAACTATTTTTCAATGAAATCTGATTTGATTGCCCTCGCCAAAATACAAATAGAAAAGGACTTGGAGATAATTTATAAGAAATATAACTCAAAAACCTTTAACTTTGCCCCATGAACAGCAATAAATCATTTGCCTTTTATACATTGGGATGTAAATTAAACTTCTCCGAATCCTCAACTATTTCGCGGATGTTTACTGCAAATGGTTTTGAAAAGGTTGATTTTTTGGATGGGGCGGATGTTTATGTGATAAATACTTGTTCGGTGACCGACCATGCCGATAAAAAATGCCGAAAGGTTGTGAAGCAGGCTTTGAAATACAATCCGAATGCATTTATAGCTGTTATCGGTTGTTATGCTCAATTAAAACCTGAAGAGATAGCATCGATTCCAGGAGTGAATATTGTTTTAGGCGCTTCTGAAAAGTTTAATTTGCTCGAACATATAGTTGGTTTCGAAAAAGGTACTTCAAAAAAGGTTTTTGCTGATGAGATTAAACATGTGAATGACTTTGTGCCCTCATTTTCTATTGGTGACAGAACTCGAACTTTCCTGAAGGTTCAGGATGGTTGTGATTATTTTTGTTCGTTTTGTACGATTCCTTTGGCGAGGGGAAAAAGCAGGAGCGATACCATTAAAAATACAATTGTATCTGCAAATGAAGCTGTTAAAAATGGAGTAAAAGAGATTGTCTTGACAGGGGTTAATTTGGGTGACTTCGGGAAAAACACTGAGGAAACATTCTTTGATTTGATTAAAGAACTGGATAATGTGGAGGGTATTGAACGGATTCGGATTTCTTCTATCGAACCTAATCTTTTGACCAATGAAATCATTGAATTTGTTGCTGATTCAAAATGTTTTGTCCCTCACTTTCATATTCCTTTGCAATCAGGATCGGATAAAATTCTGAAAGCGATGAGAAGGAGATATCAAAGGGATTTATATGCTGAAAGGGTTGCTTCAATAAAGCAATTGATGCCTGATTGCTGCATCGGTGTTGATCTCATTACTGGTTTCCCTTCAGAAACGGAGGAAGATTTTTTAGATACTTATCGCTTCATCAATGAACTTGATGTTTCCTATCTCCATGTTTTTACTTATTCGGAAAGAGATGATACGACTGCATTGAAAATAAAAGAAGTTGTACCCGGTGAGGAACGACAAAGAAGAACAAATATGCTCCGAATTTTATCTGAAAAGAAAAGAAGATATTTCTATGAACAACATCTGGGTAAAAAGATGAATGTGCTTTTTGAAATTGAGCATGAGGAAGGCATGATGAAAGGGTTTACTGAAAATTACATTAAAGTAAAAACTGAATACGACCCTTTGCTGATGAATGAAATTATTGAAGTTGAATTATCGAAGATTGATACCGATGGGGAAATGCTGGTGAAACTTCCTTTCGAGATTTTGATATAGAAGGAAGCAACATGCCATCCATATTTGGAGATTTTATCCAATCATTAGAAAAAGAATTACAAAAACCATTGCCGGGAGAGGAGGCGCAATTACTCATGGCTCCTCAACATCGGAAAACAGAATTGGAAAGGTATAAAAATGATACTGATTATCGGGCGAGTTCAGTATTGATTCCATTATATTATAAGGAAGGAGCAATTTTTACTACTTTTATAAAAAGAACAAAAGATAAAGGTGTACATTCTGAGCAAATAAGTTTTCCAGGAGGCAAACGGGACCCTGAAGATATTTCATCGGAAGAAACTGCAATCCGGGAGGCGGAAGAAGAAATAGGTTTGAAGCGCGAAAATATAAAAGTGCTTGGAGCTTTGACAGAATTATATATTCCAGTGAGTCAGTTTAGAGTTTTGCCTTATGTTGCGGCATTGGATATTATTCCTGAATTTGAACCAAATAATTTCGAGGTTTCTGAAATCATTGAAGAACGAATTGAAGTTTTGGTGGATGAAAATATTAAAGGAATAAAACAAATCACAACAAGTAACGGGAGAATTATTAATGCTCCATTTTTTGATATACAGGGACATATAGTTTGGGGTGCAACAGCAATGATGCTTTCAGAGTTTATCAGCATAATAAAAAAGATTTATTAGATTTGCGCATTGTGATAATCTTAAACAACAATAAATAAAAATGAATTTTTGATGAGGAATTTTTGGCATAACACTTGCCTAAACCATAATACAAACCAATAATAAATTTAATTAAAATGAAAAAAATAATCTTTATCTTTTTAATCGGGGTAGCAACCTTGAAATCGAACGGACAAATTATCCAACAGAAGTCGGAATTGAATCTTAGTGTTTATAATAACATTGAGTTTACTATGATTTTTGATGCTGTTGTTTATTCAAAGCCTAGCAACACTTATCGGATTGAAAGTATTGTTCCCGGAACCCATAGTTTGCAAATGTTTAGGGTGGAGAGATACAGGACTTACGATGGCTATTGGGATCAGAAGTTTGTCCTGATGTTCTCCGCAATGGTTACTATTCCTGAAAATTCCCGTATCACTGCTTTAATTGACCAATCCAATCAGTTTGTAACGGTTTCATCGGAAAGGATAATTGAAATTGGCAGAAGAGAAGGCTGGGGCGATAGAGATGGAGATCGTGATCGTGACAGGGATAGACGACCACACTGCATGTCTGAAGACCAATTCAGGGAATTAAAAAACTCTGTTTCGAATAAACCCTTTGAGGAAACAAAACTTTCTGTGGCAAGGGAAGCAATTGCTGCAAATGGCGTCAAGACAAACCAGGTTGCTGAATTGATGGAACTGATGACTTTTGAGGACAGTAAACTTACGCTTGCAAAGTATGCGTATGGTTATACGATTGACAAAAATGAATATTACCTGGTCAATGATGCCTTTACTTTTAGCAGCAGCATTGATGATTTGAGTCAGTATATTCAGAATCAGGCGCGATAATATTTTAACCTAAGGGATAATGGAAAGCCCTCTGAGTGATTCTCAGAGGGCTTTTTTCGTTCAGAATCCTAAAAGAAGAATAGAATTATCAATTAATCAGTAGTATAATTCAAGAAATCCAATTTAAATATGAGAAAATCAAGCAGATGGATGGGATTAATCGGTATATGAATGAGATTCGTCGGTAGATTTATGAGATTAATCGGTAGATTTATGGGATTAATCGGTAGATTTATGAGATTAATTGGTAGATTTATTGGATTAATCGGTAGATTTATCGGATTCGTCGGTAGATTTATGGTGATTAACCGGACTGGAAATCGTTTTTCACGATTTAGTGTATGGTTTTCTTTAAATCATTCAAAAAAAGCCAGAAATCAGCAGTTGAATTGTGCAGTTTACAAGATTCGTACCCTTGCTTCGCGCGAAAGCGTGCGAGGGGCGATTGATGGCAATGAACTAAATACGAAGAACTGAACCTGAATATACTGCGCCCGATGTTGACATTTTTTTCTGCATGAATTGAAGTTTGAACTTGTGATGACCTTTATGCAGAAAAAATGGCTGCAGCGGGACTGAACTTGGAACGAGAACTGAAGTACCCGCCCAAAAAAGCTATTAGCTAATAGCCTCAACTTAAAACTTAGGGGCATTGATTGTCCTGTATTTATTTACCATCACAGGTTTATTTTTGGGATATTTAACCGAGAATGATAGTTGGAATTTTCGGGTTTCGTTTGGTGCGAGTTTCATTTTCCATTTTAGTTTGCCGCTCAAATCGTCCTTTTCGGCTTTGGAAATTTCGATGGCTTCCACAATAATATCGCTCTCCTGGGAAACGGGAATCTGATCCTGCAATTCCATATCTATGGTGTCTTTATTATTGTTTTTTACGGTGATTTCGTAGATGAAAGTTTCTAACCTGTTGGTGCCGCTATTTGATTTTCCATAGTCCTGTTTCTTGACTCGCTGAACCAAAATCTTTTTATCTCTTCCAAGAGATAAATCAAGGGTATCGCCCGTTTGGCGCGTGTTGATGTAGCTCTCTCCGATATAATTATCGCCATAGAAAACATTGGCAACACCATCGGCAAGATTGAGATCTTCCCAACCTGTGACACGGGCAACAAGGAATGCATCGTGATCCATTTTCGGAACGGCAAAATAATGATAGGATGCGGGGAGATTATATTTTGTAACATCGACGGTATAAGGCTTTCCATCGGATGGGATGGAATAATTTTCTTTGATTTCGAAATCAACACTGAGCTCGCTAACGGATATTTCGGAATAATTTACCTGGATGGTATTAATGGATTTTTTGGCGGGTGCTTTTTCAAGTTCGGACAACTCTCTTTTTTGTGCAAAATCATTATTTCTGTTGCCATTCCAGTTGTAATTATATACCTGTGCTTGCTGATTTCCATTTTCATTATTGAGTGAATAAGTCATTTCATGATTCAATGTCCACGCATTTAATTTTGGTTTCTCTGCAGTTTTATTTGGATCGGCAGTGGATAAAGTCAGCTTAACATTATCCCAATCAACGCCGGTGTTATTAAATACTTTGGCTTTATAAATAAGGTCGATTGGTTTGGAGATATCGGTTACTTTTAAATCGTAATTTGGTGCCCATCCGGCATCGCCAACGAGATATGCAATGTCTAAATTTACAGTCATTCTTGATGGTGCGGAAACAGTAATTACAATTTCCTGGTTGTTATTATTTTCTTTTGCATTGAGTTCATCCAACTGATTTTGTATCCTTCCTAATTGTTCATTTAATTTATCACGTTTGTTTTCGAGGACTAATGATTTCTTGCTGATATCGGCAAGATTGGTTTGCATAAATTCTAAAATCTTTGGGAGATCGGAAACATTTACGCCGGAATTTGCACCGCCAATGCTGCTGTTTTTGATAATCATTTTCTTCTCTTCATTCAATGCATCAATGCTGCCATTTGTTAATGCAAGTTCATCATTCAATAATTTCACAGAATCCTGAAGAGACTTAACAACGGGGTTTTCCATGGGTTTATTCAGATAATTAACCTGGTGAGTAACGGAAACAATTTTCACACCTTCATTTGCAGAAACATGAATATGCTTTGTGTCAATACTCGGAGAAACACCAGAGACAATAAGGTTTGTTTGACCGGGATCAATTGTAACAGTTCCTGATTGATTGATTAGTGCGCCTGTAGTATAAACGGTTACGGAATGAACTTTTGTACTAATCGGTTTATTAGTAATACCTGCAATAGCGGCGGTAGTATATATCAACACCAACGCCAGTAGAATAACTTTTTTCATTTTGAATATTTATTTTTAAAGATTAATTATTTATAAGCCGGTGCCGCAATCTCTCTGAATTTCCTTACCATCACAGGTTTGTTCTTTGGATATTTAACTGAGAACGATAATGGGAATTTCCTTACTTCATTGGGTGCAAGTCGCATTTTCCAACAAAGTTTACCGCTAAGTTCATCGTGCGTTGCCTTGGATATTTCTGTAACATCTACAATAATATCGCTTTCCTGGGAGACAGGAATTTGATCTTGCAACTCCAAATCAATTGTATCTTTATTATTATTCTTTACAGTAAGTTCATATATGAAACTTTCCACTCTGTTTGACCCACCGCTATTTGATTTCCCAAAATCCTGTTTCTTAACTCTTGAAACAAGAATTTTTTTATCGCGTCCTAAAGACAAATCCAAAGTATCACCAGTTTGGCGGGTATTGATGTAACTTTCACCAATATAATTATCTCCATAAAAAACATTTGCAGTTCCATCGGCAAGATTTAAATCCTCCCAACCAGTCACTCGTGCAACAAGAAATGCATCTTTATCAAGTTTCGGAATTGCAAAATAATGATAAGATGCAGGGAGATTATAAACGGTAACATCAACAGTATAAGGCTTGCTATCAGTAGGAATGGAATAGTTTTCCTTTATTTCAAAATCAACACTCAATTCACTAACTGAGATTTCAGAATAACTCATTGCAACTTTATTTGCTTCTTTGGTCTTCCCAAAAGCAGGAGTCAAATCATGCTGAAAACTATATGCCCCATTAGCATTAGAAGGATTGACATTATAATAACCATTTGCCATATTTGATTGTTGCTGCAATTGAATATTATTATCTAAAGTTATTGAATTAGCGGATAATTCATGATTCAATGTCCATGCAGATAACTTTGGTTTCTCCGCTGTTTTATTCGGGTCTGCAGTTGATAAAGTCAACTTCACATTATCCCAATCAATACCTGTATTATTAAATACTTTTGCACGATAAACCAATTCAATCGGATGGCTGATATCCTTTACTTTCAGGTCATAGCTTGGCGCCCAGCCGGCATTAGCAACAAGATAAGATATATCAAGATTCACATTCATTTTCGATGAAGCAGAAAGCGTAATTACTATCTCCTGGTTGTTATTTATTTCATTCGCATTTAATTCTTCCAACTGACTTTGAATCCTTCCTAATTCCTCATTCAGTTTATCCCTGTTCTTTTCAAATGCCAATGATTTCTTGCTGATATCAGCCAGATTAGTCTGCATAAACTCTAACACTTTTGGCAAGTCACTCACATTAACTCCAGAGTTAGCTCCTCCGATACTTGAATTCTTGATAATCATTTTCTTCTCCTCATTCAATGCATCAATGCTACCATTTACAAGAGCAAGTTCGTCAGTTAATAATTTTACAGAATCCTGAAGCACCTTCACCACAGGGTTTTCCATCGGCTTATTCAAATAATTAACTTGATGTGTCACGGAAACTATTTTAACTCCCTCATTTGCCGAAACATGAATATGCGAAACATCAATACTTGGCGAAACTCCGGATACAATTATATTCGTTTGCCCGGCATCAATTGAAACCGTTCCTGATTGATTAATCAAAGCACCGGTTGTATAAACCGTTACCGAATGCACTTTCGTTGTTATTGGCTTATTTGGAATTCCTGCAAATAAAGAAATAGTTGATAGTGATAAAGCTATTGCAATAATAATTTTGTTCATTTTATTTAGATTTAAGTTTAAAGATTATTTTGGTGGTATATATTTTGACATTAACAGCACTCTAAAAGCTAGAGATGAAACTTTCCTTCAAATTCCATAAATTATTTAACGATTTCACGAATTTTATATTTCATCACCCCTTTTTCTTCCAGAGATTATGAAGTTTCAGGTACTTCAAATAAGTTTCAAAAGCGGTTATCCTGCAAATAATAAAACCATAATATCCATCTAAAAATCCTGCTTTCAAAACATAATTCCTGATGAACTTTCCCAGCGGTTTAAAAAGAACTTTCATATAAGTACTCCTGATTCCCTTCTCAAATAAAGCATTTGCGCTGATAGATGAAAATTTATTTATCTGAATAATATGCTCCTCAATTGTATAATAAGTATAGTGCAACAAATCCCCTTTCAACTGAATTATCTTAGCCCCCTTCTCCAAAAAGAATCTATCATGCGGATTATTTCCTCCCCAGCTTCCCTTTGTTCTGTTCACCAATCGTAGTTTCGTATCGGGATACCATCCACTGTGACGAATCCATTTTCCGCAATAATTTGCCAGCCGATTCATTTTATATCCATCCCCTTGCCAGTCATTTTTTACTTTAATTATTGATTGCTTCAACTCCTCCGAAAGCGTCTCATCAGCGTCCAAAGCAAGCACATGTTCAAATCCCGCCTGCGATGCCGCGTAGTTCTTTTGTTCAATATGCCCCTCAAATTTATGCCTGATAAACTTTGCTCCATAAGTCTGACAAATCTCCTCCGTCTTATCCGTCGAAAAAGAATCTATCACCACAATTTCATCGGCAATACCCTTCACAGACTCCAGGCATCTGCCGATATTTTTCTCCTCATTGAGCGTAATTATTACTACCGAAATCTTTACTTCCATACTATTCTATGGTGGCTAAATTAACTAATTTCTTTCGGATGGCTTGAAATTAATTAATCTTTGCGTACTTTGCACTCTTAAATGATAACTGAAAACAGTAAAATGAATTCAATTTCTGAAATGATAAACTCACTAACCAAAGGCGATAAAAAGTCTTTGGCACGCTGCATTTCCATGGTAGAAAACGAATCCAGGGGCTACGAAGAACTATTATTAAATCTCGATTTATCCAGAAAAGTTCCCGTCATCGGCATCACAGGTCCTCCGGGGGCAGGCAAAAGTACCCTCATCAGTTCCATGTTAAATGCTTTTATCCAGCAAAATAAAAAGATTGGAATCATTGCCGTTGACCCAACTTCGCCATTCAATTTTGGTTCTCTTTTGGGAGATAGATTACGAATGAGCGAGCATTTCACCCATCCCGATGTCTTCATTCGTTCCATTGCTACTCGCGGTTCTTTGGGTGGATTATCAGCAAAAATTATTGAGATTATTGATGTGATGAAGGCTTCCGATTTCGATTACATAATCATCGAAACAGTCGGTGTCGGACAATCAGAAATCGAAATTGCTGGCATTGCCGATACCACAATTCTCGTCCTCGTTCCCGAAGCAGGCGATGAAATCCAAACCATTAAATCAGGCATTATGGAGATTGCCGATATTTTTGTCGTAAATAAAAGCGACCGCGACGGAGCCGATATTTTCGTCAAGAATCTCCAGCATTTAGTTCATTCTCATAAGGCAAATGAATGGACACCACCCATCATCAAAACCATTGCTACATCAAGAGAAGGAATAGATGAATTATTAAAAAACATCGACCTCCATCAGCAATCAGCACATAATCCTAAACGAGCATATCTCCTCACCGAAAAGGCATATCGTTTAATCCAAAACAACCAGATGAAAGACCTGAATAAACAAGATTTAGAAAAGAAAATAAATCAAGAGATGACAAAACCGGGATTTAATATTTATTCCTTTATTAAATCTTATGGCAACTAAAATAAAAGAAAAAATAATCCTCGGCATCGACCCCGGAACCGCCATCATGGGCTATGGATTAATCGTCATCAAAGGCACCAAAATGGAGCTTATGCAACTCGGCGTTTTGCACCTCAGCAAGCTCGACGGACATGCCTTGAAGTTAAAAACAATCTTCGAAAAAACCCTCCATCTCATCGACAATTACCACCCCGATGAATTAGCCATCGAAGCCCCCTTCTTCGGAAAAAACGTACAATCAATGCTCAAATTAGGTCGTGCACAGGGCGTTGCCATGGCAGCCGGATTATATCGCGGCATCCCCATTTTCGAATATTCGCCCAAGAAAGTAAAACAATCCATCACCGGAAACGGCAATGCTTCCAAGGAGCAGGTTGCACGGATGTTGCAAACCTTATTGAACATTGGAGATTTACCAACTCATCTTGATGCAACCGATGGATTGGCAGCTGCTGTTTGTCATCATTTTCAAAACGGAAAACCTGCTACCAAAGGGAAATCTTTTACTGGATGGAAGGCTTTTTTGACTGAGAATCCGAATCGCGAAGTTTAGATGAAAATATGCATGAGATTAGAAACTGAAAATATGCAACCATACAGGAAGCCTAAAAAGGCTACCTGTCCGGTTGTTGACTCATTTAATAATCTATAATGCCAGATATTATAATGTCCTCTAAATACAGGAAGGAATATTGGATAAGACAATTTATT
>Ga0206937_10141_pt3 | contig 19415 bp, 17 predicted proteins | sample Alteio_BWOrgHeat_11_FD_152923 | JGI IMG/M metagenome (GOLD analysis project Ga0206937, IMG submission 152923) | Enriched cells from forest soil in Barre Woods Harvard Forest LTER site, Petersham, Massachusetts, United States -... | ecosystem: Environmental > Terrestrial > Soil > Temperate forest >... | reverse complement strand
CCGTAAAAAATGGGTGGAAGAGCCTTTCATTAAATCGTACCTGTTCGTACGGATACAGGAACGCGAGCAAACAACGGTTTTGATGACCAAAGGTATAGCGCGGTTCATTTATTTTTCTGGGAGGATAGCGTCCATGCCCGACCGTCAGATAGATGAATTGCGGTTATTAATGGCCAGCTCGTTTGAGTTGGAGGTGACAGAGGAGGATTTACAGCCAGGTGAAAGAATTACTATCAAAGCAGGCCCGCTTAAAGGTATGAGCGGCGAGATCATCTCACATCATTCGCAAAAACAACTGGTGCTCAGGCTCGAAAACCTGGGTTACTCTATTATTGTGCATGCATCGGCCCAAATGATTGAAAGGATGTAAGCAATAAAAATGCATTTTGTACGCAGTTCAAATGCATTTTAACTATTTTGAGAGCAACTTGACAGGTAATGCCTGTAATTAGATAAGTGCTGATAAACAATGAGTTATAAACAAAGCTATGTGACTCACGTGGCGAAGCTGTGTCTAACCATCACTAAATGTGCAGAATAGCAGGACAAATAGCCAATGGTTCGTCCCCCCAGCAAATTGCTGAGCGGGTAAAACTGATGTGCCGACACCTGGAGCATGGCGGGCCTGACGATGAGGGCATTTTTTCGGCTGAAGAGCAACGCCTTGTTTTCGGTCACCGCCGTTTGGCAATTATCGACCTAAGCGCTAACGGCCACCAGCCCATGACCGATGTAAACAAAAAAGCCTGGATCACATTTAATGGCGAGATCTATAATTACCCCGAACTGAAAGCTGAACTAACGGTCTTAGGCGCACGATTTCACTCTGAAACGGACACAGAAGTGATCATTCAAGCTTACCTGCACTGGGGCGAATCGTCATTCGCCAAGCTGCGCGGCATATTTGCCTTTGCGCTGTACGATACCGTAAACCAGTTAACCTACCTTGTTCGCGACAGTAACGGCATCAAGCCTTTATACTATTATCCTGCAAACGGGCAGTTGAGTTTTGCATCCGAGGTGAACGCATTACAGGCCGCTGGCATCGCGACGGAAACCGACCCGGTTTGGCAGATCAGGTTTTTAGCGTTTGGGCATATTCCCGAGCCTTATACTACATTAAAGAATGTGCGCAGCCTGGCTAAAGGCCATTTCCTGCGGTGGGATAACAGAAAAAACATCTATCGTACCGAAAAATATGACCTTCCGGTATTTGATACGCAGATCACCGATCATGAAGAGGCTTGTGAATTGATCAGGCAGTCGCTACGAAAAGCGATCGACCGCCAGCTGATAGCTGATGCCAATATCGGTATATTCCTGAGCGGGGGCATTGATTCAAGCCTGGTTACGCTGTTAGCCAATGAGCAGCAGAAGGCATCATTAAAAACTGTTTCAATCTTTTTTAATGAAAAAGCATACGACGAAAGCCAGTATCAGAACCTGGTCTTTAACCAGATACAAGGCGAAAAGCATACCCACCTTGTAAAACAGGCAGATTTTGAAGCCAGTTTCTCGGCCATCATCCAGGCGATGGATATGCCTACTACCGACGGCATTAACACCTGGTTTATTAGTAAATATGCACACCAGGATGGTTTAAAAGCGGTACTTAGCGGCGTAGGGGCGGATGAGCTTTACGGCGGCTACCCGTCATTTAACCGTATGCAATATATAGGGTGCCTGAAAAAGATGCCTGCTGCATTGTTAGCAGGTGGGGTAAAGGTGCTGCCGGCAAAATACAGGAAGATCGGCTACCTTGCCTATGATCACCCTCTGGCTGTTTACCTTACACTGAGGGGATTTTATACACCTGTTGAAATTTCAGATATACTGAATGTTGATGTTAAACAGGTTACCGATACATTGTTTTCGCATGAAATAACTGCGCCGGTAACCGGTTATGACGAAGAATATGCTGCCTGGATAGAAAGCAACTTATACATGCAAAACCAATTGCTGCGCGATACCGACGTAATGAGTATGACACATGCGCTTGAGGTACGTGTACCATTTTTGGATGAAGATTTTCAACGACTGACCAACCGTATATCCCCGTCGGTAAGGTTCAATAAACAACAGGGGAAAAAGTTATTAATCGATAGTTTCCGCAACATTCTCCCTGAAGCCGTATGGAACCGGCCAAAAATGGGATTCTCCTTTCCGCTGCAACAATGGATGCGCCAGTTCCGCGAAATAAGCGATCCAAACCTCTACAAAAACCCAACTGCCAGGCACATCATTAAAAAATTCAACCGCAATGATCTGCACTGGTCAAAGGCTTTCGCCCTTTACCAAATTCACAACCATGTCTAAAAAAGTAATGTTGCTCACTTTACAAACGTTCAGTTCAACCGGGGGGATCCAGAAAATGAGCCGGACGCTTGCCTATTCCTTAAATCAGTTAGCACAAGAAAAACAATGGGAATTTAAAATGTTCTCAGCCTATGATTCAGACGACGACCTGATGCCACAGTATTTGCCTGCGGATAGTTTCAGGGGATTTAAAATAAAGCGTATTTTATTTGTACTGAACACCATCAGGGAGGCAAAGAATACAGATGTGCTCATTTTGAGCCATATTAACCTGTCGGTTGTAGGATTGCTGGTGAAAATGATCAACCCAAATTGTAAGATATGGCTCATAGCTCATGGTATTGAAGTTTGGCGCGGGCTGAGCAGCACGCAGAAAAAAATGGTAAATAAGAGCGATAAAGTAATTTGTGTAAGTAATTTTACCAAGCAGCAAATGATAAAACTGCATGAGGTAGATAGCAACAAATGCTTTGTGTTAAATAACGTGATCGATCCGTTTATGATATTGCCCCAAAAATTTGAGAAGCCGGCAAACCTGATGGAAAAGTACAACCTGCAAACAGACGATCCGGTTATCTATACCCTTACTAGGCTTGCCTCAACGGAGCAGTATAAAGGGTATGAGCGGGTGATTAGAGCTATGGTTAGTCTTAAGGATAGGTTTCCGAAGTTGAAGTATATTTTGTCGGGACAATATGATAAGGATGAGGAATACAGGATCAACCACCTGATAGATGAGAACGGGCTGGCCGGTTCGGTGATACTAACCGGTTTTATCGAGGAGAAAAACCTTTCTGATCATTTTTTACTGGCAGATCTATTTGTGCTGCCAAGCAAAAAAGAAGGTTTTGGAATTGTATTTATTGAAGCGATGGCTTGCGGCCTGCCCGTTATTTGCGGTAACGCGGATGGGAGTATAGATGCCATACGCAATGGTGAATTGGGCCAGGCGATAGATCCTGAAAGCCAGGAAGAACTTGAGACCGCGATATATGAAAAGCTGGAAAGCGCACCGCCCACAATAGGGCAAAGGATAGGGCTGCAAGAGCTTTGCCTTCAGTATTTTAACGAATTATGTTACCGTAACAATCTGCTGCAATTATTTTTAGCATGAGCGACACCAACACCGAAAGCTGGGACATAGAAATTACGCCGGGCCACAAGCTATTTGATATGAAGCTGCGCGACACCTGGCATTACCGCGATCTGCTATTTTTACTGGTCCGCCGCGATTTTGTGTCGTTTTATAAGCAAACCATACTCGGACCCATCTGGTTTTTTGTACAGCCGATCATTACGATATTAATGTACAGCTTCATTTTTAACAGGCTGGCGGGCATAAAAACGGGAACTATCCCGGCACCCTTATTTTACCTGGCAGGGATAATTATTTGGAATTATTTCTCGGATTGTTTGACAAAAACCTCTACAGTTTTCAGGGACAATGCCGGGGTGCTTGGCAAGGTATATTTCCCACGGTTGATTATGCCGTTGAGCATCGTATTGTCAAACCTTATCCGGTTCTCGGTGCAGTTGGTATTGTTTTTTATACTGGCGGGCATCTTTTATTTAAAGGGCATGTCGCTGATGCCAAGCCCGGTCATCATATTGTTCCCGGTGCTCATTCTCATTATCGCTGCATTGGGTTTAGGCTTTGGCATGATCATTTCAGCGGTAACCACTAAATACCGCGACCTGGCGTTTTTGGTGAGTTTTGGCGTACCGCTGCTGATGTACACTACTACTGTTGTTTACCCGCTATCTACTGCAACACAAAAATATCCTGGTTATAGCTGGATCGTAAAATACAACCCGGTAACGGCTATTATTGAGACCTTTCGATATGGCTTTTTCGGCACAGGCGATTTTAGCTGGGGACTGCTTTTATATAGCTGCGGTGTTACCGTGGTGATACTGACAATAGGCATTGTGGTATTTAATAAGGTTGAACGCTTTTTTGTTGATACGGTATAATGGGTAGCGTAATAAAAGTAGAAGATCTCTCAAAAGCATATCAGCTGGGTGATTTCGGCACCGGCACCATTACGCGCGACTTTGAGCGCTTTATGGCCCGCATACGCGGAAAGGAAGACCCGTTTCTGAAAATAGGCGAGGTGAACGACCGCACCACCAAAAGCCAGAGCGATGTGGTTTGGAGCCTGAAGGATATCAATTTTGATATAGAACAGGGCGACGCTGTAGGTATTATCGGTCGCAATGGAGCCGGTAAAAGTACCTTGCTAAAAATACTGAGTCGGGTGACCGCGCCTACCACAGGTTCTGTTAAAATAAAGGGGCGCATTGCCAGCTTACTGGAAGTAGGCACAGGCTTTCACCCCGAACTGACCGGCAGGGAAAATATTTTCCTGAATGGAGCCATATTAGGTATGCGCAAAGCGGAGATCAAACGAAAGTTTGATGAGATAGTGGATTTTTCGGGTGTGGAGCGGTATATCGATACGCCGGTAAAGCGGTATTCATCGGGCATGTATGTGCGGCTGGCCTTTGCGGTGGCCGCGCATTTGGAGTCGGAAATTTTGGTGGTGGATGAGGTGCTGGCCGTAGGTGATGCCGAGTTTCAGAAGAAATGTTTGGGTAAAATGGGCGATGTGAGCCAGGAAGAAGGCCGCACGATATTGTTTGTGAGCCATAACATGCTGGCGGTGCAAAAATTGTGTACAAAAGGCCTCCTGCTGGCTAACGGACAGTTGATAGACGATGGCGACATTGACGGGATCTGCGAGCAATACATCAACTCCAATAACCAGGACCTGCGCTCGAACTTTTTGGCGGATGATACCGAACCCATAGGGGATGAATACGTTAAATTATTATCGATGAAGCTGGTTGACAGTAGCCTTGAGGACGTTAAGGATATTTACGTTACCACGCGATTTGGCTTTTTAATAGAGTATGAGATCACAAACGACCTGCACAGTCCTGACCTGAGCTTTCTCATCTCAAGTATTAATGAAGACAAAGTCTTCCATGTGGTGCATGAAACCGGTAACTATACCAAAGGCCGCCATAAATGGGTAGCCTGGATCCCGGAAAACCTGCTAAATAATATGGAATATCTATTCACAGTTGGCATTACCACCTCCAACCCGGTGCTGATCCATGTGCAGCATACCATCGTGTTTGAAGTGCATGAAGATCCTGAATCGCCAACGCGTAACAATAAATATATCGGTAAAATGCACGGCACAGTGAGGCCGCATATCAACTGGCAAAGACTATAAATATGGAACCTGCGTCGTCCTTAGAATCGATAAACAAACTGGCCTGCACAGTAGCCGCGCTGTGGGGCGGAAGTACGGTAAAGGTGATATTTGAGTTTGGATCGCGCTACGGCGAGGACAGTATTGAGTTCGCTAAAAAATATCCGCAGGCAACCGTTTACGCATTTGAATGCAATACCAATACACTGGCCGAATGCCGCAAAAATATCAGCGCATATAAAAACATCATCCTCACCGAAAAGGCTATTTCGGATGTTAACGGAACAGTTTCCTTCTATAAAATAGACAAGGAAAAAACCGAAACCACCTGGGCCGATGGTAACCAGGGCGCTTCATCGCTGCTCAAGGCATCAGGCAAATACCCGGTTGAAAACTATGTGCAGGAAGAAATAAAGGTTGATAGTATTACGCTTTCATCTTTTATCAATGCTAACCATATCGATACCGTAGATATTTTATGGATGGATATACAAGGCGCCGAATTGCTGGCGCTAAAAGGCCTTGGCGATGATATTGCAAAGGTAAAGCTCATGCACCTGGAAGTAGAGTTTTTCGAGATCTATACCAACCAGCCATTGTTTGATGAAATATCCGCTTTTTTGAATGATGCAGGCTTCGAGCTGCTGGGCTTTTCATCGCAAAGCAATTATTCAGGAGATGCCATTTTTGTGAATAAGCAACAAGTACCGTCTGCAAAGTTGGCTCAATATAAAAAGAGCCTCGTACCAAAATCTCCGGGCATTATCAGCCGCGGACTGAATAAATTAAAGCGGATAACCAAAAAACTGTTTAATGCCGGCAGGTGATCTGTTGAAATGGTTTCCGCGCCCAATTGTCTTTTTCCTGAAAGTATTAAAGAAAGTACGCCGTTTTGATAAAAGTTTTAGGGTATATATCCCGGATGTGAATAATAGCCGCGAAGTTTTACTCTGGAAGCTAAAAGTAATAAATCCGCTGTTGGGTACCGATGTTAATTTCAATGCGGTTAATCAATCCAGTGAACCAATCGACATCTGTATTCCTGCTGTAAAAAAAGATATTGAATCATTAGGTGTGGTAATTAAAAGCGCACGACAATACATCCATCATCCTATCAATAAAATCCATGTGATCTGTAAACTCAGCGATGAAATTAGCGCCATATGCCGTGAAAATGATGCTGTAATGGTAGATGAGGTATCGGTTTTGGGATATGACAAAAGCCGGATCAACTATAGTTTTAAAGGTGAGGATAGGGCTGGCTGGCTCTATCAGCAATTGCTAAAATTGAACTGTGATACAGTCGCCGAAACGGATAACTTCCTGGTGCTGGACGCCGATACCGTTTTTGTAAAACCGAAAATTTTCCGTTATAAAGGCAAAACGATTTTCGACATGTCGGAAGAACGGCATGAACCTTACCATGAAGTATACAAAAAACTGTTAGAGCGGCCGACCACCTCAGAGTTATCGTTCATATCGCATCACATGCTGTTCAATAAAACGCTGCTGAAAGAATTGAAAGCAGAGATCGAGGCTATTCACCACAAAAAATGGGATGAAGCAATATTGGAGAATACTGATTACAGCAGCATATCGGGTTTCTCGGAATATGAGCTTTACGGGAATTTTGTATCAGAGCGCTATCCGCAAAGTGTGAAAAAAGAATATTGGTTTAACAGTACTTCTCCTGTGAACCCGCCCTATATAAAAACGGTGTCAATGCACGCTTATTTAAGAGAAAACAACCAGGCATAAATGGTAATGGTTGAACTAAAAGGCGGCCTCGGCAACCAGATGTTTCAATATGCGGCTGCGCGGGCTTTAAGCGCCAGGAATGAACATGTTTTACTCGGGCAGATGAAGCCTACTATATTTTACAAGTTGTTTTACAAGCCACATACCCGGTATATTAAACAAATCGGTAATGAGTACGTGCCACTTGACGGATTTTCAAAATATAAATATTTGTATCTCGATGGTTACTTTCAATCAGAAAAATATTTCAGGCATATCCGTCCGCAGCTATTAAACGAGTTCAGTTTCCCCGGGTTGGATACGAAAAATCAAGAGATAAAAGAGCACATTGTCAATACGCCGCATGCGGTAAGCGTGCATATTCGCCGGGGTGATTATTTAAAGTCGAACTTAATATCGAATATACACCCGGTATTGCCGGTTGCCTACTATCAAAAGGCGATAGACCTGTTGGCTGATAAATATCCCATAGAATTGTTTGTGTTTTCTGATGACACCATCTGGGCGCGGGAGAATATAAAACATGATAAAGTTGCGTCAAACTATATCCACCAGGCTAACGCAGCAGATAGCTGGAAGGATATGGCATTAATGACGCAATGCCGGCATCATATTATTGCCAACAGCAGTTTTAGCTGGTGGGGGGCATGGCTGTCAGAAAACGGAGGTGAAAAGTTGGCGCCTTACAACTGGTTTAACAAGGCGGCTGTTGATTATGATATCCATGATTTTGTGCCGGACAGCTGGACGATATTAACCTATGACGCCTGAGGTTTCCGTTATAATGCCTGCTTACAACGCCGGTGAGTTCATTGCCGAAAGCATCGATAGCGTGATCGGGCAAACGTTTACCAACTGGGAATTGATTATCGTAGACGATGGCTCAACTGACAATACTGCTTCCATCGCTCAACAATATCAATCATCCGATCCGCGTGTCCGGTATTTTCACCAGCAGAATAGCCGTCAAGGTAAAGCACGGAATACAGGTATAAAGAATAGTACCGGGCGTTACATCGCCTTTTTGGACGCCGATGATTTGTGGACAAACGACAAGCTGCAATTACAGGTTGACATATTGAACGCCCGGCCTGAGATAGACCTGGTATTCTCGCAAGGATATTTTTTGATGACCGATGGTTCGCTGCAAAACTCGGATGTGAAGGTGAAGGAATGGAATTGTGAACATGACGGCGATGAATTTATCGACTGGAACCAAATCCCTATTCTATCAGCCATCGTAAAAAAAGAAGCGTTGGAGGATGTCGGTTTATTTAGCGAAGAGCTCTCAATACAAAATGCAGAGGACTATCACTTATGGCTCAAATTGCTGCACAAAGGCCACCGTTTTCTAAGCATGCCGGAACGCCTTTTTTATTACCGTGTACATCAATCACAGATCACTTACCAAAATAGCGGTATGTACGCTGCAATTGTGAATGGATATTTTGACTTGGTAAAAAAAAACATATTAAACCCTGCTAATAAGGCGCTTCAATACCGGCTGAAATGGATGATCATAAACCATGTAAATCCGGGCAAGTTGTATAAAAAGCTAAAGCCCGTTTTCTCCGATAAAAAGGGCATATTGTTTTTTTACATCATACTTAACAGGTTTTTGCCCGGTAATAGTTTTACTAAACGTTTCGGCAACCGCTTTTTATGAGGAGCCGCAAGCATATCATCGTAACAAAGTTGTTTGAATTTGGCGGCAGTAATACGCATCTGAAAACGCTCATTAAATATTTTGGTGCGGAAAATATCATATTGGTCATAGAAGATGAAGGCCAATTGAAATGGTTGGAGAATATTGGAAATCCGGACGGTTTGCATATCGAGGTTAGGTCGTCCCTGCATAAATTCGCCCATTTGGTTTATCCTTCGGTTTTATCAAATATGAAGGAGGCTTGTTTTGTGATCAAATCCATCTTTGCCATACTTTTGCTAAGCATTAGGCACGGCGGAGCTGATATTACCATATGTTCCGTTGAGGCTGAAAAATATCTTTATTTGCTGTGGGCGCCGTTTATAAGAGTGATATACATATTACACAGCACACCGCCTGAAAAATTTACCCGGTTCACTTCTTACACCTGCAATACCAGGCTCGGGCGCAGAAAACAGATTATCACGGTATCAAACGCAAACAAAAAGGAGATCTGCACCAGTTGGGAGATCAACCCCGAAAAACAGCAATTTGTGCAGGTGGTATACAACTGCCTGCTGAAAGATGCGGCGGATAAACCTACAAAAGTGGCGGGCCATGGTATCAAAAATATCGTGACCATGGGCCATGTGATTGCGTATAAAAACCCGCATGTATGGCTTGAGGTAGCCCGGCAGATAACGCAGGCGCAGCCGGAAGTACGTTTTACGTGGTTGGGTAATGGTTCGCTGTTTGACCATTTCAGCAATGCCACAGAGGATACAGACCGGATAAACTTCGCAGGTTTTACGGCCAATACTGATGAATATCTTGTCTCGGCAACCCTTTATTACCAGCCAAGCATACATGAAACCCATGGCATAAGCGTGGTTGAGGCCATGTACCATAGCCTGCCATGTGTGGTAGCCAATGCAGGCGGCTTACCCGAATCGGTGCAGGAAAATTATAACGGCCTGCTTGCTGATCCGCATAATATTGAGGCCAATGTCGATGCGATTGTCAGTTTAATAAATGATGAAGAGCGGCTAAAAACGTTTGGTGAAAATGGATACAAAAGGTATCTCGACCTGTTTACTTTTGAAAAATTTAAGTTAAAGATGGATGCCATCTATTATAACTGAACAACCTGAAATAACGCCAGGCGTGTCTGTTATCATCTGCTGCTATAATAGCGCACAACGGCTGCCCGAAACGCTCAGGCACCTGGCGCAACAGGTAAGTTCCGGCATCGCATGGGAAATAATTATTATTGATAATGCCTCAACTGATGATACGGCAAGTATTGCCGCTGCGGAGTGGTTGAAATACACCGTACCAGGCGCTGGTTTTACTGTTTTAAGCGAGCCGGAACCCGGCAAAAACTACGCTTTTAAAAAAGGGGTTAAAGCAGCAAAATACAGCTATCTCCTTACCTGCGACGATGATAACTGGCTCGCCTCAAATTATATAGAAGACGCCTACAGGCTAATGGAGGCATCTCCGCAGACCGGGGCGCTTGGCGGCATGGGCATATTTAATCCGCAGTTGCCTTTACGACAAGAAATAGCGGACTTTAAAGCACGATATGTAAACGGCTCGCAAACCTGGGCCGAAAGTGAGCATTGGGTGTATGGCGCGGGTTCCGTTTACCGCAAGGGCGTGCTTGATATGCTGATACGCCATAACTGGCAGCAGGTTACCACAGGCCGAAAAGGCAAGAGCCTGATATGCGGTGAGGACGTGGAAATATGCTTTATGATATGGCTGTGCGGTTATAAAATTGAAACTAACGATAGTTTGCAATTTCAGCATTATGTAGCGCACAGCAAACAAAATATAGATTATCTCCTGAAGCTGTCCTATTGGCTAAGCTATAGCAGCGTATTGCTGGTTAGCTATTATACTATTTTTAACAATGAAGATATTAAGGTCGTGACAGACCGGTGGTTTCTTTCAGCAGGCAAGGCATTGATAAGGAATGCAGGATCATTATTGCTGAAACGTATCAGCTCATGGAAAAAGCTTACCGTTGAGCAAAGAATGACGTTCCTCTCCCAATACGGCACCTTTATATCCCTGTTAAAGAACCGTAAACGGATATGCGAACATAACAGGCACACTAAGACACTTTTGGCAACAATCAATGAACCTGCTGCAGTTAAATAAATTCGGCAAGCTGCATAATGGCAAAACCATCATTTTTTGCAAAACAGATCTGCTGCGACAGGAATTTAAACGAATTGCACGGCTGAAGAACGAGATTGTCCTCATTTCAGGCAACAGCGATGCGCCGGTTGATGCCGGGTTGGTAAACGCTATGCCGGATAATATTTTGACTTGGTATGCGCAAAATCTATTGGTTTTTCACGAAAGATTGAGGCCTCTGCCTATCGGATTGGAAAATACAATGCCAAACCCGCGCAAGGGGCATGGTGTTGGATGGCCGCATGCTTTGGAAAAAATCGAAATACTTTCCAAATTGAAAGAAAATGACCAGGTAGTGCCGGATAAACTGATCTATGCCAATTTTAACATCGATACTAACCCGGCAATTCGTGGTCCGGTTAAGATCTTGTGCGACGATCAGGATTTTATTACGTGTCAAGATCCGTCACTTTCTTATGATAAGTTTATTGAAAATGTTTTGAAGCACGAAGCGACCGTTTGTCCGGCAGGGAATGGCATAGATACCCACAGGCTGTACGAGGTTTTGTACTGCAACCGTGTCGCTATCACCATAAAAGCAACTTCTTCACCATTATATGACGAGCTATACGGAAAGCTACCGGTCGTTATCCTCGACACGCCGGATAGCCTGACAGATAAGGTACTCATGCAAAAACTGATCGCGGAAGCAAAAACTAAAATCAATGCGCTTCATTTATTGGATTTTGATTATTGGGAAACGCAAATATTAAACGATGCCAACACTATCCGTACCAAGCCGGGATTTTGGCAGCATTTCAGGCGTAACTCACAAACATTATAACGCCATACCTTGATCATACAAAGATCCATAGTTTCTACCGACGATAACCCGCTTTATTATGAGTTTTGGCCGGTGGTGGCAAAGGCATGGCGCAATATAGGTATCCAGCCTCTCGTAGCGGCCATCGGCGGTGTTACGCTTGATTATTTTTATGGAACGGTTATTAATATCCCATCTATTGAAGGAATATCAAATGGCTTTATAGCCCAGGTTATACGCTTTATACTCCCTTGTTTTTTTCCGGAAGATGTGAGCATTATTGGCGATATCGATATGATACCGCTTAGGCGGGATTATTTTACCAAACAAGTTGCAGCTTATGATGAGGATTCGATAGTCGTATTTTCTGCTGATGCATATAAAGGTGAGATCCGGTATCCCATGTGTTATATCGCTGCAAAAGGCAAATATTTTCAGGAAATCATAGGTCTGAAAAGTATAAACAGCAGCGACATACTAGCTTTTATCAAAGAATTACACAGCCTTAACCTAAACTGGGATACGGATGAACTATACTTTTCCCGGAGACTTCACGCCTCCCCCTTACTGCAAAATACAATATTTATTAAGCGCGGTGGCTGGAACCCCTTTGCACGAAACCGTGTTGACAGAGGCGCATGGCACTGTTCAAAAATAAATTTATGCATCGATAAATACATTGACGCACATTGTCTAAGGCCGCTGGACAAACATCGTGAACAGCTAAAGGCAATTTTTAAATATGTTGATTTAGGCAATAACGGATCAGTGTATTTAAAATATTTGTTGAAAGGTATATTGAGAACGCCTGTTAATAAAATGCTGTTAGTAAAACAAAGATTAGGTATCGGAAATATTTTTCATATCAGGCAGACTATTCCCTCATATGGTGAATCCCGTAATAAGATCATTTCATTTTCTTTATACGGCAAGTCCCCGCGCTATACAGAAAGGCTTGGAGAGACATTGGATAGCTATAAAAGACTGTACCCCGATTGGAAGTGCAGGATATATATTGCTGGGGATATCTTTAACGATCACAAAGATTTTTTAACCAGCCACAAATGCGAAGTAGTAGTGATGAAGGCTACAGGAGTGGATTCAGCTTATATGTTTTGGCGTTTTTTGGCTGCAGCAGATAAAAATGCCGAAGCAATGATCGTGCGCGATCTGGATTCGATGCCGACCCAGCGTGAGAAGGCGATGGTAGATGAATGGATCGCATCTGGGAAAAAATATCATATTATAAGGGACCATATAGCGCATCATGCCCGTGTTATGGGCGGCATGTGGGGTGTAAAATGCCCCGGATTTGATGTAATAGCATCGACAAAAGGTTTCTTGCTTACAAATAATTATGCACTGGACCAGGTATTCCTGGAGAAGTTCGTCTATCCGGAAATGAGCAATTCGGTGATGATCCATGACCGCTTCCCGCGTTTCCCTGAAGAAAAAGAGGTGATAACTATCCCGCTTGAACCCGGCGAAATATATATAGGCGAAGTAACCACCAGCGATATTTATGGAGTGGCCGATAGAAATGAATTATTGCAAAATGGCAACGTAATAAACCTTGTTTAAAATTGAACTTACCCGATTTTAATATTTACAAACAAGATTTTTTGCAGCAAGGGATAACATACCCGCTAAAGCCAGTACCAACACAGCAGGCAGGGTTATTGGTCAAACTACCACCTCCACCCGCAGAAAAAACAGGCTGGCCATGGACGGAACAAGTTTCCCCGGATGTATATAGTAAAGGCATCAACTGGCCTAAGCTCACCATTGTTACGCCATCTTACAACCAGGGTATTTATATTGAAGAAACTCTCCGCGCGGTGTTGCTTCAGAATTATCCAAACCTGGAGTATATCATCATCGACGGCGGGAGTACGGATGAAACCAAAGCGATATTGGAGAAATACTCCGGTTATATCAGCTATTGGCAAAGTGAGAAGGATAGGGGGCAGTCGCATGCCATTAACCTTGGGTTCAGTCTTGCTTCCGGCGAATATTACGCGTGGATCAACAGTGATGATTTTTATATGCCGGGTGTGTTCCACGAGGTGATCAGCAAATTTTTATCATCGAAAACGGCTTTTATATATGGCTATGCCTATGATCTGCGCGATGGCAAGAATACCCTGATCCGGATCCCGCCTTCAACGGACTATTTTATAAAGATTCCAAGCCTGATGCAGCCGTCGTGTTTTTGGAGGGCGAGTATCCATCAGCCAATTTGGGAGGAAATGCATTGTGCGATGGATTACGAGCTTTGGCTGCGCTTGCTGAAAGGGAATAGTCGCCTGCGCATCCGTAAACCGTTATCGGTAGCCCGCGCACATGCCGATGCCAAAACCTACGATCCGAAAATGCAGGCCCGCTGGCAGGCCGATCACGAGCGCATGTGGGCCGATGATGCCCACGGTTCGGTACCCGAATGGAAACGCATTACATTTTTAAACAAGCTAAGGCTTAAGCTTTACAAATTCCTGCACATTATTTAATGCTTTTCAACTCGCTGCTGTTCCTGTTTTTCTTTGTTATCGTAACCATAACATACTACCTGCTGCCGCAGCGTTTCAGGTGGATCTGGTTGCTGCTGGCGAGCTGCTACTTTTACATGTACTTTAAGCCAGTATATGTACTCATCATATTCGCCACCATACTTATTGACTACACGGCGGGGATTTTAATAGCACGAAGTCGCGGCAAACATCTTAAAAAACTGTTCCTCATTGTCAGCCTCATCACCAACATCGGTATACTGGCATTTTATAAGTATTTCACCTTTATAGCCGATAACATTAATTTATTGCTGCACCATTTCCATACGCCGGAAATACCGTTCATCAATATCATCCTGCCGCTTGGTTTGTCGTTCCACACCTTCCAGGCCATGAGCTATACCATCGAGGTTTATCGTGGCAAGCAACCTGCCGAAAGGCATCTCGGTATTTATGCATTGTATGTGATGTTCTATCCGCAAATGGTGGCCGGCCCAATTGAAAGGCCGCAGAACATATTGCCGCAACTCCATAAGCGTATAAATTTTAGTAGCGATAATATCATTTCGGGGATGTATACCATGAGTATCGGTTTTTTTAAGAAAGTAGTGATTGCCGACCGCCTGGACATGTACGTATCACCGGTTTTCTCAAACCCCAAAGCACATTCATCGCTCGACCTGATCATCGCTACCTATTTCTTTGCCCTGCAGATCTATTGCGATTTCAGCGGCTATTCAGATATCGCTATCGGCGCTGCGCAAACATTAGGTATTAAGCTGATGGATAACTTTAATATGCCCTATCTCTCCACCAATATCTCCGATTTCTGGCGGCGCTGGCATATTTCCCTGTCTACCTGGTTCCGCGATTATTTGTATATCCCGCTTGGCGGTAGCCGGGTGAGCTTTTTCATCACCTGCATCAACCTGCTCATTGTATTTACCATAAGCGGCCTGTGGCATGGCGCCAACTGGAAATATATTGTGTGGGGCGCGGTACATGGCTGTTTGCTGATATTATACATGGTTGCGGGGAAATACAACCTGCGCATAAAAGGGCTTACTTTATTAAAATGGTTCATCACTTTTAACCTTGTTTGTATAGCCTGGATCTTCTTCAGGGCGAACAATGTTGGCGATGCATTTTTCATCCTGCATAAGATCCTGGCAGCCGGGAATTTTGTTTATACAGCCGCATCCATTATGCCACTGAACGAGATATATTATTGTATCGTATTAATGGGTATACTGATAGGAGGCGAATATTATATCAGGAAATTGCAGCTTAGCCAGTCGAAAAAGGTGGTGGCTTTGATAGGCCTAAGTGTACTATGTTATTTCTTCGGTGTGTTTAACGAAACCCAGTTTATTTACTTCCAGTTCTGATGCGAAAGATCGTTGGCATATTGATCCTGTTGGTAAGCCTGGTAATATTGGGCACTGCCATGAACCAGGGTTTTATCAACAAAATAAAGACTGATAAATACATTGATCATATCAGCTCAGTTAAAAAACAACGCCCTTCATGGTATTACAATTTGTTTGTTCAGTCGGACCGCTGGCATGATGGCGACTTATATGGCCTCTGCTACCTGCATCCCTTTAAACAAGAGCTTGCCCCTTTCAAATCGTATCCAACAATAACCGGGAAGCCAGACACAAACCGCATACTCTATATCATTGGCGATAGTTACCTTGCAGATAAAACCCTGAATGGCGCATTTGATGCATTTGATAATGTGGTCTATCTCGACCGCCGTTTTCCGTTTGGTCCGATAGTGCTGGATACCACCAAACAAAACTACCTGTTAATGGAATTTGCCGAGCGAAACCTGCCCGGCTACTCACTCAAAAAAACAGGTGAGATAACCTGGCAGGTAAATGATATCCACGATAAAAAGTACCAGGATAAAAGTAATGCGCAGCAATATACCGCGATGAAACCCGTATCATTTTTTGAAAGGATCGGTAACATTATTTTTAATAAAGACCTGAGCCGTAATCTCGAACTGATGCTTTTCGATCATAAAGCATATACACCCGTTAAAGAAGCAAAGGCGTCATTCAATTATAACCTGCTCGGCCAAATGTTTCCAAAAGAAGTGGCCATTAGTACCGATCAGCAACGACTGTTTTTAAACATAACTGTTGATACAAGCAATGCGGAATCCTCTTTCAAATTTAAATCAAATCAGGATATCCGAATTATTACCGCTAGGCTTGATTCGGCGCGGGATTATTACCAGGCTATCGGGTTTAAGAAAGTATACCTTTCGGTGATACCAAATACCGTATCCCTGTGCGACAATAAAAGGATGACCTATAACCACCTGCTGCAACGGGTGGAGCAGCATACCGATCTGCCGGACATCAGCATATTTAACCAATTTAGTACGACTCAGCCTAAGCATAATCTTTTCTATTATAACGATGCACACTGGAACCCGCATGGGTTTGATCTTTGGGTGAATATTGTAAATCACTCGTTTACAGATGAATTCGGTGTTACAAATAATGAGAGCCACTGAAACGGCTTGAATAGATAATCTTCCAAACTGTAATGAAAAAACCCGTATCGCCATCGCCTCGCTAAATACTATTTTTTCAACCCTGCGAAAATTCGCCAGACATGGGATACCATCATATGTGCTTTATTTTGGTGATTCGCTGGGCGATAACCTGATGCTCACTACGCTGTGCAGCGAATTGTATGAGCGCGGACATCGTAATATCTGGATCAGGTGCAACCATACCGTATTGTTCAAGAGTAATCCGCATATTAAGTTGGTACTTGCACCGGGAACATTGCTGTCTGTACCATTACTAAAATTGTTTAAAGTTAAAACGGCGCACCCGGTGTATACGCAATACCAGCCTGCTACCGATAGAGACATTATTCCCGAAAAACACATTGTGCTGAAAATGGCAGATCAGGTTGGATTGAAAGGTGCGATAAAGAACAAACCAGTCTTTATATTGGATAAAGTGGAAGAGGCTAAAGGAGAAATAGTACCAAACCAGGTGGTGATCATCAGCTCGGCAATGGCGGCCGCCTTCCCGATGCGGAACAAGGAATGGATCACCGAAAGATACCAGGATCTGGTGAACAAGTTAAATGTCACTTATAATTTTATACAATTAGGCAGTGCAAGCGATACGCCATTGGAAAATGTGCTGGATATGCGCGGCAAAACTACTATCCGCGAAACAGCTGCCATACTGAAAAAATCAAAGCTATTGGTTAGTCACGTTGGGTTTATGATGCATTTGGCGAGGGCTGTCGATTGCCGTGCCGTGATCATTTATGGCGGTCGCGAAATGCCTGAGCAGTCAGGCTATGGGTGTTTTCATAATATATACAGCCCTGTTGCCTGCTCGCCATGCTGGCTGCATAACAGGTGCGATTTCGACCATCGCTGCATGACCATGATCAATACCGAAGTGGTTAAAAATGCCATTGATGAACAAATGAAATTAACAGGCGAACCGTTGCCGGTTGATATTTTATACAATGATTGAACTATCGGTAATTATCCCAACCTATAACCCAAACATGCATCGGCTGCAGCAAACCCTTGATGGTTTGAAAAGCCAGGATTTGGATAAAGCTTTATGGGAGATCATCATCATCGATAATAATTCCAATAATAATTTTGCGGAACAACTGGAACTAAGCTGGCATCCTTCGGCAAGGATAGTAACAGAACCAAAACAGGGTTTAACCCATGCACGCTTAAAAGGTTTTGCAGAGGCTAAAGGCAATGTTATTATTATGATAGATGATGACAACGTGGCCGAACCCAATTATTTAAGCGAAGTTAAGCGGATATTTGAAAGCGATAGTGAACTGGGCGCTATCGGCGGTAAATCATTGCCCATATTTGAGGCGCCCGCCCCGGATTGGCTACAGGAGTTCTATGGCAATCTGGCCCTGCGCGATCCGGGAGAAGAGATCATCACCAGCAAATGGGAAAGCCGCTACCCTGAATACTCGCCGCTTGGTGCGGGAATGGCTTTACGCCGGGAAGCATTACGAGCCTATACAGATAAAGCCACTGCAGGTGAATCACTGATCTCCGACAGGAGCGGCGGCAGCTTAACTTCATCAGGGGATAACGATATTGTTATTGAAGTATTGAAATCGTGGTGGAGCGTGGGGTATTTTCCTTCGTTGGTCATCCATCACATTATCCCAAAAGAACGGTTACAGGTAGATTATCTGGCAAGACTTATTAATAATACCAGTAAATCATGGGTGCAACTGTTGGACAGCCATGGCATCAGCCTGTGGGAAAAAGTGCCGGCATGGAGCCTGCCGCTACGAAAAGCAAAGGCCTGGATTGTACAAAAGGCGTGGAAGGGTCCGGCCAACTATATCAGGTGGCGCGGGATATGCGGAACTTTTGATGCTTTGGCAGGATGATGGTTATATAACACCTTGTAAATTATGTCGCTGATCGGAAAGCTGATCTATAACATTTACTATCGCCCAAAACAAAAAAAGGCTACGCTGCAAAAATTTGGCGGTAAAAAAAGCTATAACGAAATGCTCCGGGCTGAACAGGAGATGAAGCAGTATGCCCTGAATGAGCTCACCATTAAAAGCGCGTTTAACCCCGGCGGTAAATACCGGCTTAACTTTTTAACCGGCGATAAATATATCCATCAATCCTTGTTTTGTACCTATAGTTTCTTCAGGTTTTTAAATGAGTCAGAATCATCGGATTTTGAAGTGAATTATTATAGCGACGGGGCTTTAAGTGACGCAACAGTATCTATTCTGAAAAAACGTTTTCCACAGATAAGCATTATAGCTCAAAGCGAAACGCGAGCTATGGAACATGCACATTTACCGGTAGGCCAATTTCCAAGCATCAATAAAAAACTGGCTGTTTATCCGCTTATCAAAAAATTGATCTACCCAAACATCGGCAAAAAGGGCATATCGGTATTTTTTGATTCGGATATGCTTTTCTGGAAACGGCCCGAAGCCTTGTT
>Ga0206937_10162_pt1 | contig 19588 bp, 16 predicted proteins | sample Alteio_BWOrgHeat_11_FD_152923 | JGI IMG/M metagenome (GOLD analysis project Ga0206937, IMG submission 152923) | Enriched cells from forest soil in Barre Woods Harvard Forest LTER site, Petersham, Massachusetts, United States -... | ecosystem: Environmental > Terrestrial > Soil > Temperate forest >... | reverse complement strand
CTGCAGTTTGGTTTGTCCTTACAGCAATCGACTGATTGGTATAATTAGGATCCTGGATCTGTTTCTGATTAAAATATGATTGCGGGGCAGATGCATTGAATTTAGGGTTGTTAACCAGGTTATAGGCAGTGCCCAACGGAAAGCCAAAGCGTACAACATTCTGATCATGAACAACTTCGTTGTTGTAACCCAATGCCTCTGTATTGGTTTCGGTACCATCAAATGGGGTTGAACCGGTGAACCCGCCGAAAGTGCGGGGTGCCCAGATCAGGCCATTAATGGTTGATGAATTGGCAGCGCCACTGTAGATGCCATAGCCACCCATCGAGTTTTGGTCGACGTATAGCTCAAGCAATGATTCGCTGTTGAATTTGTTGCTGCCGTTAAATGCATCATGATAAGTTGCATAAGACATCAACGTTTTATTGCTGCTTTGGATCACGGTCTGCAATGTTGTTTTTGCATCTGCCCAATCCTGGGTGTAAATGTAGGCTTTACCCAGCAAGCCCTGGGCTGACCATTCAGTAGCACGTGCAGCATCTGTTGAGGCCCAAACATGGCCCTTTAGTAAACTTGCAGCTTGTTTCTCATCACTGATGATCTGGTCCCATACTGCTTTAACGGTAGCGCGGGGCACTTGTGTTTCCGCAAGGTTCTGCGGCACAGCAGTATACAACGGAACGCCCATTTTATCGCCGTTGGTGCCGCCGGCAGTCATATAGGCTTCACCGAACAAGCACTCAAGCGTCATGTAATACCAGCCGCGCAGGCAGTATGCCTGTCCAAGTATCAGGTTGATGTCGCTTTGGCTGGCCGATGGATCGGTTTTTAATAACACACCTGCAGCATAAATAGTTACGTTACAGTTTTTGATACCTGTGTAGCAAGCTGCCCAGGTTTCAGATGGATATTCGTTACCAACTGTTAAATTGTTGGCAGCCATTTCGTTCCATCCCGGGTCGCCGTTGTATTCGGAATTCACCGTGTGCATGGAGTTTGACAATGCCTTAGGCAGGAAGTGGAAACCAAACAAGCCCTGGTCGCGCAGGTTTGAGTAGCACGATACCAGTATGGTTTGCAGATCAGTTACAGTTTGAGGATATGTAGAAGTACTGTACTGATTTGGTGGCCCTACGTTTACAGGGGCTTTTTTACATCCCGCTATTAAAACCAGGGCGAGTGCCGATATATATATTTTCTTTAACATCTTCATAATTTTAAAGTTTAGTATTAAAAATTAGCATCCAGCCCTAAAGAGTAGATCCTTGCCTGCGGATAGTTAGTTACAGCATCAATGCCCTGCGTAGTGGTGCCAACGTTGCCGTTTGATGTAAATGCGCTGGCGACTTCAGGATCAAGCCCCTTGTATTTAGTGATGGTGAACAAGTTGTTGCTCATTACAAACACCCTCAGGCTTTTAATACTTATTTGCTCAAGCAGGCTGCTTTTAAATGTGTAGCCTAACTGTGCGTTTTTAAGCTTCAGGTAAGCGCCGCTTTGTACAAAGTAGCTATTTACCGAGCTGAAATTCTGGTTAGGGTCTAAGGTGAATGAGCCATTGCTGTTGGCTACACCCAAACGTGGCTGATTGGTAAGGCCATTTGAGCCCAGGAACGAATCACCGAACACTTGTTTGGTTGTGTTACCATCCTGGAATATGCCCTGCTCATAAGCTTCAACACCGTTAAATAGTTGTACGCCTGCAACTCCATTGAATAATAGGCCAAGATCGAACCCAGAATAATTCAGGTGAAGATTGAAGCCATAAACCAGTTTCGGGTTAGGGTTACCGATCACCTGGCGATCGTTAGCGTCTATTACGCCATTGCCGTCCACATCCTGGAAGTCAAGGTCACCTGCGTGTGCTACGTTGCCGTTAACTTTTTGCTTGGCTGCATCGGCATCTGTTTTAAATATACCCAGCACTTTGTAACCGTAGAAAGAGCCAAACGGCAAGCCTACTTTAGTGATGGTGAGTTGCTGGTTAGGCATCATGTTGAAGGCAACATCGCCCGAGCCATTGGCATAGTTATAATAGTTATAGCCGCCGTACACAGCGTCAGTAGCGGCGCCGCTAAGTTTTGTCACTCTATTGTGATTGAAGGTAGCATTACCGCTCACGTCAAAGCTTAACTTGCCAATTTTACCGCGATAGCCTACCAACAGGTCGACACCTTTGTTTACTACATCGCCAATATTGGTGATATAGGCCGAGGTGAAACCTGTACTTTGCGGTAAGGTAAGGGCATAGATCAGGTCGGATGTTTTCTTATTATACCACTCTGCAGTAAAGTATAATGCACCATGCAGTGCTTCACCATCAATACCGATGTTGGTTTCGGTGATGGTTTCCCAGTGCAGGTTAGGGTTAGGGATAGTGGTAAGCGAGTTGGCGATCTGGAACGGCTGACCAGGAGCAAAGCCCTGTGCGCCACCGGCTATACCTGTGCTGATGTTGAACTGGCTGTAGTTTGAAGTAAAGAAGTAAGCAGGAAAACCGTTACTGTTACCCAACTGGCCATAGCTGCCACGAATTTTGAAGCTGTTTAAGAAAGGTATTGTTTTCTTAAAGAAATCTTCCTGGCTTAATGTCCAGCCTGCGGATACTGCCGGGAATACACCTTTTACCTTGTTAGGGCCAAATTGTGTATAGTTGGCATCCTGCCTGATTGAGGCTGATAAAAAGTACTTTTCATCATAGTTATAATTTACACGCGCAAACTGCGATTTGATAAGGCTTTGCGGATCGTAAGTGCCCTGAAGTGACAATGATGAAGTTGAAGTTTGCACATATGAATAGCCGGGGATACCCACGTTGCTTTCACCTGAGTAGATATTGTTGGTTTTGTCTATGATCTGCTCATAACCGGCCAAAGCGCTGATATTATGTTTGCCAAAGCTTTGGTTGTATGAAAGCACATAGTTGTCTAACAACTGGCTGCTCTGTGCATATGATTTTGACAGCATGGTTGTTGGCGAAGCAACAGGCCCGAAGTTGTATGCGTTCTGGAAGTAATCTTCTGTTTCCAGGTAATAAGCATAGCCGAAGGTTGTTTTGAAATCCAAATGGAACGGCAGCTTGATGTCGGCATAAGCATTGCCCTGGAAATTGTTCTTGGTATCCTGTGCGCTTGCCGATTCAACAGCGCCCAGCGGGTTAGGGCCTGAAAATTGTATTTTATAACCTGAAGGTTCGGTACCCCAGGAGCCATCCTCGTTATGTACCGGGATGATCGGTTGAGTACGGAACGGTGCATTTTGCACGAAAGACTGCGCACCAACGAGTGGAGAAGTAATGCGTTGTGATGCATCGATCTGCTCGCCAACGGTGATGTATTTGCTCAGCTTGTAATCTGTATTTACACGGAAACCGCCAATATTCGAGTAGTTTTTGATATAAATACCGGTTTGCTGGTTGTAAAAGCCTGATACGAAATAGTTGATGTTTTGAGACGCGCCAGAGATTGAAAGGTTATAATTCTGCTCGGTACCATTGCGGTAAAGCTGATCGACCCAGTTGGTGTTGGCAAGCGTATCGGTACGTGTTGCGCCTGCAAAGAAGGTTGGGTTTACAATGTTTTCCAGTTTCAGGAAATCGTCCCTGTCAAGTAATTGCACCAATTTTGGTTTGGTAACACCATACCTTGCGCTGAAGCTGATGGTTGGTGGAGCACCTATGTTGCCACCCTTTTTAGTAGTGATGAGGATTACGCCGCCTGCCCCTGCAGAACCATAAATTGCTGCGGAAGCTGCGTCTTTCGCGATGTCGATGCTGGCAATATCCTGCGGGTTAATGTTGTTCAGGTCTGCCTGCCTTACACCGTCTACTATGTACAACGGATTTGGCTGGTAAAACGAAGACACACCACGTATGATGATCTGCGGTACAGCGTCAGGCTGGGCGCCGGCGTCGATAACGTTCACACCGGCAACACGGCCTTGCAATGCTTCAATAGGATTGTTTATCGGCTGATCCTTAAACACATCGCCCTTTACTGATGCGATGGACCCGGTGAGGTCTTTACGTTTTTGTGTGCCGTAACCTACAACTACAACTTCATTCAGTTGCTGTTGGTCTTGCTCCAGTGATACATTGATCACCCTTTTATTATTAACAATAACTTCCTGCCCTGCATATCCTACGGCGGTAAACACCAGCACGTCTGTCGGTATTACATTCAGCGAATAGTTACCGTTTGCATCGGTATTGGTCCCCCTCACAGTTCCCTTTATGCTGATCGCAACGCCGGGGAAGGGGTTGCCTTTTTCGTCGGTAACTTTACCTGTGATGGCTTGCTGTGCAAACGCCGACAGCGACATCAGCAAGAGTAAAGGACAAAAAAGTAAATTGAGTAGTAATTGTTTTCTATACATAATGATTTTACTTTAGGTTTTAATGATCTGGTAAGTTCGTTGGGTTGGTTACATTTTGGCGCATGGCCATTTATTGCTTCTTCATCCTGAAAGCAAAAGGGTATTGTAAAGCTCCGGCTTTCGCGCTTTTGCGTGGTTAAACACATCGGGCAGGCGGGTGCAGTTCAATCCCTTAAAAAGGTTTTGATCCGTTTTCATAAAAAACAATAAGGTTGGAAAAATTGGTGTTTATAATTGCGCAATTGCCGTACTACTTTCTGTCCGGAATTGACAATTCAAAGAGAAGAGTTAATACAGGCTGCAACAAATTTCAAAATCAAAATATAAACGATCCAGTATCTGGATTGGAATTAACTTGTTGATAATAAAGTATTTAAAAGTAAGTATGTGGCGTGAAAATATAAACGATGTATAAACTATTTTTAGCTTATATAAAGAATTATATGGCTTTTATAGCCATTATTGCGTTCTCAAACTCGTCATTATGCACTAATGATTTGCTTTTGATACGGGCCTTGTAGTTATAGATGGTGTTTACAGAGTATTCCAGGATATGGGCGATCTTTTCGGTATCATGGATTCCTAACCGTACCAGCGCAAATATCCTCAGATCGGTGTTGAGTAACTGATTGGGGAGTAGCTTCACGCGGTTCTCCTCACAGAACAGCTCATTGTATTGGGTAACGAAGTTCGGGAAGATGGTAAGAAATGCCTTATCAAAATTAATGAACAATTCCTCGCGTTCTTTGGTAAGGTTGATGTTGTTAACCAATACACGGATATCATCGAACTTTTTAGTGGTGAGCTTAGTATCAACCGAGCGTTTGAATTTTTCCAGTTTATTAATGTACTCTGATATGAGGTTGAAGTAATAGCCAATGTATTCTTCTTTGATCTTATTGGCTTCGTTCAGCTCGATTATCGTATGCTCGAGGTTATGGTTGGTTTCCATAATGATCTTATCGGCGATCCGGATCTTGCGCAGCTGTTTGTAGATGATCACGGCAAACACAACTACCATCAATATCAGTATGGTAAGTATGGACGAAAAGAAAAACAGCGCTTTTTTCTGCTCTTCCTCAATGTTGATCCTGTCGCTGGCAATAACCGGTAATATAGCGCTTACCTGAAGTTTACGTTGGCGGGCGCCATAATAGATGGCATCATCCATCGATTGTTTAATATAAACATAAGCATCTCTTACATCACCATTTTTATAGAGCTGTTGCGCCAGGGTGGTCATTGCCGCCGCTTCTTTGGTTGATGAGCGGACATCGGCCATTGCAGCGGTGATAAGCAGGCTGATAGCACTGTCCGGAGCACCTTTTCGTATGTAAATATCGCTTAGGGTAGAGGCCGTTATGGCAAATTGATGATCGGTAAGCTTGTAATGATCTACAAGCTCCGTCAGGTCGGTAACTGCCTGGTTGGTATTGCCATTTTTTAGATGACAAAGGCCATTGTAATAGATGTAATCCCACGAGTTTTTGGCGCAAAGTGCAGTTGCCGAATCAATGTATTTCCCGGCGCGGATATCATATATCGGGCTGTAGTAATTATCCTTCGTATAATCTGCTATGTCGTAATAAGTACGTGCATTCAGGAAGTAGTATTCTTTTCGGGCTTCGTTATCCAGTATTTTAACATTAACCGTCCGCAAAGAATCAAACGTCTCCTTAAACATACCCGACGATAGCAGGATAAAGCCCAGCTTTATTTTACCATAGGCGATTTTTGCAGGATCATTAAGCAGGCGGCCTGTTTGCTGTAATTTCTGAACGTAGTAAAAAGCCTTATCGTAGTTAAAGGATTTGTATTCGTCATAGAGCTGCAGGTAAAGGCTGTAACGGGTTTTCAGATCATTAGGGCCGGCCTCACTTAATGTTTTCTCCAGTTTTTCTATCCGTTTAACTTTTTCGTTATCGTACGACTTTTTTTCAGCCAGCACACTGTTGAGTTTATTTAATAACGAGTCGTAGCTTTTAACCGCAAATGCTGCCTGGAATAAAAAAATGAAAGGTAAAATGAGCAGAACTCGTTTCATTACAAGCGGTTAATCTTTGGTTCAAAAAAGCGGTGCAATAGTTTATGTTTCGCTGTCCGGCTGTTAACAGGCAGCATGGTTCATTTCCTAAAAGTATGAAAAAATATTTAATCTAAGCTTCACATTTGTTTATAAAACAGCGGGTATTTTTAACTGTTTTAGTGTGCTGGAAGGCACATTATCTGTAACTGAAAAGTAAATTTTATTTATAGATATCATACGGCCTGCTTCAAAAAAACAAAGTAAATATTCATTCTGTTTATTTGCATGACTATTTAATAGTATAGTTCAATAGTAAAATTCACCTACATCTATGGACTCAAAAAATATAAGCAACACCGGCCAGGCCAGGATCTTTAAAAACGGATTCCTTGAGTCGCTGAGCAAAACCCGTCCCTGGGTTATTTACACTATTTACGTGCCGCTTTGCAGCTATATGCTCTATCACAGTTATGCCTATCTTAATTTTTCACCCGGACTAATTGCGGGGCTGTTTTTCATCGCTATGCTTAGCTGGACGTTGTTTGAGTATGCCGTCCACCGCTACTTATTCCATTGGGTTGCGGAAACCGAGCGCGGCAAACGCCTGGTTTATATATTTCATGGTAATCATCATGAATATCCAAAGGATAAAGAACGGCTGTTTATGCCGCCTGTACCAAGCCTCATGATCGGTGTACTGGTTTTTACTTTATTTTCTGGCTTATCGTTCCTGTTCGCCGGTACGGGTAATTATGCATTTATTTATTTCCCGGGGTTTGTTATCGGGTACCTCGTTTATGTATCGATGCATTACGCCATCCATACCATGGCGCCGCCAAAAGCAATGAAAGGTTTGTGGCGCAACCATTACCTGCATCATTATAAATACCCTGAAAAAGGCTTTGGCGTAAGTACCCCGATATGGGACAAAGTTTTTGGTACCTCGCCCGAACCGGAAACCAAAGTGCCGGAAAGCAAAATAAAGGAACTGGTATCAGGCTCAGGCGTCCATCAAAAAATAGCTTAGTTTTGTGGGATGGGGTAATATGATGCCCCAACTGTAAATGCTGGATATTTTATACAGGGACGAACAATTTATCGCCATTAATAAGCCGCATGGTTTGCTGGTACACCGCTCGCCCATAGCTGCTGATGTTGAAGAGTTTGCCCTGCAATTATTGCGCGACCAGATAGGGCATAAGGTTTACCCAACCCATCGTATCGACAGGAAAACCGCAGGCGTACTTTTATTTGCGCTTGATAAGGAAAGCGAAATAGCTTTGCAGCAACAATTTATGAATGACCAGGTGAGCAAACGATACTTCGCTGTTGTACGCGGCCATACACCGGATGCGCAGGAAATAGATTATCCTCTCCGCAAGGAGAACGGCACTTTGCAAGAAGCATTTACCAGTTATGTTACACTTAAACGTGCGGAATTGGATGTTCCATTTGGGGCGCACCCTACATCGCGCTATTCGTTTATTGACGTTACACCAAAAACGGGACGCATGCACCAGATCCGTAAACACATGGCGCACGTATATCATCCCATAATCGGTGATCGTACCCATGGCTGTAACAAGCAGAATAAGCTGTTTAAGGAAAAATGGGAGATGACCACCATGCTGTTACATGCACATCAACTACAGTTTAGACATCCTGTTACAGGTGATATGGCTAGTATAACTGCTCCATTTCAACCTGAATTTAACGAGGTAATGGCGCTGATGGGATGGGACTGACAAATTGCTATTGATCAGAACAATACCCGCACAATGTTTGTATTATAAATATGACTGACCCGGTTTTATTTGCACTTGACATAGATGGCTTTGAACGAATGATAACCGTTACCCCGCTGCTCAACCGGTTACCCAACGGCGATCTGAAACCTACTGGTGTATTTAAACTTGCCGAAGGCAGTATAAGCCTTGGCGAAATTGTTTTTGATGATGCGATGAAGCAATGGGAGTACACGGGCATGGGCAATCTTACCCATGTGGAAACAGCAAAGATTGCCCGCTACATACGTAATTACGGAAAATGAATGTGTGATATTCACATAAGCTTAACAGCTGATTTTTGCAGTTAACGGATCACCGCATTATATTTATCCCACAAAACCAAATAAGGCATCACAATGGATGAGATAGAAGATTACTCAGAATCAATTCACGAACAGAGCAACGAGCATGCCCACCACGCAGCGCATGAGGGCAATCAAAAAGATAAATGGGTGGTTTACGTTGCACTTACCACCGCGGTATTTGCCGTACTGGCCGCCATATGCGGTTTACTGGCAGGCGACCATGCCGACGAAGCCATGCTGTCGCAGATGCGATCGTCCGATAGTTGGGCGCATTACCAGGCAAAGGGGATAAAAGCAGATATATTAAGTGCATCAAATAATGTTCTGCTTTCGTTAGGTAAAAAACCGGATTCTACTGCCGTGGGTAAAGTTAAAGCCGAGAAGAAAGACCAGGCAGATATAATGAAAAAAGCCAAGGATTACCAAAAGGAATCTGACGAGCACGTTGCCCGGCATAAAATACTGGCAAGAGGCGTAACTATGTTCCAGATCGCGATAGCAATTGGCGCTATTTCCATTATTACCAAACGGAAATTATTGTGGATAGTAAGCATGGGCTTTGCTGCGGCCGGTATAATTTTTCTGTTACAGGGGACGGTATTCCCACTGTAACTTACCAGACGTAATCAACGGAATCAAACTAATCACCCAAAAATCAACAGCTACTTTTTATATTTACGGGGATTAATCGAACCTGATGAAAACTCCTGTATTCTCTGCCGGGCTTTTACTGGCTGCATTTTCAGCTTTTACATCTCATGCGCAATCTGTAAAAAAGAATGAAAAGATACGGCTGGTAACTTTAGACCCCGGCCATTTTCATGCCGCGTTGGTACAGAAATCAATGTACCCGGATATTGATTCTACAGTTTATGTATATGCCCCTAAAGGACAGGACGTACAATTACATATAGATAAAATAAACGCTTATAATGCCCGAAAGGATAATCCGACAGGCTGGAAAGAGCAAGTTTATACCGGCGGTGATTACCTGGAAAAAATGATAGCCGACAGAAAAGGCAACGTGGTGGTAATGGCTGGCAATAACCGACGGAAAACTGAATATATTAAAAGATCGATAGTTGCTGGCTTTAATGTGTTGGGTGATAAGCCGATGGCGATCGACAAAAAGAATTTCCTGTTGTTAAAAAGCGCGTTTGCTGAAGCCGCTAAAAAGAAACTGGTTTTATACGATATCATGACGGAGCGTTATGAGATCACCAACGCGCTACAGCGCGAGTTTGCCATGATACCGGGAATATTTGGCCAACTAAAAAAAGGCACTCCTGAACATCCCGGCGTGGAAATGGAAAGCATTCACTATTTTTATAAATATGTTTCGGGCAGTGTGCTTACCCGGCCGGATTGGGCTTTTGACATTACGCAGCAGGGGCAGGGCTTGCAGGATGTGGGTGTACATTTGGTGGATCTGGCACAATGGGAATGCTTCCCTGACAGAATTATCGACTACAAAAAAGACATTCAATTTAACAGCGCCAGCCGCTGGACTACAGCTGTTACGCTTAGCCAATTCAATACAGTTACCAATTCAAGTGCAAAAGATTTTCCTGTATTTTTAAAGCCTTATGTGTCCCATGATACTGTTCTAAAGGTATACGCTAATGGGCAAGTGAACTATAAACTGTTCGGTGTAAACGTAAAGCTGACCGCCAAATGGGCTTATAAGGCCGTAGCCGGTGGTGATAGCCAGTATTCCGTATTGCATGGCACAAAAGCCGACCTGGTCATTCTGCAGGGCACCGATCAGCATTATATCCCTACGTTATATATAAAACCGCTGGTGAAATCTTCTAACGCTAAGACGCGAATTGGCGCTCTTTTAAAAACAGTAACCGACAAATTTCCCGGCGTAGAATTAAAGGCTAAAGGCGACCGGCTGGAAGTGATTGTTCCGGATAAATACAAGGACGGCCACGAAGCACATTTTGCGCGTGTTACTGATAAGTTTCTCGGTTATCTTAAAAACGGCAACATCCCCAAATGGGAAGTGCCGAATATGATAGCGAAATATTACACCACAACTACGGCATTGGAATTAGCAGCAAAGAAAAAATAGTTGGGCATTTATTTCGACGTGGCCGGAACCTGCACCACGTGCATCCTTCCGCTTTTGATCAGTTGCTGTTCTTGCGATGTAAAAGCTTCGCGGTAGCCAAAATCCTGCACCCAGTAACTGTGATCTTCAGCAACGCCGATCTCTTTGAACATGGCATTCATCAAATTCTTACAATGCCCCGGGCTTTTTAGCCAACCTGCCATCACCTCATCAATGTTCATCTGCCCAAAGGCAATATTCTCGCCAACTGCAAAACTTTTAAACCCATTAAATTTATAGCCTGCAAAAACAATACGGTCTTCCATCGTGCGACCGTCTTTACTGGTGTGGCTGAAATAATTATTGTTCGACATATCCCAGGCATGTCCTTCGGCCGCTTTTTGCAGGGTATTGTTCCAGGTAAGGGGCGCCACCGGTGGCATATAGGTGGTACCGCAGGTGCAGCCCGTTGCGCGTGATCTATTTATGCGCTCCAGAAACGCACGTTTAAACTCTTCACTGCCGCTTTTCTGGCAAAATGCACTTACGGCTGATAAAGTGAGCAGGGTAAATAAACATCCAAAAATTAATCTTTTCATAACTAATTGTTTGACATCATTTTTACGAGGAAGTTTAATGGGTTGCTACTTGAAATACATTGATTTACATCGCATTTGATTCACTTGTCCCTGATCTTTTCCTTCGCCGACGCATAACTGTTATGATAATTGTTAGCACCAATAACGTAATTACGCAGATCAGCGTTACAATGAGGCTGTTTTTTTGGAAGATACGTTTTTGGAGAGCTTCTTGCTGTTGCTTGAGAATACTTTTTTTTTGTTTTGCAACGAGTCGCTTGTTTTTGCCTTGGCTATTAATGCTGCTTCCTCGCTTTTACGGATGCTGTCGTCAATTATGTTGTGCCGCTTTAGTGCAGCAGCAGCTTTGTCGTAATTCTGGGTTCGGGTATACAGGATAGCGAAGCTTTCTTGTACAGCAGATTCATTATGCGAGTAGTGATTGTTTACAGAGAGTACCAATGCCTCGTTCAGGTCACGCATGGCAAGGTCATAATCTTTAATATCGCTTTTTATTGCGGCCAGTTCAAGCAATGAATTGATAAGATTGGGGACATCATTCTTAGCCCTTGAGAAATTATCTGCCTGCAGGATGAACCATTTTGCCTGAGTGTATTTGCGTTGCGCATGGTAAACTTTGGCCAGGTTATAGAAACTGCTGCGCATACCCGTGGTATCGTTGTACTTTGAATAGTAATGAAGCGCCTGCATGGTAAAGTCGAGCGCCTTATCCTGGTATTCCTGTCTTTTCTTTTTGGTTTTTACGGTATCGTAACGCATATAACCGGCAGCTATATGGGTAAATATCGGCCCCTTCAGCGAATCGCTTATAATGGATAACGGCTGCTTTACGGTATCAACCAAAGGCGAAGATGCCCAAAGCTTTGCCGTACTAAACAGTAGAATTGCAGTTATTGTAATAAGTTTCCTCATAAGTGGACTGTTAAATTAGTTATTTATACTCAAATAACATGCCCATTTATAGCTAATTGCGCTATAAACACAGTATTATGAAAAATGAATTAAATAAAATGAGTTTAAGGAAAATTCGGGCTGGAATTTGCTTTTCGGATAGGAACTATAATTTGTTTAATCGGGACAGAAGTATAGAAAATAGTACAGCTTTCTACACAATGGCTATTTTATTACCGCTTCATATTTATCAAGCCAGGCGATAATGCTTTTTGATCGTGTTGCCATCAGCCTGAAAAGGCTTATGCCGATAATCGCGCAGGTGATACCGGCCAGCACATCCAGCACATAATGATGGCTTGCATATACTGCCGTGAACCATATGCCTAAAACCACTATTGCAAAAAAGATGTTAGCGAGCCCCAGGCGATTCCTGAAACCATAAAATAACACAATTACCGGGTAGGCGGAATGCAACGAAGGCATTGCAGCAAATACATTTGACCCTTTGGCGTATATAGACTTGAACAGGTTAATATGAAAGTGTGCGTCGAACTTAGCCAGGCCACCGGTACTGCCCATTGTTAGTGGGTGGAATACAAACCCATGCTGTTGTACGTACCATGGTGGTGCAGCAGGGTAGAGGTAATAGATCACGAAGCCTATCAGGTTCACTAATAAGAAAGTGAATGCGAAGTATAAGAATTCGCGCCTGTTTTTAAAAAATAAATAGCCTGCAAAAGCCAGGGGAACGGGTATCCAGCATAAATAAAACAAGCCGGTAATAACATCCAGGAATGAGGTGCCGTTTACAACCCAGTATTCATTCGGGGTAAGGATTTTGCCGTGGAAATTGATGCCGAACAAACTCTTCTCACAGTTATACAGGTCGGCAATATGTACAGCATTTACTTTGTAATTGGGGATTACCTTCATATAGTCAAAAAGTACCCAATAGAAAATGAAGATAGAAAAGCCCAGTATAAATTTGCGCGAAATTGCTGATGCATAAAATGCAGCGTTGAACAGCACTATAAGTATCACCTGGTCCGACTTAAAGCCTACCAGCAATATAGAAAGCAACAGGTATGCAACCGAGAGTATAGATACAACCGTTACAGACCGCGCATTGATCTGAATGCTATTGCCGGTAGCATCATCTGCCATTGTTATTTTTTGATGAAGTCTGAACGGAATATTTTATCCCATAGGGGAGAGCTTACACCGTAACCTTTTCCGGGATCCTGATAATGGTGCAGCATGTGGTGCTGTTTTATCTGTTTCCAGATCCTGCCTTTAAAATTAAAATGATGTATGGCGTAGTGTGATATATCGTAAAATAAATAGCCAATTATAAATCCTGGAAAAAATCCCCATATGTAATTGAGAGGCAGTATTGATTTAAATAAGAAATAGAAAAGCAGGGCTAACGGGATACTTACCGATGGAGGAAGTACCAGCCTTTTGGCATCACTTGGATAATCATGGTGAACACCGTGAAATATAAAATGCAGACGCATAGCCCAGGGTTTATCTTTTGGCACATAATGAAAAACAAAACGATGCATGATGTATTCAATCAATGTCCAAACGAAAAGCCCAAATGCAAAAAGTCCCAAAAACAATAATATACTTAATGATACGCTGTAATACTTATAGACACAAAATGCGATTACCGGAACGAAGATATATAAGGGCACTGTATAGTGAACTTTAGAAAGACTTTCCAAAAAATCGCTCTTAAACATTCTCACTGATTCCTGCGAATTGGAAACAAAATTTTTCATAAACCTCTGTATTTCTCGATTAAACTATCAGGCTATAGATATTATTAACAAAATTTTAACGTATTACCACCGCTTAATTTAACGCGAAGATACGACATTATTTATTTTCTTCTTCTTCAAGACTCTTTTTCGCATCTACCAACCTGCCAAAAGCAGTAATGTTGGTTAATACTGCCAGCAATGCTATCGGGAATGTGAATATAGACATGGTCTCGAATACGTGATATTTGATACCCGGAACATATAATTTATAATTACCACCAATGTAGTGCGAAGCTACACCGCAAAATATGGCAAACACGCCGATAGTAACCACACGCTCAGGTCGTTGCATCAGGCCGCCTTTGCATTCAATACCCAAGCCTTCGGCACGGGCGCGTACATAGCTTACCATCATGGAGCCAATCATAGCGATAAAGGCAAATATCGAGCTCAGGAAATAGTGGTGACCCACAAGGTAATAGCATATGCCCAAAAACATGATCAATTCGCTGTAGCGGTCGAGTACGGAATCGTATAATGCGCCAAAGGTTGATTTCATATTGCCCAGCCTGGCTACCTGCCCGTCGAGCATGTCAAACAAACCGGCAAAAAGGATTAGTCCGCCTGCCCATCCCACGTAGGAGAGGTCGCCGCGGTTACCTTCTTCAGCGCCAATGACGAAAATTACAGCCACGCCAACATTCAATACAAAACCAATTGAAGTTACCGCATTGGGTGTAAGGCCGAGTTTAATAAAAACACGTACAACCGGGTCGATAACCTTGTATATGCCCAACTGCAAATTCCTTTTTATGGATGTATCCTGTGCCATAAAGTTTATATTGGTTATTCAAATATAATTAAAAATCAAATTGTACTAAAGTACGTATGCCCCATTTCGGTACGTCCGGATGATCAAGGTAGGTAAACCTTCTCACTAAGTCGACGCGTACGAATTTAAAAATATTTTCAATGCCCACACTGGCCTCAACATAAGGCGTATGGCCTAAAGCATACGTAATGGGTCTTCCATCAGGGTAAACCGGGTAGGCATATAGGTTAGGATGAAGGGCCGGGTTGTTCTCATGGCTCACGTCTCCCCATATCCCTTTAAATGAAGCTACTTCGCGCCATTTAAGCTTTTTTAACAACGGGATCTTATTAAAGAAGTAACCCTGGAAATGCTGATCTATATTTAAACTTACGGATCGGTCGCTCACAAACTCAAGGAAGTTCATCAGGTTATATGAGTACAGGTCATATGCGTAAGTTTGGTTTGCACTGAATATGTTGAGCAACGGATATGGCACCTGGCCAAAGATCTGCTGAGCTTGTAACCGTAAGTCGAAAAATCCAAATTGCGAGTTATAGAAGCGTTTATCCAGCTGTACGTGCAATTTCTGGTATGAATAACTGCTATTAAACACGTTATTAAAGCCTTGCGTATAGTCTGCTGTCAAAACAGGGTATTTACTTGGTATAGGTATACGATAAATTTTGCCCTGGTAAAACTGCTCGTTTGGCGCGTAACGCAGGGTAAGGTTAGCCTCACTTGTGGTAAGATCAAGTACACTGTTTGGCGAACCATCGGGATGCTGTATGAAAGCAAGCGAACCTGCGGGCGTTTGTGTACGGTTCGTAAGCGTCAGTTCATATGAGAAATGGCTTTCAAACTCGTGCATGTAATCTACTTTATAAAAGTCATTATACAGGTATTTGTCGTTAGCACCACGTTTAAATGACAGCAGGAAGTTATCCTCCTCAACAAACTGCAGGTTTTCGCCCGGTATGGTCACATCCTTTTCCTGGCTGATCCTGACGTAGTTTTGCGGGAACTTGTAAATAGATTTATCATTAAGCGAATAGGTAGCGCTTAAAAAGTATTTCCATTTTTCATCTTTAAAACCATACGCTGCATAGGTCTCAAAATAATATCGTTTACTAAGCGTGGGGGTAGTACGGCCGCCAAGCCTCAGCCTGAAACCTTCAACCGGGTTAAAGCTGTAGAACGTGTTTGCCGGGCCAACTTCAAACCAGTTAAAACCTTTATAGCCCGCCAGCAACAAAGTAGCAATATCCATTGCGCGCTTAAACGAAGGCATGTTTTTAAGGCTGTCGATATTATGATAGGTCCTGGCCTCGGCCTGGGTTAGTGTATCGATACGGTTTTGCTGCCAGAAAGCGTCGCTTTGATGTTTAGCTTCGTATGATCCCTCTTCCGTAATACCCTGGTAAAACTCATCCGGGTGAGGCTTATTTACTGCATAGTCGCTATAGCCAACCGTTCGTATACCATATAAGCCGCCTTTACTATTTCTTTTAATGCCGAAATCAGCGTAAGTCACGCTTTTGCTTAAGTGATATTTTCCGTCTGGGTTTTTCTGAAAGTCCAGATCAACGTGCATCGTTTTTACAAAGTTGAGGTTGATGTTTTTGTTGATGTATAGTACCGCTTTCTGAACTGCATAATCACCATTCAGGGTAATATAAATGTGGCCCTCAAAAAGCATATCATTCAGATTTCGCGGCGTAAAGCTTAACTCAACCACCTTTATATTATCAATCACCAACGTATCAGTGATGAAATACTTGTAATACGTTGGCCCTGAATCGGCAATCGGGCTCAGGAAGTTGTTGGTCATCAGGAAGATACTATTGTCATATATATCAATATCATAATACATATGCTTCAGGTACTCATTAACGCCTGCATTATCCACCTGTTCGCCAAAATCAACACTTTTTTCACCTAATACCACGCTTTTAGTTTTCTCAGGACTTTTACGATAATAGGTTTGCATCACTTTTTCGGTAAGGAAAAGGGGCAATAACCTTTTACCCGGTACGCTGGTTGTATCCTGGTTATCGAGTACGAATTTATATTTGTGGAAAAATTTCTTGTCTGATAATGTGGGTGACACGTTTACAACGGATAAAACCATTTTGTCATATTTCTTATACTCCACGTATGGATAGCTTTCAGGACGGTTAATAGGCCTGTGCGCAATAACCTGGCGTATCAATTCAACTGCCGGATTATCCTTGTTGCGATATTTGGGTTTTTTACCCGATTTTACGGTAACTTCATGTAATTGCTGCGCTTCAGGAAACAGTCTTACATTTATTACCTGTGCAGTCCCTGGTGTTATAGTGATAACTGCATCCTTATAGCCAACGAAGGATACTTTGATATGATCGAAATGCTGTGTGGTGCTGATGGAGTATTTCCCGGAACCATTGGTTTGATTCCCGATAGTGGAACCTGAAAATGAAACGGTTACATAGGGGAGCGGTTGCCGGTTAGAGGCATCGGTAACGGTACCTGAGACCGTGGTTGTTTGTGCAAAGAGCATAGTGCTACAAAGCAGGAAAAATATTACCAGGAACAGCTTTTTGTATATCGTTTTGAGATTCATTTGTTATGCAAATACAAATTTCTTTTGCAGCATGTAGTTATAGGTTGTACCCATTATTACCGCCACTATTATTTTCGCAAGTATGTAATTTATGCCCAGGTAGCTATTAGCAATAGTCACGCCTAAAGTGGTGAGCAACAGGTTGCCGCTCCATATTACAACGTATTTTATTGCCTGCACCGGGATCTTTTTTTCGCGCTTATCAAACACCCAATTCCGGCCCAGCGCAAAGTTAACAATACCGCCTGTAAGTGTGCCTAACAGGGTTGCAAAAACGACTGCAAAGGAAAATAATTCCTTGCAGACTATTGTGGTCAAAAAGTCAAAAAGAGTAGATATTATAGATGAGGCCTGTGACTTGATAAAAGTTGACATTAACCAAATAATTTAAATGCTACAACGACTTGCAGCAGGATGTTAGTATAGATGCCGGCAACAACATCGTCCATCATAATTCCCCAACCTTTGGGCAAACCCTCTGCCTTTCTGATATATAGCGGCTTTACCATGTCGAAAAACCTGAACAATATCAGCGCACATATCGAATATTTTACATTGACCGGCACGAAAAGCAAACTAATGCACATACCGGCCACCTCATCTATCACCACTCTTGCCGGATCTTTACCCCAAAAGGGTACCAGAACGGTTGATGACCATACGCCTATTAGTGTAATAAATACGGTAATTGTTACAGATAAGATTGCCGGAGGATAGTTTCCGGCCCAGGCCAGGTACCAAATAAAGCAGCAGGCTACGGCTGCTACCGTACCTGCTCCTTTACCTTTATTTATATAACCGATGCCAAGGCTGGTGGCAATCAGTTTGTGAAACCACATTTTATAATGTATCAACCAGTTCCTGGTAATAGTCCAGGCCGAGGTGTGTGATAAGGTCTTCGCCCATCATATGGCGAAGGGTATTCTGTAATTTCATTAATTGTTTAAAGATGTCATTCTCAGCCGGCAAGCCTGGTGCGGTTTGCGGCGATTTCAGATAGAATGACAACCACTCCTGTATACCGCTCATGCCTGCGCGTTTTGCAAGGTCAATGAACAGGGCAAGATCAAGCGCGATAGGCGCTGCCAGGATCGAGTCGCGGCACAGGAAGTTGATCTTGATCTGCATTTTATAGCCTAACCAGCCAAAAATGTCGATGTTGTCCCAGCTTTCTTTGTTATCGCCATGCGGAGGGTAGTAGTTGATCCTGATCTTGTGGAAAATATCACCATATAGTTCAGGATTGGCATCTGGCCTGAAAATATCTTCCAGAACACCCAGCTTTGAAACTTCTTTGGTTTTGAAATTATCCGGATCATCCAATACCAGGCCATCACGGTTACCCAGGATGTTGGTTGAGAACCAACCAGCAACACCTAATGAACGTGCAGCCAGGCCAGGGGCCAGGATGGTTTTCATTAAAGTTTGGCCGGTCTTGAAGTCTTTACCTGCAATCGGGGTTTCGTTCAGTTTTGACAATTCAACCAGGGCAGGGATATCTACAGTTAAGTTAGGGGCGCCGTTTGCAAATGGTACACCTAATTTTAATGCGGCATAAGCATAGATCATACTTGGGGCGATCAGCTTATCATCATTTGCCAAAGCTTCTTCAAATTTGGCAAGTGTCGAGTGGATCTCCGATGCTTCGTAGTAAATTTCTGTAGAACCACACCAAACGATAACTACACGGTCAAGGTCATGAGTGGCTTTAAAGTTCTCGATATCTTCCATCACCTGCTGCGCCAGTTCTAACCGGGTGCCGGTTTTTACGTGGGTACCGGTAAGATTTTTAGCATAGTTCTGATCGAACGCAGCTTTCATCGGAACGATAGCTTCCAGCTCATCTTTTACAGAATGAAGCAGGCCGGCTTCCAATACTTTGGCGTGCGTAGCAGCTTCAAATACGTTATCTGAGTACACGTCCCATCCGCCGAAAACAATATCGTTAAGATCGGCCAGTGGAACGAAATCTTTAATTTTTGGTATGCGGTTTTCAGTTCTTTTTCCTAAACGGATAGTTCCCATTTGGGTAAGGGAACCAATTGGCTGTGAAATACCTTTGCGTACAGCCGCAACACCAGCAATAAGCGTGGTGGCAACAGCGCCTAAGCCCGGTATCAGGATACCTAATTTGCCTTGGGCAGGTTGAATGTTCGTTTTCATCTATTTTAATTTATACGTGGGAAATGGCTATAGCCATTTATGTTGCTTGTACCAGGTTAGCGTTTCCGTTAGCCCTTTTTGCAGATCGTAGGCGGGGTAAAACCCAAGATCCTGTTTAGCATGCTCAATATCACACGCCCAGTTAGCGGCAGTAAGCTCTTTTAGCTTGTCTTTATTTAGTAGTGCTGCTTTATTGCCCAAA